>Ga0308309_10002079_pt1 | contig 11912 bp, 6 predicted proteins | sample HubBroMetageWFT5_FD_192491 | JGI IMG/M metagenome (GOLD analysis project Ga0308309, IMG submission 192491) | Warmed and freeze-thawed soil microbial communities from the Hubbard Brook experimental Forest, New Hampshire - Hubbard Brook CCASE Soil... | ecosystem: Environmental > Terrestrial > Soil...
ACCTTTCGAATAGTTCCTCGGGGCGGGGCATCCAGGATTGATCCTGAAGCACGAGGGCGATGTTATGTTCGCGAAGAAGCTCGGCAAATCGCGGCGTCAGCCAATGTTTGTTGCGAATTTCGACGGCGAATTTGTATTTGGGGCGCGGCAGTTTGCGAAGGAACGCTTTGAGGCGGCAAATGAACTGCACGTCGCTGGAAAAAACTTCATTACTGAAGAAAGGGAACTGAAAGACCATGGGGCCGAGTTTTTCGCCCAGAATCTCCATGAGGCCTACGAACTTTTCGAACTCACCGTCACAATCCACCAGTATTTTTTCGTGCGTGATGATCTGCGGGATTTTTACGGAGAAAATAAATCCGGGAGGTGTCCTGCGCTCCCAATTCGTTACGGCTTGCGCGGTGGGAATCCCGTAAAACGTGGAATCCACTTCCACGGTGTCAAATCTCGCGGAGTAGTAGGAAAGATAGTCCGCGCTCTTCATTCCTGCCGGATAGAACGTTCCCGGCCAGCCTGCCGCGGTGAATGCCGAAGTGCCTAAGCGAATTTGAGGGGAGGCGGGCACTCGTGGATTCTATCAAGAAGGCGGCGCTACGTTTCAACGCGGCGATGAGTCTGAGGCCCACGTTGTCGGCGCAAGATAAAAAAGGCCCGGACATTGCTGTCCGGGCCTTTTGTTTTCCAGGTCAAATACAGCGAGCACCAAGCGCGTTCGCTGCTACTAGTTTGTTACGACGACGCTGACTATGACGGAATGCGACATGCTTCCGGCCGTGCCTTTTACGGTGATCTTATGAGTTCCGAGCGTAGCCTTGGCACCCACGACGACCGTCATTGTGGACGTCCCAGCGCCGGGCGCCGCGATGGAGTTAGGACTAAGCGTTACGGTTTGAGCGTTACCCCCTCCCAGATTTGATAAGGCAATCGCGGAGTTGAAACCGCCGGAAATTGAGGTGGTGATCGTCGAGTTGCCAGTGCCGCCCCGGGAAACGGTAATCGATGCGGGCGATGCGCTGATGGCGAAGGCGGCTTTGCCTTTAGTCACCTTCAGAGTGACGCTAGTGGTTTCGGTGACGCTGCCGGAGGTACCCGTCACAGTGATCGGATAAGTGCCGGTGGCGGTGGTGGAGGAAACAGAAATAGTCATCACGGAAGTTCCGGCACCGGTGATCGAAGTCGGATTGAAGACTAGGGTGACACCAGTCGGTTGGCCAGCCGCGGACAGTGAAATAGCTGAATCAAATCCGCCGCTCACCGTGCTCGTGATGCTAGAAGTTCCCGCGTTGCCCTGCATCACCGAAACAGTGGCGGGTGAGGATGAAAGGCTGAAGCCCGGAGGCGGCGGGGCACCGGTAAGGGCGGCTATTAAGGCCGCTCCGTTCGGGCTGCCGATCCCGGTGGCCAAGTCGTAACCGGTGGTTGCGGAATGGCCATCGCTACCGCTGGTGATGTCGTGGAAGTCGGTGTCGTAACTCGAGCTCAACCCGATGGCGTAAAGAGCGGGATTGATGAATCCGAGTGCCTGGCTGCCGTTTGCAACCGCCTGTTGATTGACTAGAGCAAGATAACCGGCCCACATTGGCGCCGCAAAGCTTGTTCCGCCCCACATGTTGGCAGTGCAGGTTGTTTGGTCGGCGCAGACGTAAAAGCTAAAATTCGAGTTTGCCGAAACGTCTGGACCGTTGCGAATGGATTTGGAGCATGCGGAGCAGCCGCTGGCGGTGGCCGTCTGCCAGGATGGAATGGCATATCCGTCGGGTGAGATACCGCCGCCTCCATCGGCCCAGGCTGTTTCTGAACTCCATGGGCCGCCCGCGCTAGATGTATCCAGATCGGTCCCGCCGACTGACGTGACGAATACATCGTCGGCCGGGAAAATTTCGGAATTAAAATTCCATGCGCCACTATCACCGGCAGCTTGAAATAAGTTCTGACCTTGCGCCGCAAATTCCATGAAGTACGGATTGTCAGTGCTTGGATCCGCGAGAGCCCAGCTCCAGGAGGAGCTCAATTGCGCGTTCAATGGAGCAGCCGTAGCCATCGCGTTAAAAATCGAAGCATCGCTGGACCCGATGTACACCACTAGGCTGGAAAGTCCGGGGGCCATGCCGAGCGCTTGAGTCATGTCGATCGTTTGCTCGAGATCATCACAGTTCTGTGAGGCCAAGCAACTCTTGCTGGTTCCGTCCGTGGATAATAGAGTGATTGGAACGTTGTTGGTTTGACCGACGTTCTTGTAATAGGTGTTGAGATCCGCCAGGTCGGTGCCGAGATATTCTAGCAAGCCAACTGACTGGCCGCTGCCGGTGAGCGCCGTGCCACCGTAATAAGCCGCCCGCATGTCGCTACCAAGAAAGGAAGCGGAAGGGCCTGAGCCGGTAGTGGCATTGGACTTCCCGGCGGAATTATTTCTGTGCACCAGGTTGGGATGCGGGATCGAATAGTTGTCAAGACCAGCGATGTGCCAGAGCTGAACCGGCAAAAATGGCGTGGGTTCGCGGTCCGGAGCGAAGAAAGTGCGATTTTCAGTGGGGTGTTGATAAACGCCCATGGTGACATGCAAAGCTCGCTCAATATTTTCAACCGAGCCGCTTACGTCCACGTTCAAACGATTGCGCGAGGCACCAACGACAGTAAGGCCGTTCGCTTCGGCGAAATGAATGACGGAGTCATAATCTTCCGGGGTAGGACCAAACCTCTCGGTGAATTCCTCCACGGTGAGGAATTGGCGATAAGAGAGGCTAGAAGGATCGTAGAGTTCCTGCAGTAAATTTTCGAGCTCGGCTTGATTGCGTAGCGGGAGAACAAGAACCAGACGCATGGTCTGCGTGGCAGAAAGATGCCCAACGGAGCGTGCTTGGCCCGTGCGAACTGCTTGGCGCACCTGATGCGTCATCAGAGGGAGCGCTTGAGCTTGGCAAGCAAAATTAACCAGCAACAGAAGAGCGGCAGTCGTCAGCAGAGATGCGCCCAACCTTCGAATCATAGTTTCTCCTGGTAGCTGAGGGGATTTTCGTTTTCAGGATGCCTCGCTGGGCAGAGACAGCTGAAAATCGAGCTGTCAACGTGGTGGAAAGCTTAGGGTCGAACGGGGCAGCTCGTCAATAGTACATATCACGCCGCACGCGGATGCCAATTCCCCATGTCGCTTTGTATTCGTCTACTTTTGCGGTGTGCCGGTTCCAGTACTACTAAAGCGAGTGAGATAAGGCGCAAACGGAGTGATCTCAAAAGGCATCTTTTCGCGCACAGAAATAAGATGCACGGGCTTGGCATTGATCAATTCCACCTGGTCCGTCCAGGGATCCACTTTCACGCGCGCGCCGATGGGCAGAGCTGAAATCTGTTCGAGTTTTGTTGGGTCCAGATTTGGCGCCAGGTTCATCAATTGATTTGCCAGAAAAATACCGTTCCCAAGCCGCGGGTTGATCAGCGCGGGAAGCGCTTTGGAATCGGCATCTAATTGCTTCAGGAAAAGACCTGCGCTGGCGAGTTTGTCTTTGTACGGTGAGTTCTTTAAGAGCTCGAGCGCTTTCTGATTAGCTTCCTGGATTTGGGCAGGGCTGTCCTTAAACGTAAAACGAGACAAGGCATCGACCGCGCTCACTTTGGTCGTGTCGTTGAAGCCCCATTGGTCGGTGGAAGGCTTGGTGAGAAGAATGTCGGCCAGTTCTTGCGCCAGCATAGTGGCGAGGCTGGCTTCATCAGGCAGCACGTCAACCAAACCACGGCTTAACACAATGGTGTGGCCGATGGAAAACATCTCCAGAGTTCCGGTGAGGAGGATACGGCATTGCACTTCCGGCTGGATGTCGAGATTATTTGTCACTTCCAAATTGTTGACAACGATCTCTAGGGTTTTATCCGCCGCGCCGCGCGGTGCTAACAAGCCGGCGCGCTCGAGGCTGTCCAGAACGTTGTTTTCCGCCTGACGCCGCCATTCGCGCTCTGCATCAATAGGAGAACCTTGTTTCGCCTGGGATTCCGGATCTAGAAGCTGGCCGGACGAACCGGGCGCGGGCGTAACCGTGACGGAGCTGAATTCTTCATGGCCGCCGGTATTTTTCAGGTTGTAACCCCATAGCCGCGTCTGGGCCCTGAAGCGAATCACACCGCCCAAAGTATGCTCGTGGCCTGAATCCTGGCTGAAAACGTAAGCAGGTACCCAGAGATTAGGCTGAACATTGAGACGCCAACTGTCGAAATGAAGATTAAACCCGTTTTTCTCGGCGATGGGCGTGTCCATGCCATTGAAACGGACGATGGCGAAGTTCTGATCTTCTGCCCAGATGCGTCCGGTGAAGCGTCCCTTGCCCGATCCAGGCAATGGCGTAATGTCGAACACCACGCAACGGACTTCGCCGAGGAATTCGCGCCGGACATATTCAAACTGATAATTCTGACGATCGAATCCCTTGGTATCGACGAAGATCATGCGCAGAAAAACTTCCGGTGAGCTAGACGAGGTGAAAACGCCGCCCAGGTGAGCAATCGGATTCAGGGCATCGAGCGCTCCTTTTTTGGAGGCGAGCAAGGAGTGATCCACTACGCCATTCGAGAGGTCGGCCTGTCCCAGCAAGTAGTGATCGCCGGCGGGAACATTCCCCATGTTGGGATCGGGCTTCATGTCCTGGATGTATGTTTCCACCACTGGATGAAAGCGCTCGATCGTGGTTACCTCGTCACGCTCGCGTGCGATGATGCGATCGACGGCTTCATCGACGGTCTTGGCGGCCGCGCCCTGCGGCGTCTGACTGGCTGTCCCCGGCGTTCGTCCTGAAGTCACACCGGCCAGAACGCAAACCAAAAGTATCGAGAGCCAGAGATTCTTCGGTGCCTGCATGTTCACTCCGTGAATTAGAGAAGCTCGCAGATGGTGACTGGCCGAAAATGACACGGCGCGTCCGGAGGGTTCTGGCCCCCGGCCTCTGCGTAGAGGATGCGCTTTTATAATAATCTAAGTGTTGCTTCTGGGGTCACTTATGTGGGAATAAGTCATTTGTATCATTCTTAGATTGGACGGAAGCTAGACCGGGCAGGTAAGGCCGGCGGGATATCTGCGTCGTTCGGGTATCACTTACTCCAATTCGACATTCAAGCTGCACCTGGGCGTTCATCCATCACACGCCAGAGGTCTTCACCTGATAATTTTAGATGCATGGAGCGTTCGTTGACGGTATCGTCAAAACGAATCCACTCCGGGCTGTTCTCTTCGTCCTGCAAAATAAACATACCGTCTTGGCCTGGCTCAAGCATAACCAGGCCATCGACCATTAGTTTTCCTTTTCGCAAGACGATTCGCAAGCTGCCGACCCAGGGACTCTCATTGCGATAGTGGCCTACATATCTTTCCCACTCTTTCGGATAGGTAAAAGTTGTTGGCCCCGTATATTTTGAGTTCGTAAACCATTGGCTCCCCGATCCGGCCTCCACCACGGGACTTCCCGGGTCTTTCGCATCGGAGCGGCCAAAAACCAGCATGAAATGCTGGAAATCCGGATGTGGCACGATAAACATGTTGCCGTTAGCGCTCTCGAGCGCAACACGGGTACCTTGATAGATTAGGGAAAGACTTCCGTCCGTAGCGACGACTTCGAACTTACGTCCTTCAGAGCTTTCATACTTCCCGACATAGTCGGGCGCATTTTTTACCGAAGCCGGAGAATCCGTTGTGGGCATTGCGGGCAAAGGCCTGGCGGCGCGGTGAGATCGCATGAGTTGCATGGCATACTGCGCGACGGGATTTGGCCGGTATCCCTGCATCGCGTTTATTGAAGCAAACGCGCCCACGCCTTCGTCAATATCAACATGAATCGCCGATGCAAAGGACACCATTCCGCCAGTGTGGCGCAAAATCTTGTGTCCATCCAGCGTATCCACAGCGATACCGTAACCGTAGCTGGCCGTGGGACCGAACTCGTCTGCCTTGATATGCGGTTGCGAGAAAAGATCGAAGCTTTCCTTCGAGAGGATTGAACCTTTTGGGCTGCGGCCAAGATTGGCAATCATTTGAATATAAAGTCCCATGTCGTGGGGAGCGGAAGCGATGCAGCCTGAGCCGTCAGTCGTTACGATACCGGGCGCCTCAGCTAGCCGCCCGTGCCGTGGATATGGGCGATCGTTCTGAAAGATCATGTAATTTTTGGCAAGTTTTTCGCGAATGTCGAGTGAAATGAATGGTTCAGTCTGCGCCATACCCAAAGGATTGAATATCCGCTTGCGAAAACTTTCTGCCAGCAACTGACCATCCAACGTCCAGACCAAATGTCCGAGAGCGGCGTAACCGGTGTTGCAATAATGGAAATGGTTTCCCGGGGCATAGGCTGCACGGTGCCTGGCGGCTGGATCCGGCAGAAAGAGCGGGCCGTCTCCAGGTAATCCAGAAGTGTGGGTGAGAAGATGATGCGTGTTGATCGGTGAAAACTTGGATTCAATTCGAAACCAGGGAAGATACTCCGCGATTGGTTTTTGTAAGTCGAGCTTTCCTTCCTGATGCAATTGCAGCAAGCAGTTGGCCACGAAAGATTTGCTGATCGAGCCGATTTCGAAGAGCTCCTGCGGTTGGAGGGCGACGTGCGATTCGTTATCTCCAAAGCCGTAGGTCGCAACGCGTTGCACTCCATCGCGATCGGCCATGACCAGGGTCATTCCCGGCGCATTCATCGCCCGCATGTATTGCTCGACGAAAGTGTCTAGAGTCTTGAAACAATCCGCATACTGGCTCTTGGATTCTTGCGATTGAAATTCCAGGACGAAAAAGCGAGTCGCAACTGCCCCGGCGACAGCCTGTTGACTCAATTTCAAAAAGCCTCTGCGAGTAACTGAAAGCGACATCAACGATCCTCCTGAAATTTAAGAATTGAGTGGGACTATAACATCCCAGTGCTCTCCCTTCAGCAAATCTGTGGCGAACTTTTCCGCCACAAACGCCTCATAGCTCTTTTTGATATGTTTCATTTGTTTCACATCTGAATCCGGGCGGGATGATAATGTAAAACAGCTTGACAAATCTACATTGTGTAACTAAATTTCACGCCATACGGGACAGTAGCATCATTCTGAAACACGCATTTCATTTGCGAACTGAACAATCGGGCGTATGACACGTGTCACATTTCTCGCGTTTCCATTTAAGGAGGGGGGAACATCGCAATGAGAATCGAAGAGAAGCGATCTTTCGACCGCACTGGCACCGCTAGCCTCAATATCTACATCCGGTACATCTGTGGCCTGCTAGCAGTGTGCGTCACGCTTATGAACGTTGCAGTTGTGTCTGCGCAAACGGCCGACACAGGTGCGATCTCCGGGACCGTCACTGATGCGAGCGGCGCCGCGGTGCCGGGCACGGCCATCAAAGTCGTCAATACAGCTACGGGCGACACACAAGACGCGGTTTCTCAAGCAAACGGCACCTACAAGGCATCGCTGCTGTTGCCGGGAACTTATCGAATTGAAGCCTCGAAGACAGGTTTCAAAACAGAAGTGCTGACCGGAATTAGCGTTGCGGTCACCGAAACCGGTACTACTAATATCAAACTAGAGGTCGGTGAGATAACTCAAAGCGTCACGGTTAATGCGCAAGCTGACATTTTGCAGACCAATAGTCCGGCATTGGGACACGTAACTGACGAGAGGACAGTGGAGAACCTACCCCTCGTTACGCGGAACTACACACAAATTCTGGGTCTCTCTCCGGGAGTATCTGCAGATGTGAATGACGCTGGGGCTCTGGGCTCAGGGACTGCTGTTTTCTCGGCTCATGGCGAAGTGCAAAGCGACAACAATTTTCAGATGAATGGATTGGGAGCGAATGACCTGTTCAGTGGTGCGCTGCAAGTTCCCATACCGAATCCGGATTCGATTCAGGAATTCAAGGTGCAGACCGGCCAGTATGACGCGGCGTTCGGGAGAAATGCCGGCGCCAATGTCAATGTCGTGACCAAGGGTGGCGGAAATCAATTCCATGGCACCGCTTTCGAATTCTTTCGAAATAACGATTTGAACGCGAACGATTACTTCCTGAACCAAGCGGGGTTGCCGCGAGGCGTACTGAAGCAAAATCAATTTGGGGGCACGATCGGCGGACCGGTTCTGAAGGATAAGCTATTCTTCTTTGGTTCGTATCAGGGGACTAGACAGCGGAACGGCTTAGACCCCACATGCCTTGGAAGCTTTTTTACTCCCCCGGAAATCACGTCCAGTGCCACTAGTCGCACCTCAACGGCCTTGGGAGCGGCCTTTACAGGACAAGCCGGCTTGCTTGGTCCCGGAGTATTGCCTGACGGTTCGAACATCAGCCCGCAGGCGATCGCGGTGCTTAACACCACAGTTAACGGAGGCGGATTCTTGATCCCCGCGCCGCAGAATCCGGATGGAAGTTCGAACATAAGCGCAGCATGCCCTTTCTCCGAAAATCAGTTTATGACAAACGGGGATTACGTACAGTCGGAAAAGAGTAAGTGGTCCGCCCGTTTCTTCTGGGCCAACAACGATCTTGTGAATAATTTCACCACGAATGCGGGCACGGGAGGAGGAAACGTGCCGGGTTTTCCCACTCCAATTGATAACCAATATCGTTTCGCCAGCCTATCCAACTCTTACGTTATCCTGCCAAACTTAGTAAACCAGATTGTGGTCGGGTATGGCCGAACGGTGCTTTCGGAAGCGCCGCAACAGCCCATCGTCACCGCGCCTGGTGGAACTCCCGGGCCTTTGACTTTGGGTGCTCTTGGAATCAGCGCGCCGCCAAATGACGATATACATCCCTCCATCGCCGTTTTAGGCGGGTTTGCTATTGGAGGGAACGGACAGGGGTTCAATATTTATCAAAACAACTACAGCTTTGAGGATTCTCTTTCTTACGTTTACGGGCGCCAGACGTTTCATTTTGGAGGCGGCCTCTCCAAGCAGCAAGTAAATTTCACGAACTTCACTTTTCCGGGCCTGATCGTCTTTGCCAACATGCCAGACTTCCTGACCGGGAATCCTCTGCTTGTGGCGGACGTACAGGGTTTTCCGGATCGAGCTTGGAGAGCGACGAATGGCAACTTATACGCCCAAGACGATATTCAGATCACTTCGCGGCTAACAATTAATCTGGGAGTACGATACGACCACGAAGGAGATATTGGCGATTCTCTTGGCCGGTCTTCCAACATAAATCCGAACCTTCTGAATCCGAACCCTCCCGCCGGAGGCACTCTGCAGGGAGTTGTGGTTGCGTCAAATTTTAAGGGCCCCGTGCCATTCGGGGTCACGTACGCTGCGAATTCGGCGGCCATCAACGGCGATGGTCAAAACCGGGTTGGGCCGCGGCTTGGATATGCCTACAAGCTCCCATGGACAGACCGTTTTGTACTGCGAGGCGGCTACGGAATGTACTTCACGCGATCAACGGGGCAGTTATTTTTGCAGTTGATCGCAGTTCCTCCCTTCTCGGACTTCCGCATAGCCGAGCCTCCCCCTGCGGGTACGACCTTTGCCAGTCCGTTTCAGCCGGTGCCGACGTTTCCAAACTTCGCGGGGTTGGTCTATCCGCAACCCCCGGGGCTCGCACCGTTAGCTCCTCAGATTTTTTCGCCTAGTTATCAACCCTCTGTAATCCAAGAGTACAGCACGAGCTTACAAACCGAACTGGCCCACAACCTCGTGCTTGAAGTTGGCTACGACGGCGTACGGGGTACGAAACTGGCCGAAGAGCGCGCTTTTAATCAGGCGCTCGATGCTACGGTCACTCCAATTCGCGGACAAACCACGAACACTTTAGCGAACCTTGCTCTGCGAACTCCGTTCCAGGGTTTCTCCACCGATGCCACTGAACTCCAAACGGAAGGAGCCTTGTGGTACAACGCGCTTGAAGTCAGCTTGAACAAGCGCTTCAGCCATGGACTGCAGTTCCTTGTTGCATACACCTGGGCGAGATCGTTGACAGATGCCAGCGGTTACAGTTCGGCAACCGCGCAGGGCGCAAACCTCGTCGGCAATCAGAATGATCCCGCCTCCCGTTACGGCCCCGACACATTCGTCCGGCCGCAAAGGCTCGTGATCAGCTATGTTTATGACTTTCCGAAGCCGGCGAACGAGTTCTCAGCGCGGGGACGCGCGCTATCGGGCTGGGGAGTTTCAGGCGTCACCACGATTCAATCCGGCGAGCCGCTCATACTCACCATCTTCGATCCGAATAATGCTTTTGGAATTAGTGGTGGGGGTTTAAATCCGGCCCCTGCACAGATTGTTCCGGGATGTAGCAATAGCCAGCTGGTGACTTCTGGATCAGTGCAGAGCAAGCTCAGCGATTACTTCAACACCGCGTGTTTCACAACGCCTCCGGTCATTTCTGCCGATGGAGCCACTGCTTTCGGAAATGCCAAGCCCGGGATTGCTTCTGGTCCCGATCAGGTGAACTTCGACTTCGCAATCATCAAGCGCACGCCGCTCGGTTCAAGCGAGGCTAGAAATTTGGAGTTTCGCACGGAGTTTTTCAACCTATTTAATCACCCGCAATTCGGCAATCCGCAGACTCTATCCGAGATGCCGACTTTTGGGGTTATCAACACTACGGTTGTCTCTCCGCGAGTTATCCAATTCGCCTTGAAGTTGAATTTTTAGCCCGTATCAACGCGTCTCTTCGCAGAGCGCGGATGGATGCACAGAACTAGACGTGGGCAATTTCTTTCTTCGAAGTTAAGGGCAAAACCATCGTGCCGCGACTTCAACTGAACCGGCTGGTACTCCGCGAGCTGAACTTGCCGCTGAAGTATCCGTTTGAAACTAGCTTTGGCCGAACTACGAACCGCCGTGTCCTTATAGTTCAAGCAATCGATAACAGCGGTGCTGCGGGTTACGGCGAATGCGTGGCCATGGAAGCTCCGCTCTTTAGCGGGGAAACAATCGATACAGCGTGGATCATCATGGCGAAACACATTGCGCCATTGCTCGCCTCGCAAGATTTACAGGCCGACGATGTGTTCCGGGCGCTTTCGCGAATTCGCGGAAACCAAATGGCGAAAGGCGCGGTGGAGGCTGCGATTTGGGATTTGGAATCTAGGCGGCTCAACTTGCCGCTTTGGAAGCATCTGGGCGGTACACGCACTGAGATTGCTAGCGGCGTTTCGATAGGGATTCAGTCCAGCACGGATGAACTGCTCGAAACAGTTGCGCGAGAGCTCGACAGCGGATATCAACGCATAAAAATAAAAATCAAGCCCGGACAAGACCTGAAATTAGTTCAAGCAGTGCGTTCGCGCTATAAGGACATCGTCCTCTCGGTGGATGCCAACGCGGCGTATTCACTTGGTCGCGACGCGGCGCTAATGAAGGAGCTCGATAACTATAACCTCCTGATGATTGAGCAGCCCCTGGCTTCTGGCGACTTAGTGGACCATGCAAAACTGCAGCGGCAGCTCAACACGCCGCTTTGCCTCGATGAATCAATTGCCAGTGCGACAGATGCGCGATACGCATTGGAACTTGGCGCATGCCGCATTATCAATATTAAGCTCGGTCGAGTGGGAGGATTTTCTCAGGCTCGCGAAATTCAGGCGCTCGCCGTTCGGCACCAGATTCCGGTGTGGTGCGGCGGCATGCTCGAAACCGGCATCGGCCGCGCGCACAATATTGCGATGTCGTCCCTGCCTGGATTTACCCTGCCCGGGGATGTTTCCGCCAGCCAACGGTATTGGAGTGAAGACATTATCGAGCCTGAAGTGGAAGTGAGCTCGCGCGGCACGATTGTAGTCCCAACTGGGCCGGGGTTTGGGTTTCGTGTTCGAACCGATCGCTTGGAAAAACTGACGGTCCGGGCGGAAACAGTTCCTATTGGAAGCTTGACGACTTCGACCAGCGCTGTCTAACGGCTGTTGCGCGATTTTGCCAGAGCAACGAGGTGACAGAAATGTTCTTCAGATGGGTCT
>Ga0308309_10002080_pt1 | contig 11909 bp, 7 predicted proteins | sample HubBroMetageWFT5_FD_192491 | JGI IMG/M metagenome (GOLD analysis project Ga0308309, IMG submission 192491) | Warmed and freeze-thawed soil microbial communities from the Hubbard Brook experimental Forest, New Hampshire - Hubbard Brook CCASE Soil... | ecosystem: Environmental > Terrestrial > Soil...
AAAGCATTCCCGCTACTATTTGTCACGCTTCTATGTATTGGCAGCAATGCCCAAAACAACAAACCTCGCGCGCCCGTCCCGATCTTCGAAGAAATAGCGGCGCGCGCCGGGCTCACGGTCTCCCACATTGCCTCGCCTGAAAAGAAATACATCGTTGAATCGATGAGCGGCGGCGTCGGCTTCATCGATTGCGACAACAGTGGCACTCTGTCCGCGCTCGTCGTCAACGGTTCCACGGTCGATCGCTACAAACAGGGCGGCGACCCCATGGTCACGCTCTACCGCCAAACCGCTCGGCTGAAGTTTGAAAATATCACCAAGCAAGCCGGATTGACCCGCAGAGGATGGGGCATGGGCGTGGCCGTAGCTGATTTCGATAACGACGGACTGCCTGACATATTCGTAACCGGTTACGGTGGAAACGCGCTCTATCGCAATCGCGGCAATTGTACTTTCGAAGATGTCACTGACAAAGCGGGCGTTCGCGGCAGCGGTTTCATGACCGGCGCAGCCTGGGCCGATTACGACAAAGACGGCTTCGTCGATATTTTCGTCGCCCGGTACGTGCACGTCGATCTCGCCAAGGTCGATGCATTTGGCACCTGCAAGTTTCGTGGCATCGTGGTGCAGTGCGGTCCCTGGGGCATGATCGGCGAAACAGATCTGCTCTATCACAATCGCGGCGACGGCACGTTCGAAGAGGTCTCACAAAAGGCCGGCGTGCACGATGACAGCGGTTACTATGGCCTCGGCGCGGTCTGGGGCGATTATGACAACGACGGCTGGCCGGACCTCTACGTCGCCAACGATGCCGGCCCGAATTACCTTTACCACAACAACCACAATGGCACGTTTACTGAGGTGGGCATGCAAGCCGGCACGGCTCTAAGCGCAGAGGGGGACGCGGAAGGCTCCATGGGCGTGGACTTTGGCGACTATGACCACGACGGCCGTCTTGATATCTTCGTCACCAACTTCATGGACCAGGAAGACAACCTTTACCACAATCTCGGGCCCACGGGCTTTGACGAAGTCAGTTGGAAAGCTGGAGTGGCTGCCTCGAGTTATCCTTACGTAAAATGGGGCACCGGCTTCTTCGATTTCGATAACGACGGCTGGGCCGATCTATTCGTCGCCAATGGCCACGTGTACCCGCAAATGGATTCTCTCGAATCCGGCGCGCGCTATCGTGAGCCACTTCTGCTGCACATGAACAATCACGACGGCACGTTCACCGATGCCGCAGCAGCCGCCGGCTTGAACGCCATTCCGGTCGCCTCGCGGCGCGGCGCGGCATTCGGCGATGTCGCCAACGACGGAAATATCGACGTTCTTCTGCTGAATGTGGGTGAACCGCCGTCGCTCCTACTGAATCACGGCGTCGCCGGCAATCACCGCGTGGAGTTCAAGCTGGTTGGCACGAAAAGTAATCGAGCCGCGATCAGCGCCCGCGTAACGGTCCATGCAGGCAAGCTCGTGCAGTTCAACGAAGTCCGCGGCGGCGCAAGCTACCTTTCGCAAAACGATCTACGCTTGCATTTTGGTTTAGGTAAAGAGTCAAAGCTGGATTCCGTAGAAGTCCAGTGGCCCAGCGGAGTATTGGAAAAGCTGCGAGATCTCGCGGCCGATAATATTTACACGCTGATAGAAGGGAAGGGAATCGGCAACACGAAGCCGCTTTCGGCACCATAAAGCATTTTCGCGACAGCCATGAAGAGGAATAGGCTCCAAGCAACCGGACTGTCGCGCCCGGTCAAAAAACAGGCGCCCCCGCCCAGGACGAGGACGCCTCTTACGGCTACGCCCAAATTTCCACCGGACTAGAACAGTAACTTCAAACCAAACTGCCATATTCGAGGATTGTGTGCCGCCGCCGGTTGCAGGAAACCACTTCCGAAGCACGACGGATCTCCAGCGGAATTGTTGGCTCCGCCAACGCATGTCATGCTGTTGTTGGCGTCGGTTCCGCTGCCCGTCGTGCTAGCCGTGGGATTATTGCTGGCCCACTGCGTGTGATTGAACACATTGAATGCTTCGGCCCGGAACTGCATGGAAACAGATTCGTGAATCGGAATATTTTTGTACAGTGCCATATCGAAATTCAACCGGCTGGGATTATTCAGAAAATTTCTGCCGCTATCACCAAAGGTCAAGCCCGTCGGCGCCGCAAAGGCCGCCGGATTATAGAGTAACGGACCTGCCCCGCTGGCGGCTGCGGCAGCAATGGCACCTGCGGACGGCCTACTATACGGACTGATACCGGGGACCAAGTCGGCGTAAGAGCCGTTTGTACCTACGCCGTTAGCGACGCCCGCATTGTCACCAAAGATGCCGTATAAAACGCTGAACGGTTGCCCCGTGTTGAATGACGTGATGCCCGAATACTCCCAGTCACCCAGGACTCGCTTTACCCATCCGGTTTCGTGGAACGACGGAATATTGTAAACGTAGCTGAACGTGACAATATGACGTTCATCGAAGTTAGAACTAGCCCGGTTAGCCGCCAAATCGAATGAGTTCACAAAATTCTGATCTCCCCAGTCGGAGGCATCATCGATCGAGTGGCTGTAGGTATAGGATAACGATAGGACCAAGGGCGCAATCGTCCGCCGAATGGACACTTGTACCGAGTTGTAGCTTGAATCCGCCCCGTAATACTTGCGCGTGATGTCCCCATACCCGACGAAGGGACGAAATGGCGACGGGTCGTTACCGCAAGCAACATTGAAATTATTTTGCACGCTTTGCGGAGAATTAGTAATCGGAGTAACCCCGTTAACAAGTCCGCTGGCACAGTCTGACTGCGTGAGTACCTGGCCTGGACTATACGGATTCTCGGAAGCAGGAGTCGGCTGCAACTGGTTGGCGTCCAACTGCAGCGCCAAGTGCGTTCCTTTACTTCCCACATAGCCCACCTGAACCACCGTATTCTTCATCACTTGCCGTTCAATGCTGAGATTCCACTGCTGCATGTAGGGCCAAACGGCGTGATTTGGAATCTCGGTTACATTCAGCGGAAAAGCCAGCGCGCCGCTGCCGCCGATGCCGCCGATGCAGGTATAACCGCTGGGCGGCGGGCAACCATTCACTCCCGCGGCGATGTTCGGCTGCTGGGGATTTAGCACGAATGGCGGACTTCCTTCCAGGGATTCTGAATTTGCCTCGTTTCCATTACCGTGGTCAAAGAAGATGCCATACCCTCCGCGCAATGATGTCTTTCCGTCGCCGAAAATGTCCCAAGCGAAACCCACTCTCGGCGCTGGATTAAACAGATGGCCTTTCGTGCATCCGCGGGGGATGCCCGGGCTGCCACACTGCACGATTCCGTTGTACAAAAATGGCGCATCGGCGGGATTTGTCGGCATAAGAAATGCCCCGGTATTCGGGTTCACCAACGCCCCCGATCCCGCAGGGTCGAGTTCGGGCGCATTAGCTGGAATGAAGGCGGATGGAACAAAGTTGAATGTGTTTTTTTCTTTCTCGTAGTACGTTCCGAACAGGCTAAGACGCAGCCCTAAATTTAAGGTCAAGCGTGGACTGATGTGAAAGTCGTCTTGGATGTAAGGTTCCACAAATTGATACCTGTTGTAATATTTCGGCTCCGCATTCGCTTGCGAAAATGTAGAAATGTTTCCGAGCAGAAGATCCGCGAAGGCATTTCCCGTGGAGACAACACTATTCGAGGCATCGAAAGTCAACGCGCCTTGCAGTCCAATACCGGAATCCTCATTCTTTTGCGCGATTACTGCGTACGCTCCAAATTTCAGCGTGTGTTTGCCGATAATCTTGGTCACGTTGTCTCGCAGGGTATAGGTCGGATTCGAATTGCTCCATGGCTCATCGGAGGGGTCTGCCGTGAATCCCGATCCGCCCGGCCCGTATGCCTGATTTCCAACTACGGTCACCGTCGGCAACTTTCCTCCAAAGTTAGGGAAAATCCCTGTCATGTCCATCGTAGGTGGGCGTTGGAACGGACCCTGATTCGTAAGTGAAATGTGGTCGGCTGTGTAGCTAAATACGAACTCGTTTACTAATGTTGGCGAAGCGGTGTATATAAGCCGAGCCACCGCGCTCGTCGTGGGTCCCACAAACTTTGTCGAAATCCCAGGCAGCGTTGCGTTGGACCACAACGTAGTCGGCGTGACCGTGTTCCAAGAATCGTGAATGTAGTGGAACATTCCGCGCAAGTTGTTGCTGAAGTTATGGTCTACGCGCAGAAGTTCTTCCCGCCAATAAGTTGGTTGCGCCGCTGATACGTTCAAACACGCATTGATTGGAGAAGAACAGCCAGTCGTGCCATTCGGAGCCGGGATTTCCGCCAGGATCGCCTGTGCGTTCGGGTTTAGCGGCGTCGGTATCGAAGTCCCACCGCCGGGGAGATTTGGGCAATCCGTAAATGAGGGTGTTCCGCCAATGTTTTCCGGACACACGTCACTGAAATTGCCCATGCGTTCCGCGTTAGATGGAACCGGAATATTGAAAACGGTCGGAACGTTTTCTATCCTCCACTCTTCTGACCAGAAGAAGAAAGTCTTGCTCTTGTCTGTATTGTAATGGCCGGGAATGAATACGGGCCCGCCGATGGTATAGCCAAAATCATTTTTCCTGTAAGGCGGCACGCTCGTGGCAAAGTACGGCTTTGCGTTGAAAATGTTATTGCGATTGAATTCGTATATATCCCCGTGAAAGGAGTTCGTTCCGGACTTAAGTTCCGTTTCCACTGTCCCGGAAGCATTGCGTCCATATTCCGCGCCGTAATTCGAAGTCAAGACTCGGACTTCTTGGATTGAATCAATGCTCGGAAATACGTTCAGCGAGTTGTTGCTTCCGTTGTCCATGTCGTCGCCGCCGTCCACTTCCCAGTTATTATTTTCCCCGCGGCCTCCATTCACTGAAAAAACAGTATTGCCGGCGATTCCCACGGTTCCTTCATCCTGTCCGGTCTGGTTGTTTACTCCCGGTGTCAACGTAATCAGCTGCGCAAAATCACGCCCGTTCAGCTGCAGTTGCGAGATCTCAGTGCCTGTCAGCACTCCGCCCACTTGCGCCGATTCCGTTTCCACTTGGGCCAAGCCCGTGCCCACAACCGTGACTTCACTTGTGACCGTTCCAACCTCGAGTGACACATCCACCTTCGCCGTCTGGCCTACGCGTAGAACCACCCCCTTCGCCTTATACGTCTTGAACCCTTTTGCGCTGACGGTAATGTCATAAGGTCCGGCAGTCAGGTATGGCGTGACCCAGCTTCCATCCGTATTTGTCGTCACCGTCTTGTTCACGCCGATGGCGACATTGCTGACGTTCACTTCGGCTCCCACCACCACCGCTCCCGTGCTGTCGTGGACCGCTCCGGTGAACGTGCCGGTGTCCTGTGCCAACGTGGCGCGGGAGACAAGCAGTAGGAACGCGAACAAGCAGAAAACGATACGAAGAAGTTTCATTGCCATCTCCGTTGAACCAAATTCAAGAAGTGGTGCTCTGCAACTCCGTCCCATCGCCGCGCGAATGAGGACATAGATGAGAACAGAAGCTTCCCAGACAGTTTCTTAGTTTGGATGAGTCCAAAAATGTGCCTGGGCACCCCACCCACGCCTTTTATTAAATTTATTAAAACGAATTAAATCTTCATACCCGCCGCATGTCAAGCGAAAAAAAGCCGCTCAGTCTGCGCATCCTTGACCTGCGTGTATTTTGCGGGAGCGTCATGGGTTTTGTCCCCGCCCCGTTTCTGATGGGCACATATTAAAATTTAAACTGAATCTTTTCAATCGTTTCAGCCGAGTTCTTCCAAATAGCGGCTTCACGTGCTAGCGTAATTTTGGAGCTAGCATGGCGCAGAACGAACGAAGAGCGCTGAAATATGCGTCATTGGTCGCCGCGTTGGTCCTGGTGGGTGCGCTTGGAGCATCTGCGTTTCAACAGCCGAGCGTTGCGGAGCTGTTTGCGACCGGGGAAGCGGCGCTGCGGGCGGGCAATCTGGACCAGGCCGAAGCCGCCTTCCAGCATGTATTGGAGCAAGATTCGAACTCCGCGGGCGCCTACGCGAATCTTGGAGTGATCGCCATGCGCCGGCAGAGATGGACCCAGGCGCTCGATCTGTTGAATAAAGGCGAGCGGCTTGCGCCCAACGTAGCTGGCATCCGCCTGAATATTGGCCTAGTTTATTATCGCCAGAACGAGTTTCAATTGGCGATCACGCCATTTGAATCCGTCGTGCGCGAGCAGCCGAGTTCGCTGCAGGCGCGGTATCTTCTCGGTCTCTGCTACTTCTTCACCGACCGCTACGCTGACACTGTCCGCGTTCTAGCGGATCTGTGGCCGCAGGAATCGAATGACTTAAATTATCTCTACGTTCTTGGAAACGCCGCGGACAAAGCGGGGGATACAGAATTGCAGGATCGCGCGCTCTCGCGCTTTGTTGAGCTGGGCCAGAATACCGCCGAGTACCACCTTCTGATGGGCAAAGCGTTCTTGAATCGCCAAGAGAACGACAAAGCGCTCGCCGAACTCGATCAGGCTGCGCAATCCGATCCTAATCTTCCTTTCGTTCACTTCAATCTGGGACTCGCCTACCTGGTGCGCCTGGATTTCGACCACGCAAGGGAGGAGTTTGAAAAGGACATTGCGCTCGAACCAGACGTTGCTTTCAACTACGACCGACTGGGCCTTGTTTACATTTATCAGCAGCAGGACAATAAGGCAGAAGAAAACTTCCGCCAGGCGCTGCGCCGTGATTCCCACCTGTCGAGTTCCTATTTTGGTTTGGCGCGCGTGTACCAGCGGGAAAAGAGATTCGATCAGGCGCTAACCGCGATTAATTCCGCTGCCGAGATCGATCCGAACAATCCGAGCTACCATAATTTGAAGGGGCAAATCTTGTTGCGCCTGGGCCGCACTCAAGATGGACAAGCCGAACTTGCCGCAGCCACTCGCTTGCTGAATGCCAGCCGCGCGCGCCGCCAGACCGAGCTCAGCGGTGAGGCTCTTCCGCAGCCAGAACTAGCGGCCGAGCCGAAGCCATGACGATTCATTCAAGGGGATATCAACGGCCGCATCGACTTCATTGTGATTCTAAAAATCGCTCCACCTCGTGCCGGGTGGGCATCGAAGGCTGCGCACCGATTCGCGTTACGGAGATTGCCGCAACCGCCGAAGCATAGCGAGCGGCTTGCACCGGCGCGGCCCCGGACAGAAGGCTAACAGCAAATCCCGCGTTGAAGGCGTCTCCCGCCGCAGTAGAGTCCACGGCTTTTACTGCGAAGGCCGGAATCATCTGACGCGTTCCTTCGCTTGTGGCCACAAAAACGCCTTGCGAGCCCATTTTGATTAGGACGTTCCGCGGACCGCGCTCCAAAAGCAGCTCTGCACATCGCGCCGCGGTTGAGGGAGTTACCGGTTCATTCGCATCAAGGCCACAGAGAATCCGCGTTTCGCTTTCGTTCGGAGTGATCCAGGTCGCGCATTGCAGCAATCCTTTGGGGAGATCTCGGGCGGGAGCGGGATCCAGCATCAGCGGAATTTTATTCTTGTGCGCCAATGCGATAAGCGTTTCAATCGTAATCAACGGAATTTCGAGTTGAGTCAAGAACATTTCCGCCTTCCGCAAATTCGCGGCGACTCTTGTTATATCTTTAGGCAGCAACTTTCCATTCGCTCCCGGAACCACGACAATATTGTTTTGCCCGTCATCACCGATGTTGATCAGCGCCACGCCTGAAGAGCCCTTCGCTGTTTTGACCTCTTTCGTATTCACCCCGAACTTGCGCAGCGCGCCTTTCAGTCCGGCGCCGAATGAGTCATCACCCACCTTGCCTACCATGCTCACAGGGTACCCAAGCCGGGCGACTCCGACAGCTTGATTCGCTCCTTTTCCGCCGTGAAAAGTCGAAAAGGTACGGCCCGTCACAGTCTCACCCGGCAGAGGCACTCGCTCCGCCGTCGCCACCAGATCGAGGTTAATGCTCCCCACCACCACGATAGGCCCACGCATTTTTTCGCTCCCCGACAGACGCGCCAAGGCTATCATTTTCGGAATCTATTGGCGTGGTCATCTTGCAGCGAAACTCTTGATAGTATAGGTTTGCGGCGGCAAAGCCCGGGTGGCGGAATGGCATACGCGGGGGACTTAAAATCCCCTGTCTCTTACGGGACGTGTGGGTTCGACCCCCACCCCGGGCACTTAATTCCCGAGACTTACAGGCGAGAGCGTTTTCGAGGAAGTTTCTGGAAGCGACACTTTTGTTGTCCTTTGGCTGTTCTTCTCCTCGATGTATTTGGTACAACCAGCCGGCCCAGGTTCCATCTTCAAAGCTCCCGTGCAAACTGCCGCGCAGTCCGCCGAATCGTCTCGGCTTTCGTTTCGAGAATAGCCGCCAGCACCAGATTCCCCCGCGAATCCAGAATTCATCAGGCGTCGGCCTCGTGAATTAGCTAGGCAGGCGCAAATAGCCACTCTATTGCGGGAATTGATCGGATTCGTCCGGCGACTTTAAAGCCTATGGTGTGCTTGGCTTGCGAAGTTTTCGCGCGCAAAAAAAAATTACTTTCATCACCGTGTCGCTATTCCATTGACAATAGGGCCGCATGCGCACAGTGTGATTGCGGACCCGGGATTCTTCAGTTCACCTGAACGAGACGGAAGTTACCTGAACCACCCTCGGTTACGCCACACCGCAACACGTTTAAGGAGATCATGAATACCACTACGCACAGAGACCAATTACGTGGTCTTACGCTACAGAACGAAGTCAATCGTCTATTCGACGACAGTTTTATTCGCGACCGCTCGGCTCATGCTGATCTAGCTACCTGGGCGCCGGCCGTGGATATTTACGAAACCGAGAATGAATTGGTCGTAAAGGCCGAACTGCCGGATTTTCAAGAAAAAGACATCGACGTTCGCATTACAAACAATACTTTGACCATCCGCGGCGAGCGCAAGTTCGATACAGGGGTTAAGGAAGACCATTTCCTCCGCATCGAACGCGCATATGGTTCATTCATGCGCAGCTTTTCACTGCCGAACACCGTCAACGCGGAAAACATTCGAGCCGACTACCGCAACGGGATTTTGACCTTGCATATGGCCAAGCGTGAAGAGTCCAAGCCGAAGCAGATCAAAGTCAGCGTAGCAACAAACGGCAAGTAGTTCCACGCAGTTCACCTTCGGCGGAGCCGAGGTTCGTACCTCGCGCCGACAACCAAGGAGGTTGCCATGATCGAAAATAAAGAACTGTCGAAACAAGATATCGCGCACCGAGCCTTCGAGCTGTATGTGCGACGCGGCGGCCAGCCCGGAAAAGATGTCGAGGACTGGGTCAAAGCAGAAAAAGAGCTGACTGGCGAAGTTGCTGTAGCACCAGCAAAAACCATGACCGGTTCAGCTGGTCGTCTCCAGAATTAATTGACGCCACGAGCGTCAAATCCCTAATCGGTAGGAGGGGCGGATTTCCCGCCCCTTCCTCCACTTAGTTGCCGATCGCGGGCCTGCTCCGATTTATTAATTTTCGGTGGCAGCAGGCTCTATTATTTCTTTCTGGTTCCGAAGAAAGTCTGACGCCCTTGTTCAGACGAATCTTCTTCCCTGGGACCTGTGTTTCATTTCGATTTTTCGATTCGCTGCCTTCCCCTTAATTTATCCTACGCATCGAACCGTGCACGGAGAAGCTCCAGTTTCGAAAATGTCCGGGAACCGAATCTATTCCATGTGGCACACGCTTAGGCCATTGATGTACGGGATCTTTGCGGTGCTGGTGTGCTGTATAGGACATCTTTGCTCCCGCACCACGTACACAGTCGAGGTGAGGTAACAAGGTGAAACGTCCCACTGGTGTGACAATTATCGCGATTCTGACATTCTTCGGAGCGACGATACTGGTCCTTGGCTCGTTTGCTTTCTTCTTCATCGCTTTTATGGGAATGACAGGCGGAAACGCAGGAGAGCCGGTCTCCGTGGCGATTGTCGGAATGGCAATCGCAGGTGGGTTTTCGCTCTTGGTTCTCTCAGGTGTGGCGGTCTGTCTTGCGATTGGCGTGTTGGAATTGCGCGAATGGGCCCGGATTGTTTCGATTGCATCGATTTCAACAGGAATTGGATGTATCATCCTCAGCCTCCTGGGATTTAAGGAATATGTAATCATTCCGGTGGTCCCCTCGATCGTTTGCCATTTGCTTGTAATGGTGACGTCCATCTGGATGCTGGAGTACCTCTTGCGACCGCGAGTAAAGCAGGCTTTTAGCGCGCTAACCGATTAGCCCGGCGATACTCCCGGCGGGATCGATGAGCGAAACGCCGAAATTCTCCGCGAGAATACGTTGCCTTTATGATTTCCCTGCGGGCTTTCAATCGCTAACTCCAGACGTCCGGCCTCAATCTTGGACAGGTCTAAAATGTCGTTGATCAACCGGAGAAGGTGCCGGCCCCCCGTGTTAATGTGGGCCACATAGCGCCGTTGACGATCATTTAGAGGCCCGTAACGCTCTTCACTCAACAAGTCGAAAAAACCCATCACTGCATTCAGTGGAGTGCGCAACTCGTGGCTCATCGTCGAAACGAACTGATCCTTAAACTTGTTCGAACGCTCGGCTTCTTCTTTCGTACGCACTAGGCCTTCCTGCATCTGCTTAAACTCGGTAACGTCGCGTGCCACTGCATAGATCAATTGCTGCTCGTCGAAAGGCGTTGCGTTCCACATCAGCCATTTATATGAACCGTCTTTGCACAGATACCTGTTTGTAAAGGCAACAATATCTCCTTTTGTCCTGAAGTTCTCGGCTCTCTGAATAGTGGCTTCTCGGTCTTCCGGATGCACGAACTCCGAGTATGGTCTGGCCATCAACTCTTCCGTGCTGTAGCCGAGTGTTTTCTGCCAGGCGGGATTGTCTGTCGGCGCCATATCAGTCGACCACGGACAGCATCAATACAAACAAGTTTAAGGGGGCCAATCTGATCGACCCGGACGACACCGTCTATGGCATCGTGACTGACAACAATGCCATTATGGTGGCTGCCAAGTATATGTGGGACCCATTCAAGCTTTTTGCCGGCTACGAATACATTTGGCAGAATAACCCGTCGAACCCGTTGGGCGTAGGCGCCTCGGACCAGGGCGGCTACATCATGAGCGGCGTCGAAGACAACAATCTTGATTCTGAGAAGTTGGTGCAGATCTGGTGGACGGGCGTGAAATACTTACCGCAGCAAAACCGACATCACTTTGTCCTGGTATCAACAGCGGCAGAACGACTTCCGTGTTCCGCCGACCTGCTCGCCCACGGCTGGTTTCCGCAGTTCCTGCGCGGGCACCCTCAACGAGGTGTCGCTCTATTTAGACCATCACTTCACTAAGCGTTTCGACGGTTTTGCCGGAATTGCGTATTCCTACGTGGGCGGCGGTCTGGCCATCGCCATTCCTCATGGCCCCGGCGTCCCCTATAACCACCACAGCAACTTTGCTCCGACAATCGGTTTACGTTTCGCCTTCTGATCGTGTCCGCGGCGGGCTCAGTCGCGAACCACTGTTATTGAAAAGAACTCCGTCACCAATAAGGACTGTTTACACCGCCGAGTTGGGCGACCCACGAAGTAACTCGTGAACCATCTGTTTGAATACGGCTATGGTTGTGAAATCCGGGGTGAGTGACTTAAAATCCCCTGTCTCTTACGGGACGTGTGGGAACGACCCCCCGCCCCCAGGTACCAGTTCTCATCACTCTGAGCGGGGAGAAAAGAAACGTATTCTTGGAAGAGAATTCTCAAAAGAGGCGCCCATATTACCGCGGTTCCACCTGGTGTCTCAGTTTGGAGATTTGCAGCATGGCAAAACTTGTCTACGGATTGATGCAGTCCCTCGATGGCTACGTCGACCACATGAAGCTTGGGCCGCCTGCGCCCGCGGTCTCCCGTCACT
>Ga0308309_10002081_pt1 | contig 11903 bp, 11 predicted proteins | sample HubBroMetageWFT5_FD_192491 | JGI IMG/M metagenome (GOLD analysis project Ga0308309, IMG submission 192491) | Warmed and freeze-thawed soil microbial communities from the Hubbard Brook experimental Forest, New Hampshire - Hubbard Brook CCASE Soil... | ecosystem: Environmental > Terrestrial >...
CGGATGAGTCGTCCCAATCATGACGACGAATAAGGAAGCCTCAAATCGACAGGCCGCTCGCATGCCGCCGGCCTGACGCCATGTCAGGCTGTCGCATCGTGGCCGGATGGAACATCACCGGGAAGGCGCGCCTCGGAGGCGCGGACCGTTCGAACGTCGATCGCCTGCGACGCGCCTGCGAGCAAGCCGAACCCCTGGACCTGAAGATCGAGCTCGATGAGAGCGACCACCTCGATCGCCCGCTGCATTTTCTCGCCGGCGACGGCGGCGAGGTGATCGGCTACGCGGGAGTGACCGCCGACGACGACGCCGAGGCGTGCGGAATGGTCCACCCGGATTGGCGACGTCGAGGGGTGGGGACCGCGCTCCTGGATGAGTTGCGCGGCGCGACAGGGCGGCTCGGGAGGAAGAGCATCCTGGTCATCTGCGAGCAGGCGGGACATCCCGGGCTTGAGTGGATGCGAGGGATCGGCGCGACCCTCGAGTCAACCGAACACCGGATGGTCCTTCGGCTCACGTCGCCTGCGCGCGTGCCGCATCCGGGCGCGACGCGGCTGGAGATGCGGCCGGCCTCCGATGCAGACCGCGACGCAATCGTCCATGTGCTCGGAGAGGACTACAGCGATCGTCCCGGGGAGCGACGCCTGGTCGGGGTTGTAGGCGGCGAGGTGGTCGCCACGCTGCGCCTCACCGAGACGACACAGCGCACCATGATCTACGGGTTCGTGATCGAGCAACGCCTGAGGGGACGGCGCCTGGGGACGCGCCTGCTCGCTGCGGTCATCGAGCAGTTGCGCGACGAAGGCGTCGCCGACGTGGGCCTCGAGGTCGATCCGGAGAACACCCCTGCGGCGCGGCTGTACGAGCGGTTCGGGTTCAAGACGGTGACCACCTATCGATACATGCGACTGGCGATCGCGCCACCAGAACCCGGGGCTCGGAGCGACAGACCACTCAGCTGACGCGCTTGCGCGCGCGCAGCAGCTTTGCGAATGTCGGGCCGGGCGGTTGCCCGAGGCGGCCGGCGTGCGCCGCCGGTACGCGGCGGCGTGCAAGCTCGAGGCGAAGGCTCTCCTCACCGGTGCGCATCGCCCAGCGATGATTGGCGCTGAAGACGGGTCGCATGAGCCATGTCAGGCGGCGCAGGATCGGTTTCTGCGCGCGAATTCGCCAGTCATAGAAGACCTTCACATGGTCGCCGTCGGGGATGAAGGTCCAGGTGCCTTCGCCGACGAAGTCGCCGTCGGCTGACAGCGACAATCCGCCCGCACCGTCGTTGCGCGTCGTCGTGAATCGCCATCGCAGCGTGTACGGCAGCCACCCTTTTGTCCAGAGATCGACGACGCGGCCAATCCCGCGCGTGTCGCCATCCTCGACCACCTGGACGTCGAGGTACACAGCCGGCCACCAGCGCGGCAGGTCTCGCGCATCGCGCAGCACTTCAGCAACCTCCTCGGCGCTTGCCGGCAGGCGCCAGCGGGTGATGAAGTGATACTCGTTGCTCACAGCGAGCGCGGCGGTGGTGCTGGTGGCGGGGGTACCGCCGGCGGTGGCACATTGCCGGACCAGAGATATCGATCCCAGAGCCCGTTGAGGTGGTCCTGGTAGTACAGGCTGTACAGCCCGAGGACAAATGCAAGCACCAGGCCCACAACGGGCTCGGCCCGGTTCGGGCTCCCCGCGGCAGCTTCCATGCGCGCGATGCGCTTCCCCGTCCTGTAGATGCTCACCAACGGCGGGATGATCAGCAGCGAACCGGGGAAGAAGGCCAGCACGGAAAGGGCGGGCCTGATCGAGTCGTCTGCGAGAAATCGTCGCGCCTCGTCGTTGACCTTGTAGATCCAGACATACGAGTAGATGCCGAGGGTGATGAAGGGCAATCCGATCCAGACCGCGAAGATATTTCGCTTCTTGTAGCTCTGGTTTCCGATAACGACAAGCTGCGCCATCGCCTGCCTCCACTCACTCCCGGTTCTACGCTCAGTCGGGCCTGATCCTCAACACCACCTTGCCGGTGACCCTTCTCGCGAGCAGATCCTGCGCGAGTTCCCCGCCTCGGGACCAGTCCGCTTCGACGTCGATGTGGGGCACGAGCACGCCGGCGGCGATGAGGCGGCACAACTTCGCGAGATCCGACGCAGCACTCTGCGTGAAGCGCAGCTCTTCGAAGATCAGCATCGAGCGCAGTGTGGCACCGAGGTGCGCGCCGAACCAGCGCGGTCCGAGCATGGCCGGATCCATGAGCGTCGACGCGTAGGACACGACGGTCCCGTGCGGCGCCACGACGTCGAGACAGCGGGTGAGCACCTCGCCTCCGACGCCGTCGAGGATATGGTCGTACGGGCCCTGGAGCTCACTGACGTCGCGAACGATGTGGTCACACGCGGCTGCGGCGCCGGGGCTCGCCTCGGGGTTCCTGATCAGACCGGTCACGGACATGTGGAGGGCGCGCGCGAGCTGGACCGCAACGTGGCCGACACCTCCCGACGCCCCGGTGACGAGCACGGTCTTGCCCACGGGGAACCCGCCGAGCGCCAGCGCCCGGAACGCCGTGATACCCGCCACCGGCACGCAGGCGACCTGGGCGGTGGTGACCCCGTCGGGCACGGGCGCGAGGTAATCGACGGGCACTGCGACCCGCTCTGCCCACGCGCCGTTGCTGACCAGTCCGACCACGGTGGTCCCGGCGGCCGGACCGCCTCCGCCCTCGGCGGGGCGCTCGACGACCCCGACGACATCCCAGCCCACCTGCTGGCACGCAGGCGCATTCTTGGCGCGCACGACCTCGCCCCGGTTGAGGCTGGTCGCCGTCACGCGCACCACCACCTCGTTCGCTCCCGCTACCGGATCGGGCACTTCGGCGAGACGCAGGAGGTCGTCGTCCCCGGTCGTGATCAGAGCGCGCATCGTTGGCTTCTCCAGGCTGGCAGCGGCGATGAACTAGGCTGCGATGGTGCGCCACCCGGCGCGAGTGACGCAGGAGTGTACTGACCCGGTCATGCCTGAGATCTCAGCCGCGGCGGCGGCGCTCCACGAGCAGTCGATCGTCGTCGACACCCACAACGACCTGCTCATGCTCTGCGTGCGCCGGAAGCCCTCCGAGCAGGGCGCGTACTTCCGGGATGTCTGGCTGCCCCGGTTGCGTGCGGGCGGCGTCGACATCCAGGTGCTCCCGGTCTTCATCGATGACGACTTCCGCCCGGAGGGAGCGCTGCGCCAGACCCTGCGGATGCTGGAGACCGGATGGCGGATCGCGGCCGAGAACCCTGATGCGGTGCGCATCTGCCTGACCGATGCCGATATCGACGCCGCCCTCGCCGACGGCCTGATCGCATTCGTGCTGGCGCTGGAGGGATGCGAAGCGGTCGGGACGGACGTTGCCCTGTTCGCGACGCTGCACCGGCTCGGCGTTCGCATCGCCTCCTTCACGCATTTCCGTCGCACCATGCTGGCCGACGGATCCGCCGAGGATGGTACCGGCGGCAGGCTGACCGAGGCAGGTATCGAGGCCGTCGCCATCTGCGAGGCGCTCGGCATCATGCTCGACGTGTCGCATCTCGGGGCCGCGTGCACCGATCACCTGATCGAACTCGCCACCCGGCCGGTGATCGCGTCGCACTCGTCGGCGTTCTCGCTGCGCCGGCACCACCGCAACCTCACCGACGCTCGCCTCGGCGCGATCGCGTCGACGGGAGGCGTGGTGGGGATCAACGTGCTCGGGACCTTCATCGACGAGAGCCGGCACACCGTGGCGCGTGTGGTCGATCACGTCGAGCATGCCGTCGCGATCATGGGCGTCGACCACGTCGGCCTGGGCCCCGACTTCTACCAGGAGATTGCGGACGAGCTGTACGGTGCCGAGGCCCAATCCATGGACGGTAGCGACACCGTGATCAGCTACGTCCCCGGGCTGGAGAGCCCGGCCGGGCTGCCGCTGATCACGGATGAGCTCCTGCGCCGCGGATGGCCCGATGACGACATCCGCCAGGTGCTTGGCGGCGCATTCCACGCCCTGTTCGTCCGCGAGCTGGGCCTCCCCGGTCCGCGGCCTTAGCCCGGATCCCGGCAACGCCAAGCCCCGCCTGGGTTGGTTCGGAAATCCCGACCACGGGTATAGAGATTCCGAAAACCAAACGAGCCGATCGTCCCTGACGGCCGGCCACAAGAGACTGAACATGGCTGAGCTGACCTCCGAACTTCTTCCCATCCTCCAGTTGAACGACGTCGTCGTTCTGCCGGGGATGACCGCCACCCTCGCCGTCGAGAGTGACCCGCAACGGGCTGCCCTGACCGCCGCGCAGAACGGCAACAAGCTGATCCTGCTCGTGCCGCATGTGGACGGTCGGTTCTCGGCGATCGGTACGGTCGCCCAAGTCGTGGAATCGGGTCAGCTGCCCTCCGGCGCCGAGGTCACCATCCTCAAGGGACTGCACCGCGCCCGCCTGGGCGGCGGCCAGTCCGACATCGGCGGGGCACTCTGGGTCCAGGTCGAGCCTCTGCCCGACAGGGACCCGACCGACGCGGCGCGCGAGCTCGCCCGCGAGTATCGCGCCCTCATCGAGAACCTCCTCGAGCTGCGTGGCGCCGGCCGGGCCATAGAAGCCGTCCGCTCGGTGCGCCATCCCGGCCACCTCGCGGACCTCGCCGGCTACTCGCCTGACTTCAGCATCGAGCAGAAGCTCGAGATTCTCGAGACCCTCGACATCGAGCAGCGCCTGTCCCGGCTGATCGCCTGGACCAAGGACGTCCTCGCCGACGCGTCGGTGCGCGAAAAGGTCCGCACCGAGGTCAACGAGGGGATGGAGAAGACCCAGCGAGACTTCCTGCTGCGCCAGCAGCTCGAGGCGATCAAGAAGCAGCTCGGCGAAGGTGGCGACGATGTCGCAGCCGGGTACCGGGGCCGCCTCGAGAACGCCGGTATGCCGGACAACGTGCGCGCCGAGGTCGAGCGCGAGCTGGACCGCTTCGAGCGGACCAGCGAGCAGAGCCCGGAGCACGGCTGGATCAGGACGTACCTCGACTGGATGTTCGAGATCCCCTGGAACGTCCGCTCCGAGGACAACCTCGACCTTGTCGAGGCGCGCCGCATCCTCGACGAGGACCACACGGGCCTCGAGGACGTCAAGCAGCGGATCATCGAGTTCCTGGCCGTCCGGAAGCTTCGCAGCGAGCGCGGCATCACCGTGCTCGGCAGTGGATCCGGAGCGATCATTACGCTGGTCGGACCTCCCGGTGTCGGCAAGACGTCGCTCGGCGAGTCGGTCGCCCGGGCTCTGGGCCGGAAGTTCGCGCGCATCTCCCTCGGCGGCATCCACGACGAGGCGGACATTCGCGGCCACCGGCGCACGTACGTCGGCGCGCTGCCCGGACGCATCGTGCGCGCCCTCAAGGAAGCCGGAACCAAGAACCCCGTGATCATGCTCGACGAAATTGACAAGGTTGGCAGTGACTGGCGGGGCGACCCATCCTCGGCATTGCTCGAGGTGCTCGATCCGGCGCAGAACAACACCTTCCGCGACCATTACCTCGAGGTTGACCTCGATCTGTCGGAGGTGCTCTTCATCCCGACGGCGAACGTGTGGGAGACGATTCCCGCGCCGCTGCTCGACCGGATGGAGCTGATCCGCCTGGACGGCTACACCGAGAACGAGAAGGTTGCGATCGCGCGCGATCATCTCCTCCGCCGCCAGGTGGAGCATGCGGGTCTGCGACCCGACGAGGTCACCGTCACCGATGCCGCGATTCTCGCGGTGATCACCGATCAGACACGCGAGGCCGGTGTGCGCAACCTCGAGCGGGAGCTCGGCAAGATGACCCGCAAGGTCGCCACCCGCATCGCTGCGGGTGACCTGGTTCCTCCTTTTGAGATCACGCCGGCGCAGGTGCGCGAGCTCCTCGGCAAGCCGAAGTTCGACAACGAGGTCGCCGAGCGAACCGCCGTGGCGGGCGTCGCCACCGGGCTCGCGGTCACCGGCACCGGGGGTGATGTCCTGTTCATCGAAGCCGCCAACTCCCCGGGCGACGGCAGGCTCACGCTCACCGGCCAGCTCGGCGACGTGATGAAGGAATCGGCGCAGATCGCCCTGTCCTACGTTCGTGCGCATGCGGAGGCGCTGGGCGTCGATCCCGAGGCGGCCCGTCAGAGCATCCACGTTCATGTGCCCGCCGGTGCGGTGCCGAAGGATGGCCCGTCCGCCGGTGTCGCGATGACCACGGCGATCGTCAGCCTCTTGACCGGGCGGCCGATGCGGAGCAGCGTCGCCATGACCGGTGAGGTGACCCTTCAGGGGCTCGTGTTGCCGATCGGCGGCGTGAAGCAGAAGGTGCTCGCGGCGCATCGCATGGGCCTGCGCGAGGTGATCCTGCCGCGACGCAACGAGAAGGACATCGAGGACGTCCCCGAGAGCGTGCGTGAGGTGATGACGTTCCACCTCGCCAGTCACGTCGAGGAAGCCATCAACGTCGCGCTCGAACCCATCGCGACCGAGGTCGCCGCCGCGGCGTAACGGCGCCGTATTTGTCAGAATCCGCGGCCGTGGCCAGAGCGGGTTCGCACGTCCGAGTCGTCGTCGAGGCGGCGCAGAAGCGCGCCTTTGCCTCGGCGATCGACTGGCCGGGCTGGTGCCGGAGCGGACGCACCCCGGACGCCGCGCTGGAGGCGCTCGCCGCATACGCGGATCGGTACAGCCCGGTCGCGGCCACAGCCGGGCTTCGGCTGCCGCCAATCCGAGGCATCGAATCCTTCGACGTCATCGAAGCGGTGAAGGGGGACGCCACGACCGATTTCGGAGCCCCGAGCATGGCTGCTACGGTCGAGACGCAACCTGCTACCGCGAGGGAAGCCGGCCGGATCGCAACCCTCCTCGACGCGGCATGGGCGACCCTCGACGATGTCCTCGCGACCGCACCGGCGCAGTTGCGCAAAGGGCCGCGCGGTGGGGGTCGCGATCGCGACGCGATGTACGACCACGTTCTCGGGGCGGAGCAGGCGTACGGGGGGAAGATCGGCGTGCGTGCAAAGCCCCCACCCTCCGCTGACGATCCTGCCGCGATGCGGGCGATGCGTGAGGCGTTCCTCTCGGTGATCCGCGCGGACCGCACCGGAGCACCCGCTCGCGAGCGTGGATGGGCGCCGCGCTACTGTGCCCGTCGCCTCGCCTGGCATGCGCTCGACCACGCATGGGAGATCCAGGACCGGAGCGGCTGACGAGGCGGAAGGGCCTGACGTCTCAGCCGGCGCGCGATTCGCTCAGGCGTTTCTCTATGCCGTCGAGGACGAGGCTGACGCCCTCGTCGGCTCGCCAGGTCGAGGCGTCGCTCGCACTGGACGGCCGTGGCTGCGCCATCTGCGCAATAGCCGGGGCGGCGGTGTCCATGGTCACTCGCACGCAGCCGCTGTACACGGTGAGGTCGTATCGATCAGGGTTGCGCATCGCTCCCGGCGTGTCCCACTGAACATCGGATGTCATCGCCCGGATGGGCTTGCCGTCCATGCGCACCTTCACAGACCCGGACGACAGCAGTGCGTGCACCGCGGTGTTTCGTGGCCGGTGCAGGGTCACCCCGACGATGCCGCTGTTGACCCGGATGGGGATGACGCCGCTCGGCGCCGGCAAGGTGCACGTGACATTGCCGGCACCGCTGTCCAGCTCGACTCCGCTGATGCTCAGACCGCTCAGATCGAGCACCGTGTTCCAGGTCCCACCGTGGATCTTGAAGTACCACGTGTGGTCGGGACTCAGCTCAACGGCGCCGTGATCGCCGCCACGGCGATTCTTGACGAGCACGAGACCGTCCGGACGAACCTCCACCGATGCCGCTCCGCCACCACCGACCGAGGTCGCGGGGTCGACCGCGCCGGGCGGTGCGGCGCGGACCAGCACACGCCATGAGCCCGAGTCGATTGCCAGGGTCATGACCTGGCCACCCTGCTTCCCCCCCGTCGCGTAAGGGGTGGCAAACGCCGACGCCGCGGCCTCGACCACCAGCGTGAACGCGGCGCTCTCGGCGGCCTCAACGCCGGCGGCCGCAAGGACTCGGGCCAGGTCGCGCGTCAGGCGGCTGCGCTGGACCACCGGCAGCGAGGTGAGCACCACGCTCGCGGCAGCCCGGTGGTCGAGCAGGAAACGGGACAGCTCGTCGCAGGCCTCGGCGACCTGTGAGCGCCACGACCGCGGCGAGACGGGTACGACCACGCGATCCAGCACCGCGTCAGCCACCAACTCGAGGAGCTGATCCTTGTCGCGCAGGTGCCAGTACAGGGAGGCGGCCTTGACGCCGAGGCGGTCGGCGAGCGCGCGCATGGAGAGGCCGTCGACGCCGACCGCGTCGAGCATCTCCAGGGCGGCCGCGATGACCACTTCGCGATTGAGCCCGGATGTCTCCGTCTCTTGACGGGCCACAGGTCTGTCCTCCGTTGTCCTCGGCCAGGATGCCAGGTCTTCAACTCGAGCTTGACTTCCCTAACAGTGTTTGGCTAGTATCGCACATGTCAGCGTTAGGTGGCCAAGCAAGGAAAAGGTGTTAGAGATGGAATCAACGCTCGAGGCGACCGGCCTCGTCAAGGCTTTCGGCAAGACTCGTGCCCTCGACGGGCTGAATCTGACCATGCGGTCCGGTCAGGTCATGGCTTTGCTCGGACCGAACGGCGCGGGCAAGACGACCTTCGTCAACCTCGTGGCGACGCTGCTCCGCCCCGACTCGGGGACGCTGTGCGTCAACGGCATCGATGTTGCCCGACACCCGGGTGCGGTGCGCCGGCTCATGGCCCTCGCCGGCCAGGCGGCAGCGGTGGAGCCCACGATGACGGGTCGAGAGAACGTCGTCATGGTCGCTCGCCTCTTCGGCGCCTCCGCGGCCGCTGCGCGTCGCGATGCCGCCCTGGTGCTGGAACAGATGGGTCTCAGCGACGCCGCCGACCGCACCGTGCGCACGTACTCGGGCGGCATGCGCCGCCGCCTTGACCTCGGCGCAAGCCTTGTCGGCCGTCCCCGGTTGCTCCTGCTGGACGAGCCAACCACGGGTCTCGACCCGCGCAGCCGGCTCGAGCTGTGGGACACGATCCGCACGCTGGTCACCAACGGCACTGACGTCCTCTTGACGACGCAGTATCTCGATGAAGCCGATCACCTGGCGTCACAGATCGCGATCATCGATCACGGTCGCGTGGTCGCCGCCGGGACGCCAAGGGAACTGAAGCAACGCGCCGGGCAGAATGTCGTCGAGGTCCGCGTTCGCGACAGCTCGGCGCTTGACCGGGTCGCCTTGACGTTGATGGCGATCGGCGACGGACCGGCGACGATCGACCGGCCGACCCACAGCGTGCGAGTCGCGCTGGGCGCCGACACCGAACGAGTCTTCGCTGCCCTTCGCCCGCTCGACGACACGGGCATCGCGATCGACGAGGTCTCGGTACGTCAACCAACGCTCGACGAAGCATTTCTTGCGCTCACCGGCGCCCCCAAGGAGGACGTGGCATGAGCATCGCAATCGCACCCCCGCGCGGCAATGCGGCAGGCCTCTTCGTCTCCACAGGGCAGATCGCTCGGCGCGTCCTGCTCAAGTTCATCCGCTCGCCGCAACTGGTCGTGGTGGGCACCGTGCAGGGCGCCATGTTCCTGCTCATCTTCCGCTACGTGTTCGGCGGCGCCATCGCACTCGCCGGCATCAACTATGTCGACTTCGTCGTGCCAGGCTTCATCACGACAGGCGTGCTCTTCACTGCGATGTACGCCGCCGCGGGCATGGCCGAGGACATGAGCGCGGGACTGATCTCACGGCTGCGTTCGCTTCCGATTCCGCGAAGCGCCGTGCTCATCGGACGCGCCCTGGCCGACACGGTGATCCAGATCTGGGGACTGGCAATCACCGTGGCAATCGGTTTCCTCGTCGGGTTTCGCCTCCATGGCAGCTGGAGCGCTGCCCTTGCCGCCGCCGCGCTGGTCGTGCTCTTCGGCTTTGTCTTCGAGTGGATGTTCGTGCTCCTTGGGATGCTCGCGGGCTCGGCTCAAGCCGCCCAGGGGTTTGCGCTGATCGTCTTCCCCTTCACGTTCGTCTCATCCGCGTACATCCCGGTGGCAACCATGCCGTCGTGGATGCGTGGCTTTGCCGAGAATCAGCCGGTCACCGTGATGGTGAATGCGGTGCGCACGCTCACTCAGGGACAACCTGCCGAGGCGCTGCTCGGTCACCCCGCGTCCTACTTCGTGATCCGGTCACTGCTGTGGTCGCTGGGGCTCATCGCCGTGTTCGCACCGCTGGCGGTCGCCAAGTATCGGCGCGGCTGATGGTGGCCGCTATGAATGCGATAGCGGTTGCCCAGCAGGAGCAAGTACCACTTGTTGACCAGCCCGAAGACCGGAGGTGATCTGCGTCAACGTGCTGCCGACGAGTCCCGTGGTCACGGTGGTCGCGTACGCGGCGTTCTGGTACCACACGTCGACCTGCAGCGAACCGCTGGCGTCGGTGAAGATTGCCTGACTGGGTACCGCAAGCACGTTCGTGGCGTCAGCGACGTCGATGCTCAGCGTTCCGGTGTATCCGTCGCGCAGGCTCGTGTCCGGTTGGCGGAGAGCGCATTCGGCATAGAACTCGGGTACCCCGCCGATCAAGGTTGGGCTAGTCGCGATGAAGGTGACGGTGCAGGGAAGGCTGTTGCCTGGCATTGGATTGACGATGACCGTCCCTGTCTGGCCGACCCGCAGGTTCCCCGTGTCGTTCTGAGAGAACGGCGCCACCGCAAGGAAGTCCGTCGCGCTGCCCATGACGATGAACGCTCCCGGCGCGGGCGCCGCGCCCGGCACCGGCGGCCCGCTGTTGCCTCCCGGGACGTTATCGCCGACCGAATTGTTCACCTCGAGGATCGTTGCTGACTCGGGCGCACGTAGTGAGGTCTTGGCTTCATCCTGTTGCGCTTTTACAAGGAGGAGTTTGGCGCTGGCCAGTTGGTATTGAGCCGAGGCGATAACAGCGCTCGAGCCACCGGCTTTCGCGGCGGCGAGTTGCTGTTGGGCGGAGCTTACGGCCGCGTTCGCCTGAAGCAACGTCGCCTGCTGAGTGGCATCGTTGAGGTGCGCAATCTGCTGACCTTTGGTCACGTTCTGCCCCACGTGGACGTAGATCGCCGACACCTGACCGAAGATGCTGAAGTTCACGTCCATGAGTTGCGCGGGCTGGAGCGCCGCAGAGGCGCTTGCGGCCGCCGAGACGTTCTGCCGCTCCACGGTCGCCAGCTTGGGCTCGGCCGGCGCCTTCGTGATGCGCATCAGAAGCACCGGGCCCACGACTATGACAACCACGACAAAGACGACCCCGGCGCCGATCCACAGCCTGCGCAGCAGCGTTTGATGATGGGCAACACTGCGATAGCCCGGGGAGGGCTGCGACTTGCGATCGTCGCCAGATCTCATCAGTTCTGCCCCTTTCCCTGCCCCACTCAGAGGTTTCCGGCCGAGCCGGAACCTGTCGGGCACACGATATCGTTTCGCGAGCCTTCGCCGCAGATCACACGGCTAGGAAACATTGATGGTCTGCTGCTGCTCCGGCGCCGCCGAATAGTTCGCGTCGCCGGCCTGGAACGCGTCGATGATGCATGTCCCAGGCAGTCCGCTGGTGATCGTGACCGTCGATCCAGAGATGCTGCACGTGAGTGGCGTGCTCGACGGGTCGATGTTGAAGGTCACGGGATTACCTGAACCGCCTCCGCTGGCTGTCACCGTGTACTGCTGCAGCGGCAAGCAAGGGCACGACGGTGCTTGAGATATGAACGTGATCGACTGCGGGGCCTGGGCCACCTCGAACTGTTCCTGTCTTTGCTGCGCGACGCTGTAGTCCGCGTTTCCGGGTTGGTTCGCGTCGATGACGCACGTGCCCGCTGCGATGAACGAGACCGCCCCTGTCGACGA
>Ga0308309_10002082_pt1 | contig 11899 bp, 10 predicted proteins | sample HubBroMetageWFT5_FD_192491 | JGI IMG/M metagenome (GOLD analysis project Ga0308309, IMG submission 192491) | Warmed and freeze-thawed soil microbial communities from the Hubbard Brook experimental Forest, New Hampshire - Hubbard Brook CCASE Soil... | ecosystem: Environmental > Terrestrial >...
AGGTAGCGATCCTTGGTGCCAATCGGCAGATGCAGTTCGAACTCGCGATCCTTGGGCGTGGTCAGGCGCAACAAGCTTGGATTCAAGTCCTGCATCGTGCTCGCGGAAGTGTCGACGCATTCCGCTACCAGGCGGAGGTCGACGGGGTAATCGATCTTTACCGAGTCATACGGAACCGGCTTCTCCGTAACTACTTTGTCCAACCCGTACTGCTCCGGGTTCTTGGCCATAATGGTCACGGCCAGGATAATGGGCACGTAATTCCGCGTTTCCTTGGGCAACACGTTTCGCTTGTAGAGCTGCCAGTAGTCCGCGTAACCGGTGCGCTTCACCGCGTTCTGGACCGTGCCCGGGCCGGAGTTGTAGGCGGCCATGGCCAAATACCAGTCGCCAAATTCGCTATAAAGATCCTTCAGGTGGTGCGCAGCCGCTCGTGTGGACTTTTCGGGATCCTGGCGGTCGTCCACCCACCAGTCGCGCTCCAAGCCATAACCGGACGCGCGGCTGGCCATGAATTGCCACATCCCACGAGCTCCGGCGCGGGAAAGGGCGAGAGGATGGAATCCAGATTCGGCCTGTGCCAGGTAGATCAAGTCCTGGGGAACACCTTCTTCCTTCAGTATCCTCCGGATCATGTCGTCATAACGGCCGCTACGGGCAAGTGCGCGCTCGAGAGTTCCACGTCCGCGAGTCGAGAAGTAGCTGATGTAGCCGGCTACGGGATCCGTCATCATCAGAGGCAGATCGGAATGCGTAGCTTTGATTTCAGCCTCGGCCTTGGCTTTGAGATTCGGGTCCACCGGGTAGGTAACTTCGTTCGCTTCATCGATCGGGGCTGGTTCTGACTTTTGCTCGTTGAAGCCATCGCCTTGTTGCAAGGCTTCCAGCTCGAGGCCGTTTACGCCATCCAGAACGCGGTCAAACTCCTGCTGCAGCCGCTGGTCGGTGCGAACGTCCAATGAGCTTCCCAGCAGCAAATTGAAAGCCCTATCGAAGTTCTCTTTGGCGGCTTCGAGGTGCCCCGCTTTGTAGTTGCCCTGACCGATTTGATATTCCTTCTCGACCTGCGCAATCAACTCAGCGACGGGGTCAGCCTTAGCTTCAATCTGAGTTGCAGGAATCGGGACAGTCTTGGTATCGGCCTTAGACTGAGGGGCGGGTGCGGGAGTCGCGCTCAAATTTGGCGCGGTGGCGGTTCCTGGAGGCAACAGCGTAGCCGGCCGCTGTGCCGTCTGACACGCGATGCTGCCCAGAACCAGGGCAAACACAGGCGCGATTAGAAGATAGAGTTTCCGAATCCTCATGTTTCTCTATGACTTACCGCGATCAACCCCTGGCTTTCATGGAAGACTCAATGCTACTATCCCAGTTTTGATGGGTCAATCCGCAACTTGGTTGGTCCAAGTTACTTTGGGAACAGGCGGGAATATTACTTCAGCGACCCCGGCCGCTGCAACCATTCTGTGGAAGCGGGGGGTGAGTCTGGGAAAGTCCAAGCCGAGCGATTCCCCCTGTGTCCCGAATCTCGCGTACTGCGAAAACCATCGAACCCAAACATGAAAGCCATCCTGATAAAGCAAACCGGTGGGCCCGAGGTTCTGCAACTGGCGGACTTGCCCGTCCCGCAACCCAAGCCCAATGAGGCTGTGGTCAAAATCGCAGCTTCAGGCGTGAACTTCATCGATGTGTACCAGCGCGAAGGCAGATACAAGGTCGTCCTCCCCTTCGTGCCCGGACAAGAGGGCGCGGGCGTGGTCACAGCGATCGGCCCCGATGTGAAATCCCCGAAACCCGGAGACCACGTAGCTTGGACCAGCATCCTGGGCTCCTACGCCGAGTATGCGGCCGTGCCCGCCGAACGACTGGTCCACGTTCCCCAAGGAGTAAGCGATCAACAAGCAGCCTCCGCCATGCTGCAAGGCATGACTGCGCACTATTTGATTTACGACACCTTTCCCCTCAAGCGCGGCCAGACCGCCTTGGTACATGCGGCTGCGGGCGGCGTGGGACGGTTGCTGGTACAGATGGCTCACAACATCGGAGCCCGCGTGATCGCCACGGCTTCGACCGAAGAAAAAGCCAAGCTCGCGCAGGAAGCCGGCGCCGACGAAGTGATCCGCTACACGAAGACGGACTTCGAAGTGGAGACCAAGCGCCTTACCGGCGGCGGTGGCGTAGACGTGGTTTACGACGGAGTGGGCAAGACGACCTTCGAGAAAGGTTTAAACGTCCTGCGGCCGCGCGGAATGATGGTGCTGTTCGGTGGATCCAGCGGAGCCGTGCCGCCCTTCGATCCGATTCAACTTTCGCAGAAGGGCTCACTCTACCTGACTCGCCCAACCCTGGTGAACTACATCGCAACCACAGAGGAACTGCAATCGCGTTCGAGCGCGGTATTCAAAATGATTGCCGAAAGTAAGCTGAAACTGCGCATCGCGCACACCTACCCGCTCGCCGATGCCGCCAGGGCACACCAGGACTTGGAGGGACGCACAACGACCGGAAAGTTGTTGCTGTTACCGTAAATGGCATCCGTAGAAAAACAAGTCATCCTTAGCGCGACAAATTCTCCGCGGAAGGGGAGAACTTGCGGACTCGAAGGCCCTCGTAGACGACTCCGTGACGATAATGCGGAATGGCATTCCTGCAGGCCATAGAACGGCGAAGTTTCGAGAATTCCCTGAGAGCGGGAAAATACAGTTAAGCGAACCTGCGGACCCCATCCGTAATCGATTCCATGTGGTCATCGTTGTCTACCCGCCAAACTCCTTCGAACTTCACGAAGTAGGGCTCGACGGAGATCTTTTCGAAAGTCGTGGTAAGAAGGTCCCTCGCTCGGAGCAGTTCAGTGCGGTGATGTTCAGCCTCGGCGTCGCGGTCGCCGTTGAAATGAGCCAAACCGCCATAGGTGGCACAGTCGGAGTGGCTCATAATCAGGACACGTTCGGTCCGGTGCAAGCGGATCGACATTCGAACCTGTTCAAGAATGAACTCCTGTTCGAAGTCGTTGCGCGGCGAGGCCAGCGTCTTAGCCCCTCCGGCAACGACAATCATGTCGACGCGCTCGATCCCCTGCTTCTTCAGAAATTTTCCCACCGCCCTGCTGACGCGGTGATCGAAGCAGCAAAGAACAGCGGCGTCGGCCACGTACGGGCCAGGCGGAGAATCGAAGTGGAAGACCTTGTGCATCAAAGTTGTTTCGATACTACCCGCTCACTAGACGATGCGCAGCGTGGGGAAGTCCCGACGGTAGCGGGAGGCGTCCAACGTCATAAGCCGATCGGCGCGAAGCAGGGCGTGAGCAGCTACCACAAAATCGACCAACATCCGTTTGGGCGACCCGCCTCGTGAGCGGCGACGGCGCTTGGCATAGGCAACAAACGAATCCGCCGCCCGCTGCCAGACTTCCTCATCGAGCGGGAAGTCCACTAGGATGCCAGTCTCAGCGAGAAACTCCTGAACAAACTGCCGAGTCGCAGACGGATACGCGAGTAGCTCGCAGTAGACGGGAGCGCAAATAACCAAGCCACCCTCACTTCGAGCTTTAAACAATACCGACTCGACGCCTCGCGCGGATGGCTCGTCAGACCACAGGGCCGATAGAACGTTAGTGTCCAGTGCCGTTCTCAATCGTGGCCTTTGTCCTCGTCACGCATCTCGCTGATCCAGGCGTTGATCTCCTTCCGGCTGCGAAAATGCTTCAGGGCTCCCCTATATTTCTCGAAGGGATTGGCCTCGCCGCGGAGAGGACGAAACAAGATTTTGCCGTTTTCGACTGCGAACTCCACGCGATCCCCCGCGGACAGGCCGACACGAGCCCGGATCTCCTGAGGCACCGTCACTTGTCCTTTGCTGCTGATGGTGCTTGAATGCTTCATCTTTACCCTGTATCCTTACAGTAAAGAATACCAGATTTACCCAGAAGGGATCAATCCAGTGTACGAGGGAGGGTGCCAAGTCAGCGTTTTCGCGCGTAAGTTCGGGCGTATTCCGGAGCCCTTAGACCGGGCATCAGCCTTGCATCATCAATCGGCTCACCCGCCACCATCTCCAAAGGAATTACTCCCGCCCAAGTACGAAAAGCGTAATCCTCCTCGTCATCCACAGGTGGTCCTTGCCGCACTTTCGCGGAAAACTCCTCGATCGGCAACCGCATGACCAACGTCGCCTTAAGCTCCTTCTCATTCGGCTGCCGCGATTCCACCCATCGACCCGGCAAAATATGCTCAGACAAAAGCCGCAAAGCCTCCAGCTTCTCCGTCGGATCGTTCACTGCCCGCGCCGTCCCGAGAATCACGACCGAGCGATAATTCATCGAGTGATTGAAAATCGAGCGAGCCAGCACCAATCCATCCAGCAGCGTAACCGTGACGCAGACCGCGACGCCTTCATCCACCCGATGCAGCATTCGGCTCGCGGCCGAGCCGTGAATGTATAGGTTGTCGCCCACCCGGCCATACCCGGTCGGAATCACAAAGGGTTGCCCATCCACCACAAATCCAACGTGGCAAATGAAGCCTTCATCCAGAATTCGGTAAGCGGCGGCGCGATCGTAAACCGCACGATCAGCTTCGCGGACCAGACGCGTCCGCGCACTCGGAGCAGAGGGTTGTGCCATTCAGGAGAAACTCCCGGCAATCGCGAAGGATGAAAAGAGTGTAGCAGGACGGACCGCGCTTCGCAGACCAGCACTTAGAGCTTAGGATTTGGCACTGGTTCCTTCCAACTTTTCAGAGCTAATTCCCGAAGAGTCATTTCACCGATAAAGTTGCTTATTGAGTTCCCATTCCGCCTGACGAGTGAGCACCCGAACGTTCTCCTTCACCGATACGAGTTTTTTCTTGAATTCAGGATATCGACTTTCAGAAAACACGCCGTTCAGATCATCCAAGCGGGCGCGCAACAAATCGCGCGCTTCCAGCAGATCATTTATTGCATCACTTGGGTTATGTCTATCGAATCGAGTGCTGCGATTATCACGGCAAGTTGATAGCTTTCATCCGGAGCATGGCGGGGCGCGACAGATATGTTCACTTCACCGCGTCCTCGAGTGAAACAAAACCGTAAGTTTTCGAAGACGATGTAAACAGAGGCGTAATCGAATGGCAAGGCACGGGGCCACCGTTCCTTAATCGGCTGGCCTTTCGTGTACAGAAAATAGAGGTTCTCCTGGACGTCGTCCCAGAGCGCCTTGTTGGCTCGTCTCTGAAGCCAGGGGTCGAGCCACCAGGCAAGAAGCGTCCTATTTGTGACTTTCAGAACGAAGCCGAGCCCAGCAAATAGAGGCCACGCTAAATCCATTATTCGGGCCCGGCTTTGTCTCTGCATGACTATCACGCTTGACTTAAGTGCTAATGCTAACTGCTGTTTTCCTACCAATTCACCTTCATCGCAAACTGAAACTGCCTCGGATCGTAAGCCGCCGTCGGCTGCCCCGCATTCGTCCACAGCTGGTTCACCGACGCTACGTTGAATTTGTTCACCAGGTTGAACATGTCCGTGATCAGGTCCAGGCTGATCCGTTCGTTGAAGTAAACCCGGCGCGCGAATCGAAAGTCGTTGAACAGCGTCCAGGGTTGCACCCCGGCGTTGCGGGCAAGGTCGCCATCGAGCGAAAGCAGTGTGGTATTCGAGGTTGCCGTAAAGCACGCCTCCTGGAACACCCCAGTCGGAGAGTACTTGGAAGGTACCAGCGGTCCACACCCATTCCCGGCGGAAGCGCCAGTCACCACGTTCGGTCGTGCCGAGGTGGGAGCGAACTGGAAGTTCGTGTTGTCACCCGTAATGATCAGGAACGGACGTCCCGACGCGACCGATATGATGGGCGCAAACGTCCAATTGCTGAAAAATTTGCTGGCAAAGCCATCTCCGCTCAACTTACCCGACTGATACACGCCGCTGAATACGAAGCGATGGCGCTGGTCGAACAAGGAGTTGGAGCGCTCCAGCTGAGGATAGTAAGAATCCTGAGGCGCCAGCGGAGATTGCAAGTCGGTCGAGTCATCAATCGCATGCGAATAGGTGTAGGAAGCGAGAAACTGGTAGTGATGGCTGAGGGTCTTGCGCAGGTTCGCGGTGAAGCCGCTGTAATTGGAGCTGCCGTTGGAATAATTGGCATCCATATCGCCGAAGGGAACCACCACGCAGCCGCCGGCAGAATTGAACGGCAGAGTGTTGTCGCATTTGCCTCCGGTAGGACCGAGCCCTAATCCATCGGCATTGGCTAGAAGAACCGCGTCGGTTAGGCAGGGTCCACCAGCCAGGGACGGATTCAATCCCGACGGCCGGAAGAAATTCAACATAGCCGCGGGTGCGAACGCGCCCGTCGGAGTCCCGGTGATCGCCCCAGGGCAAATCTGTACCTGCAACGGGCCCGATGGATACAACGGACTGGTCGTGGGAATTCCAGCTGCGTTGGCGAAAGCAACTGCTCTCTGCCAGTTCAGCACCAGCAAATCTCCGCGCACCGTATTCGCGTTGATCGGTCGGTTCAGGTGCCGCCCACCGTTGAAGTTGTACGCCAGGCTCAATGCGAAACCGCCACCCAGGTCCTGCTCAAAGGTCAGGTTGGTTTGTTCCGAATAGGCATACACAAAACCCTTGCCGATCGGATAACCGAACGGTTGAAACGCCAGCGGGAAAGGCGATGCCGGGTTCAGGTAATTCTGATTGATAAAAATCGATTGCGGAAAATTCAACGCCTGGAACTGCTGCTGATTCGGCAAGTATCCCAGGTTGGTCGTAAAGGGAGCAGGAATGCAAGTGGGCACAGTTTGAATGCCCTGGAAAATGTTGGTCGCGTTCAGATTCAGCGGGCTGACAGTAGCCGCATTCGTCCCGCAAGGACTGCCTCCGGCAAATAGCAACTGGCCGCTCTTCGATCCGTCTGAGGCGTCACCCAGAAAATAAAGGCCAAGCAAGGGGTGATCGTAGAACATGCCAAAGGACGCCCGTAAAACCGACTTGCCGTTACCCTTCGGGTCCCAGGCCATCCCAATGCGCGGTTGAATGTTGTTGGTATCGGTTTGAATGCCCTTCTGAATGCCCAGGGCGTTGTAAGCAGTCAGAGCCAACGGATCCGGCGGAGCAAACTGCGGCGGGAATTCGATGTCATAGCGCACGCCCAGGTTCAACGTCAGGTTCGGCGTGGTTCGCCACGAGTCCTGGAAATAGACTCCCAGGGGCTTATTGGAAAACGAGTCGTTAGGATTTCCAATGCCCTGAATAAAGTCCTGCGGAACTCCCAAGCCGTAGGCCTGCACACCGGAAAGGGCTGGAATGGCCTGCTGCAAGCTTGTCGGCAGCAAGTTGAAAATTGAACTTGGAATCACCTGGGCGGCGCTGAGCGCCCCCATGTCATACACGCCGCCGTAGTTCACGGTAAACGTCGCCGTGGTTGGAATGTAGTTGAAGTCCACGCCGAACTTCATGCCGTGCCGTCCGCGCGTCCAGGAAAAGTTGTCGGTGAACTGATATCGCTGTTCAGTGCGCTGAATGTAGGAGTAGGGCTCGCGACCAAAGTACGCGTATCCAGGAATGTTCACCGCGACATCGGAGCCGCCCGGTGCGCTCGAATAGAAATAGGACAACCCCCGCCGCGCGTATTGGAATCGGAACTCATTGACCTTGTTGTTGCCAATGGTCCACGTATCCTGGAAAATTCCGGCGACGTCGCGATAACTCTGCTGCGAAGTCCTCGAGAACGAGTTCTGCCCGAAGGTCTGATTCTCACCATTTACTTCGATCCCAGTTACGGTGCTGGGGCTGACGTTCGCGCGCAGCGTGATCCGATTGTTGGCGTTGAAATTGTGGTCGAGTCGCAGCGAGTACAGACTCGTGCCCTCGGAAACCGGGAAGTTGCCCACTTGCGCATTCAGAGTCTGAAACTGCGAGGGCAAGCCGTGGCACAGCGTGTTGCCGGGATTGCACGAACTGGGAAACTGGGTCAACGGACTGGTTCCGTTCGACGGAATCGGAATCGCCCCAAGCTGCGCCAGCAATCCAAACGACTGCGGATAAGATCCGTTCAAAGCGATGGCAGACGATCCTCCCACCAGAAACGCGTATTGCTGCAAAAGCCCCAGCGGCACACCCGGCGTGCCCAGAAAGGCAGCCTGTTGCGGCGTGACCTGAATATTGAAAGTACCGGGAGGCGCAAGCCCGGGAGCGAAAATGTTGGTGGCGTCGAAAGGAACCAGCCCAAAGTTGTTCTCCCCAATAACCGAGAAGCCCGTTTCCTGCCGCCGAGTGATTTCGTAGGCAAAGTAATAATACGTCTTGTCCTTCTTGATCGGTCCGCCAAACGCCGTCCCAGCCTGCACCCGCGTGTAGGCCGGCTGCGGGACGTTGCTGAAAGGGTTCGTGGCCTGGATGTATCGATTCCGCAAATAGCCATAGGCGTCGCCGTGGAATTGATTGGTTCCGGAGCGGGTAATGATGTTGATCACGCCCCCCGAAGCTTGCCCATATTCTGCCGCGTAACTGTTGGTAATGATCTGGAATTCCTGCACCGCTTCCTGCGAGACGGTGGAGCGCACGCCGTTGGTCGCGTTGTCAATCGCATTGGCGCCATCCTCGTTCACCAGGTTCGAGCGCCCCCGCTGCCCGCTGATGTTGAGCCCCGAGGTGGGCGCTGCCCCGATGCTGGGAGCGTTGTCGAGGAGCACCTGCGAATCGGTCAGCGCGAAGTTGATGTAGTTGCGGCCGTTGATGGGAAGGTTGTCAATGCGGGTCTGCCCAATCGTGTCCGTGGTCGAAGTGCGGGTGGTTTCGACCAACTCCGCTGCAGAGCTCACATTGACCACTTCCTGCGTCCCCGCGATCGCAAGGGTGATCGGCAAATCCGCTACTTCTCCAACCGTGATGACCACGTTCTCAATCGTAGTTTTCGCAAAGCCCGCAGCCTCGGCCGTGACCTGATAAGTTCCCGGGGGCAACAACGCGATGCGGTACTCACCCTGCCCATTCCCGGTTCCGGTACGCTCCACCCCTCTCGCCGGATCTCGCGCTGTCACCGTGGCATTAGTCACCAGGCTGTTCTTCGAGTCCTTCACCGTCACGTGCAGATCGCCGGTGGCCGAGCTTTGGGCAAAGCCGAATGTGGTCAGAGCCAGCAGTAGACCCAGTAGCGAGACGAGCTTCCGCATGGTCATAAAGTTTTCTCCATAAGCTTGACTGACGAGGGAGACGCCCAGCTTTTGCGGGCAGGAGGCCATAGCCAGTCCGAATTGGTCGGCAGGCTTCAGAGCAAACATCTTGAGAAGGCGCGTTCGGCTGCTTTGTACATCAACCCGCAAGCAGAAAGCAAGCCAGATCACCAAGGAGCATCGGATTGGTTAAATGTAGCCGCAAGCGCCCCCCGCAGTTAAGAACACGTAGGGGCGGACGCACCCGTCCGCCCTGGAGTGCGAAGCACCGCACCCCTGCGACGAAGCCGTGACGACGAGCTCGTTAGTGTGTGCGTGAGGACCAGAATTTCGACGACACGGTGGAACAAAGCCCCACGTTGCTGGCCGCGAAGGGGCGTAAGAATGCAGCCCACGGCGAGAAGCCGTGGGTAAAAGTGGGAAGCCGATGAGCCCTGTTGGCCGGTTTGGGGAGCTTCCGATTTTCCGACTATGCATACTCGATCAGCACACTTCGCCCTGGTAGCTGTTAGTTTGCGGGTCCAGCAAACAGCAGCAGATTCCCATCCGGATCCTTAACGACAAAATTCTTGGCGCCCCAAGGCTGCTTTTTCAGTGTCTGGTGAAAGTCAACACCAGCGGACTGAAACTCAAGAAACAGCAGCTTGATCTCGTCCGCTGTAGCGACGGTCATAGATACCGACAACAGTTCCTCCCGATCGCGGACCGTCGACTCGATTACTGGTCGCTGGACGCACCTTAGATTGAGACGCGCCGCGTCGCGGCCCACCTGCGCATAGTAGGAAGGTCTGCCGTAACTGAATACAAGCGAAAAGCCTAACTTCTCCCGGAAAAATTCGCATGATCTTTTGATATCGGAGACGAACAGTTGCGGCTCTGCACTGACAATCGTTGCTTTCGATGGCGCTGGTTTGGATGGCGGTGATTTCACCTTGAGCGGCGTGCTCGAAAGTCCAGTTTTCAGGGCTTGCCAACTATCGAAGCCTTGCTGTCTTGCGACCATTTCTTGCGCATCGCTGAGCTTAAAGCTCACCGCAAGAATCTCGGAGTCGGGCATATTCAGGAAACGAGGCAAATAGCGGCGGATCTGTGCGGCGACAGGATAGTGGCGTTCGCGATGCCACCGCAATATGAGCTTGGCTTGCTTTTTGAGGTTCTCTAGATTGGGCATGTAGGTCTCCACGATGAGATCGTAGGTGGGCATTGCCCTTCGGCGACGTGCCGTTGCATCCTACATGCGCAAATTGCAGTATCTGCGACCGTGTCAGTAGTTGTCAATTGAGAACGCCGCCGCGCTACGCGTTGCTGGGCCGCACTTACGCACTTTGTCGTATCACGGACAACCCGAACGGAATTCTGCTAAGTTAGCGCTAACTTAAAGCAGAACTACCCGGGACCGTATGTGTCGACGCGGCAGTAAACAGCAAGCGTCACTGGAACTGGCAACTTCCTGGAAGCCGACTTCTGTCCCGCGTCATTGAAAGTTTATTTCCGGGGCATAACTTCCGGGTAGCCCGTCATACGCCAAATACTGGGCGGCATATCTGCCCGTAAAATGTGAGATGAAAAAGTCAAAGGGGGAGCTCACATGCATGCAGCCGTACTGCACGCGATTGGAACCGTGCCTAGGTACGAAGAATTCCCAGAGCCAGTCATTGGTGACAAAGACGGTGAAGCGATTGTACATGTTCACGCCGCCTCGTTGAAGCCGGTTGACAAGCAACTGGCCAGCGGATCGCATTACGCAAGTCGCGGCGAATTACCCCGCGTTTGCGGCTCGGATGGAGTCGGGCATCTAGACGACGGGCAACGGGTCTTCTTCGGTGGTCCTCGACCACCCCACGGTGCGATGGCACAGCGTACGGTCGTGCCGCGCGCATTCACCTTTCCAATCCCGGAAAGTGTGAATGACGAAACTGCCGCCGCTTTGCCCAACCCTGGTGTCTCAGCCTGGCTTTCACTGGCCTACCGCGCAAAGTTGGTACGCGGCGAAAGCGTCCTCATCCTTGGGGCGACGGGCGTGACCGGCAAGTTGGCGGTAAAGATCGCGAGGCTTCTTGGGGCTGCTCGGGTCGTTGCTGCCGGTCGCAATCGACAAGCACTGAACACGCTCCACGATCTGGGCGCCCACGCGACCATTTCCCTCGCTCTGCCAGAGGCTGAACTGAGCGAGGCATTTGTCCGGGAAGCGGGCCAGTCTGGATTTCAAGTTGTGATCGATTACGTGTGGGGCCAACCTGCACAGGCGTTTCTGACAGCGATAACACGAAGAGAATTTGTAGCTATGCAATCGGAAACCCGCTTTGTTCAGGTCGGGGAGAGCGCTGCGCCGACCATCACGCTTCCAGCAGCCGTGCTGCGTAGTACAGCACTGACAATTCTGGGTACTGCGGGGATTCCAGCTCGCGACGTTCTGGTCGAAGCCTTTCAGCAAGTGATGGCGTACGCTGCAAAAGGGGAGCTTCAGATGGACACCGAAACGGTCCCGCTCGCGGATATCGAGAACGCTTGGCAGCGCGACCAGCCAGGCCGTCGATTGGTGATCATACCTTAACAGCCAGCGGGAATCCAGCCATCACGTCGGGTTGGTCGGCAAACCTTACCTTACCCGGTTAGGTAAGAGTAGCCTGTGACTCGAGAGCAACGCGGTAGTGTTGAGCTTGTACGAATCTCAAATGAGTGCATTGGCGATTTTGAGTCAACCGAGAAAGCGTCGGGTTGTCCAGATTTCAGAGTCACGGCCTGGGCATTTT
>Ga0308309_10002084_pt1 | contig 11897 bp, 10 predicted proteins | sample HubBroMetageWFT5_FD_192491 | JGI IMG/M metagenome (GOLD analysis project Ga0308309, IMG submission 192491) | Warmed and freeze-thawed soil microbial communities from the Hubbard Brook experimental Forest, New Hampshire - Hubbard Brook CCASE Soil... | ecosystem: Environmental > Terrestrial >...
CCATTTCTTCAACCTTAATAGTATAGGGGAGGGTTGGAAGCGGGTCAACGAAGGGCCGCGGAGCTTCCGACGCGACACAACAATCCTGCCGAAGATCGGGTGAGGGTGAATGATAAGGGTGGACTGGGGTTTTCGGCGCCGCTTGTGGTGGGAGCGTTGAGGGATGGCTTATTTCGATAACTGTGACGGTGATTTGAGGATTGGGAATTTTGCCGTCGAGTTTGTCGCGGATCAGGGCAGCCAATTGCATTGCTGTCAGACCTGCGACTTTCACATTATGATTCAGGGGGAGATCGATGTTTCCTTTTCGGTCGACGGGAACTGTTCTGGTTATTTCCGGGTGCTTCCAGACGTCAAGCTTAATGACGTCTCCGGGATGGATACGGTATTCGAGTGTCGCGGACGCAGATACCGCCGGCTTTTCTTGTGCGTTCAAGGCTGCGCCGCGGGAGATGGCGCACGTCAGGAGCGTTGCGGCGATCCAAACTCGAAGGGTCTTCGATTCGAGCACGGCGACTTTCTCCTTCGTCTTATATGGATATATCTACTCGAACAGTATAGTCGCCGGCTGCTTCGCGGTCATACATCCCGGCAAGATTCTGAAGTTGAGATCCTTCGTCCATCCTTTTCGGATGGGCTCAGGATGGCAAAATGAGGGCGTGTCGGATACTCAGGATGACAAGGTGCGGAGTTTGGAGGGGCCGACGGATCAGGGTGAGAGAGTGTGCGGTGGCGGGAGAGAGATGACCGTGGTTGTGCGTGTGCAACTCTGCTGGCCTTGTTGCCTGCAATGCATGTAGGATGTTGCGGACACTGGCAGTCTGACACAGTAATTTCCGTCGAAAAATGGTGAAACGATATGAAAATCCTGAATCGTGTGTTGTTACTTGCGCTGTTTGTGCTGGCGGTGGCTCTCGCACCGCGCGGTCAAGCGCAGACCAGTCCGCAGAAAACTGAACCCCCCGCGGCGCCTTCGGCCACCGGTCCGGCTACCGATACGCAGAAAAAAAACATCCAGGCGTATATCGATTTGATGCGCAAAGATGTGCGGCAACAGAAGGCCGAGTACATGGGCTCGGTGATGGTACTGAGCGCCGCCGATGCGGCGAAATTCTGGCCGATTTACAGCGATTACGACGTGGAGCTGACCAAGTTGAATAACCAGAGAGTGCAAACCATCAAGCAATATGTGGCCGACTACGATCATATGACCGATGACGAAGCGGACCAATTGATCCAGAAATCGATGGCCTATCAGAAGCAACGGGCGCAGCTTCTCGACAAGACCTACGAGCAGGTGAAGCAGGCGTTGGGAGGAATTACGGCGGCGCGTTTCGCGCTGGTAGAACACCAGTTGCTGCTCCTGATCGACCTGCAAATTGTTTCGTCGCTGCCCATCGTCGGGCAGAGCTAATCATTTTCGGGACAAGGAGAATATTCTGATGCGAACGAAATTATTTTGTGCAGCAGCTTTGTTATTGGGCGCGATGACTGGCTATGCGAATTCGAGCGAAGGTTATGGGACCCCGTTGACAACAAGCGGAAGAGCGACGCCGCAAACAAAAAAAAGAATTACGGTTCCGGCAGGCACCCGAATCCTGGTTCGAATGGTGGATTCGATTGACTCCTCCAAGCAGAAAACGGGATTTCGTTTTACCGCTACGCTCGAAACTAATCTGATGGCGGAGGATACGGTTATCGCGCCGCGAGGCACCACAGTGTATGGACAGCTCACGGAAGCCTCGTCCTCTGGCCGAATGAAGGGAAGCTCTGAACTGAAGCTAGAGCTGACGGATATCGTTATTAAGGGCACGGCGTATCCGCTGCTTACCGGCACCTACGAGGTGAAGGGCAAGGGAGAAGGCGGGAACACGGCTAAGAAAGTTGTCGGCGGCGCGGGATTGGGAGCGCTTATCGGCGGCTTAGCTGGTGGAGGAAAAGGCGCGGGAATTGGCGCACTGGCCGGAGCTGGAGCGGGCACGGCTGTGGCCGCTTCGAAGAAGGGGCAACAATTGCAGATTCCGAGCGAAACGTTGCTGGAATTTCGCCTCGAACAACCCGTGGCGTTGCCGGTCGCGGGCTAAGCGCTATTCACAGAACCCGAGCCGATCATTCGTGAACCCGAGCAGGGGAAGAGGGATTTGTATGCGTGGACGAAAGAGGAAACTCGTACTGACGACGATGGGAGTATTGCTGATGAGTTGCGGAGGGATCGCGGGGCAGGGTTCGGATGATGAAAAGCTGACGGATAGCAGCAAGATTGGTCCGGATGGAACCGCGTATGTGACGCGGGTTATCCCGGTGCCAACTACGATCAGCCCGGAGGCGCAGAAGATGTTGGCGCGCGTGGAATCGGATGCGGCGGTGCCGCAAACGCTGGAGGAACGGCGGACTGGGACCGACAAGTGGCAGGCGGGCGTTGGTGAAGCGTTTAAGAAGATGTATCCGGTAAACGTGGCCGCGGACACGATCGCAGGCGTACCGGTGCGGGTAATCACGCCGCTGCATATTGCGCCGGAGAAACGCGACCGCGTGCTGATCAATTTACATGGAGGCGGATTCAATTCGGATTCGGGTTCGTTGTCGGAGACGATTCCGATTGCGAATTTGAGCGGCATCAAGGTGGTCGCGGTGCTTTACCGGCTGGCGCCGGAACATCCGTTTCCCGCGGGTCTGGATGATGCAGTGGCGGTTTACAAGGAATTGCTGAAAACGTATAACCCGAATCACATGGGGATTTATGGGACGTCGGCGGGAGCAATTCTTACGGCGGAAGTGACGGTGAAGCTGAAGCAATTGGGGCTGCCGCTGCCGGGAGCGACGGGAATATTTTCCGGGATGGGTGACTTCAGCCAGGCGGGAGATTCGATCGCGTTTTATGCGTTGAATGGATTCTCCGGGCGTCTGGAGCCGCCGAAACCGCACAGCAGGGAGTACACGGGATCGATTGATTTAAGGGATTCGGTGCTGTCGCCGTTGTATGCGGATCTGAAGGGATTTCCGCCGACGATTTTTGTGACCAGCGGGCGGGATTTGCTGTTGAGCGGAACGACGATTTTGCATCGGGCGTATTTGCGAGCGGGAGTGGATGCGCAATTGGCAGTGTTCGAAGCGCTGCCGCATGCGTTCTGGAATAATCCGGACTTGCCGGAATCGAAAGAGGCGAGCGAGATCATGGCGGGATTTTTGGAGAAGCATGTGGGGAGGTGAAGACGGGGGAGCGAGACTTTCTTCAGGGGCTAAATCCCGTGGAGGATTGGTGAATTACGCAGGGGATGAAGCCCCTGCCTCCTAGAGAAAAATCATTTCCTCAGGGACTAAAACCCGGTTCATGCCAGGTTTTTTGATGTCGGAGCTGAAGCTCCGACCCCCGGTGCCAAGCACAAAGACTTGAGCGAGTTGGAAAAAGAAAAGCGGCCGCCTTCAGAAGGCGGCCGCTACACAGGCGAGGCGCGCGCGACTCTTGCTCCCTTGGAGCCGTTAGTCCGGAGTGCAGGTGCGAGATTTGATGGCGCCTAGGACGTGGTCGGCCACTACTTTTGTGGTCATATCGTCCTTGAGAATTTGCCAGCCGGTGGTCACTACCAATAGGTTTTCTTCAGGGAAGACCATGAGGCGCTGGCCGCCGAAGCCGAGGCAGGTCCAGGCGTACGAGTTTTTGTCGGGCAGGATGTAAAGCCACCACTTGTAGCCGTATTTATAGTGAACGCTGGCGTCGATGAATGGGGTGAGGGATTGTTGCACCCATTCATGGGAGACGATGCGCTGGCCATTCCACATGCCATCGTGCAGATAGAGGTAGCCGATTTTGGCGAGGTCGGCGTCGCGCAAGTACAAGCCGCCTTCGGTATCGACAACGCCCATGTAGGTGCGTTTCCAATAGTGATCCATGGCGAGCGGCGCGAAGAGATATTTTTCACCGTACTTCTCGATGTCCTGCCCTGTTTCTTTCTGAAAGATGTAGGCGAGCAATTCGGAAGCGCCGCTGTTGTAATTGAAAACGGTACCGGGTTCGACGGCCATGGGCTTGTCGATGACGTATTGGACCCAATCGTCAGTGGCTTCCATGATGCTGGCGTCGCTGGTGGGATCGTCGTAAGGGACGTCTTCGTTCCACTTGAGGCCAGTAGTCATTGTCAGGACGTGCTTCAGGGTCATGCGCCGCTTGCGGTCGTCGATATTTTTTACTTTTGCGGGGTCGAAAAAGTGAAGGACTGGAGTGTCGACGGTGGCTTTGAAATCGCCTCGGGTCATGGCGATGCCGATGATCACGCTGGTGACCGTTTTGCTGACGGATTGCATACTGTGAAGATCAGTGCCCTTGTAATAGGGGTGCCAGGCTGGATCGAAATAGTTGTAGAGGCCGGTGACTCTGGCGTTTAGCGGGCCTTTTACTTTCGCTTCCTTGCCATAGATTTGCGCGTAGTCGTGCGGATACTTCTTTGCGTAGACCTGCTTGCCGCAGCGGAAGACAGAAAGGCTGTCGACAAGGCCATATTTTCCGGCGGAGAGATCCTCGTCGAAGGAATTTAGAACCGTTTCATCGAGTCCGACGCTCGCGGGGGTCGCCTGCACCCAAGTTTTCTTTGGCCACAGCGTGGGTTCGGAGGGCGCCGCGTTGTGCGGGAGAGCGAGGAGAGTCAGGATGGGGACTACGAACAGAAAGCCGACTGTGATGGCATAGATGCTGCGTCTTTTCATCAGCGGAATCCCTTGGATTCGGTCTGCGAGACTAGTTCATAACGCTTCTGATGACAAGAGACCGTTGGAGGACCGATGATCTCGACTGCCTACAGCAAGGGGGATATACTGGGGGGCGTTAAATTGAGCTTGGAGGATGTCCCCATGAAATATTTGTCACGAGTCCTGCTGATTGCTGCGCTAATCGTACTCCCGCTGCGCGCGGCTGATGACGTTGTATCCGCGGTTCACGGCACGATTACTAAGACGGACGCGGCCACGAAGACCATTGTTGTGAAGACCAAGGACGGTACGGAGCACACTATTCATTTTGTTGGGAAGACCACCGTGAAGGGCGGCGACATGACCGCGGATGCCGGGAAGGATACTTTCCACGGTTTGAAGGAAGGCTCGGAAGTCGTTGTGCACTACACGGCCAAGGGCACTGACAAAACTGCCGTGGAAGTGGATCACGTTGGCAAAGACGGAATGAAGGCCGTGGAAGGAACGGTTACAAAAGTTGGCGAAGGCGGCAAGACCATTAGCGTAAAGACCGCAGATGGCACGGTTCACGTTTTTGATGTGACTGGTCACGACACGAAAGTTGCCGCCGTGGATACCGGTAAGGCCGCGGATAAAACCGGGAAGGTGACGGTCTATTACACGGAAGAGGGTGGCAAGAAGGTCGCGCACTTTTTCGAGAAGCTGTAGCCTCGTTTGTGAGTTGTGGATGTAGGAACGGGCGGCCTTGGGCCGCCCGTTTTTTTTTTGCGTAGAAAAGTGCGGGAGCAAGGCTTTCTTCAAGGGTTAAAGCCATCCCGAGGCAACAAGTTAATGTCGGAACTGAAGCTCCGACTCCCTAAAAGAAAAAGTCAAGACCCGCACGCTGAAAATCGCAGGGTGCGGCACCCTGCTAAAGTTCCAACAAGTTATACGCTTCTTCGGCACGAGACGTGGCTAAGAGTCGCCCACCTGGGAAAGTGGCCACTACAAATGCAAGAGGAACCCAGGAGGGCGGCGTAAAGCCACCCCTACAAAGGCGAGATGCATGCGTCAATCGGCGGCCACGGCGTGGCTGAGGGCGTTGGTCATGTCGGCGTAGAGGAGGCGATGGAAGAGGTGTTCGCCGGCTTCGCGGCGGACGGAGAGACGGCCGGCGACGTAGGCGCGGGAGCTTAGGCCGCGCTGGACGGAATCGCAGATGGCCATGTCTTCGTCCTGCACTTTTTCGCTGACGGCGATGCTTTCCTTGTGGTGCTGTTGCGCGGCGGAGCTGATGTCCGCGAAGTAGTAGTCGAAGATGACGGCGCACTTATCGACGCCGAGGGGCAGGACGAGGTTGGTGTCCATCACGCCGGAGTAGGCGTTGATCATAAAGTTGGGATAGACCCACAGATAGAAAGCGGTGCCCTGGCGCGTGGAGCCGATCGCAGATTCCGCGGCTGCGGAGGAATCGAGCGGGCTGGATTGCAGGCAGGCGCGTTCGTAATTTTCGATGGTGTATTTGGTGTATTCGACGACGCTGCTGAGGCCTTTGTGCGCGTGAGGGACGTGGTAGCCGCCGTCGAGATAGTTGTCCACGTAGACTTTCCAGTTGCAATTGAGCGTGTAGATGCGGCGGTCGAAGTAATGCAGCTTTTCGCGCATCCGCAAGGGCGCGACTACTTCGGGGACTTGGCCCAGGAACTGCTGGAGCGGCATGGCGTTTCCGTCGAGGTTTACGAGGACGAAATTTTCCCAGGTGTCCACGCGGACGGGCACGAGTCCATTATCAGCGCGTTCGAAATTGCAGACACCTTCGAACTCCACCATGCCTTTTAGAGCGCCGTCGTTGCCGTAGGTCCAGCCGTGGTATGGGCAACGAAAATTCTTGGCGCAGCCGCTGACTTCCGGAACGACCGCGGCGGCGTGATGGCGGCAGACGTTGTAGAACGCGCGGAGCTTGCCATCGTCGCTGCGGACCACGACGAGAGGCTCTTCGTTGACGTCGATGGTGAAGAATTGGCCGGGTTGCTGAAGCTGATCGAGCCGGCCGACGACTTGCCAGTTGGAGGCGAAGACACTGTTGCGCTCGAGCTGCTCGATGCGCTTATCGAAATACCAGGGCGCGGGAATGGTGTGGGCTTTTTCGAGAGGAGCTTCCGGATTGTAGAGATTCAGGATTTCGCTGACGCTGCGTTCATGCATGAAGGATGACTCCGGATAAAAAGAAGGCTGTGAGCGGTTCATTTTCCTTTAGAAGAGTCAGGGGCGCAAGAGGCGCGGGGGATGCTGCGCTGTCAGGAACGGAAGCGATCTAAAGATCGGCCCTACGGAAGATTTTGGTGGTTAGCTAGTTGCGGACTATTCCTTCAGCTCGCGAATCCAGATGTTCCGATAGCGAACCGGGTGATTGTGATCCTGCAAGGCGAGAGGGAGTTTGTCCGGATGGAGTTCCTCCGGCTTACCGGAGGCCGTCGGCCCCTGGATTTCGACGTTGTCCTGGACCAGGACGCCGTTGTGAAAGACCGTCACGCGCCCGAGGCGAGCGACTTTGCCATCGGCGAAGCTGGGGGCATGGAAAACGATGTCATAGGTCTGCCACTGCCCGGGAGGGCGAGACGCATTGACGAGTGGCGGGTACTGGCCGTAGACGGCCGCAGCCTGGCCATCCGCGTAGGTTTTGTTTCCGAAAGAATCGAGAACTTGAATTTCGTAGAGACCCATCAGGAAAACGCCACTGTTGCCGCGGTCCTGGCCTTCGCCGCGGGGAGGGGAAGGCTCCCAAAACTCAACGTGCAATTGACAGTCGCTGAACGATTGGCGGGTATAGATGTAGCCGGTCTTTGGGACGACCTCGAAGTAGTCCGGAGTAACTTTCCATGGAGCCGGGCTGCCATCTTGTTTTGACCATGCCGCGAGATCTTTTCCATCGAACAAGATGATGGCGTCCGAAGGCGGGTGCCCCGGTTTATCGGCCGTACTTGGCGTTCCCGGATCCACGACTTGGGATTGCGGACGGTTCATGTCGTGAGGCTGCCAGCGAGTTTGCGCGTTCGCGGGTCGACAGGATGCAAAGGCGAGAAGAAGGATCCAAGTAAGCTGCGTGGGCGTTCTCATATGTTTCTCCCGGAGTTCACGATCAGGATTTCAAAGGGGCCGAAGCCCATCCTTTGCGAGATTCACGCTGCAAGAAGGAATTCGCTAGCGGAGCATTGGTCACCCGCATGGCGGCTCCGTTGTACTCGATCTTGGTTTGCGCGCGCAGCGCGACGATGCCCAAGAGCATGACTTCGGTGAGTCGCGCGGCATATTCGAACGGGCACGAAGTTTCGGTTTTGCCTTTGGCGGCATCCACCCAATTCATTTCGTGGTCCTCGTTTTCGATCCGTGGAAGCTTCTGCGGGGGCTTTCCAAAGGATTCGTGAAGCGATTGTGGGAAAAGCCGAGGGTTGCGGCCATAGGTATCGTGTAAAAGGATGCCCTTGCTGCCAACAAGGAGCGCACCACCTTCGCGCTTGAGTTCCTCGGCGCCGAGTTCTGTGGGTTCCTCCGGCAGCAGGCCCCCATCATACCAAGTGAGCTTCACGGGAGGTAGAGAACCGCGGGGGCCAAATTCATAAACCGTTTTTGTGGAGAGCGGGTAGCACACGCCGTTGAAGCCGGTGGAGAACGTCTCGATCGAAGTGGGCAGACCGAGGTCGAGGGACCACATGGAGTGGTCGATCAGGTGGGCGCCCATGTCTCCGATTGCGCCTACGCCCCAGTCGACCCAGCCTCTCCAATTGAAAGGATGGTAGCTGGGGTGATAGGGAACCTCGGGCGCGACGCCGAGAAACAGATTCCAGTCCAGCTTTTCGGGAATGACGAAATCGCCGCAGGCAGTTTGGTTTTTCGCTTCCGTCTTGCGGCAGGAACCGGCAGCCGCGGGCAGCGGGAGCGGGCGTGAGACGCCTTGCGGCCAGAAGCCCACGGGACGGTTGGTCCAGATGTGGATTTCGCGGACTTCGCCGATTGCTCCTGCTTGAACGTATTCGACGGCGAGGCGCGCATCGTCGAGAGAATGTCCCTGGTTGCCCATCTGCGTGGCGACGTGGGTTTCCTTTGCACGTCGCGCGAGAAGGCGGGCTTCGCCGACGGACCAGGTCAGTGGCTTCTGCACATAGACGTGCTTGCCTAGGTCCATCGCGGCAAGGGCGATCGGAGCGTGCATGTGGTCCGCAGTGGCGACAAAAACGGCGTCAATGTCTTTCTGGCGGTCGAGTAGCTCGCGATAGTCCTGGTAGCGTTTCGCGCGCGGAAGAATGTCGCTCTGGAGGCGAAGCATGTTGGCAAGTTGCACTTTCGCTTTGCGGCGATCGAATTCAATTGCCGGCTCGCCCGGAATCGGCGGGGGATCGGGTTGATCGAGGCGGGCTTGCAATCGTTGCGCGTCGGCGCCGAGGCGATTGAGCGAACGGCCGGCATAACCCCAATCGACGTCGCAGAGGGCGACAAAATTCTGGCTCGAAAGATTGATCAGGTTGGTGCGGCCCATGCCGCCGACGCCAATGCCGGCGATGTTGAGCGTGTCACTGGGAGGCGTGAAGCCACGTCCGAGAACGTGGCGCGGCACGATGAGAAATGCGGCGCCAGTGGCGGCCGCGTTCTTTAGAAAGCTGCGGCGAGAGGTGTTGTTTGCTTCCTTCATCCTGTTTTCTCCCATCTCGAGTTCGGCGTAGAGGGCCTGCGGCACGAATGGCGTTTTCCATGCCGAGGGAGTCTGGCGCTGGGTGCGCGGCGCAATCCCTGCACTCTAGATCCTTGGACTGTACATCGCGAGGTGCCGTTACGCGGGCGAAATTTTGGGGAATGTCGCAGGTGAGGTGAAAGGAAACGGTTGGGTAAGGATGGGGAAGAAGGTTGGTGCGGGAGAGAGGACTTGAACCTCCACGACCTTTCGGCCACAAGATCCTAAGTCTTGCGCGTCTGCCAGTTCCGCCACTCCCGCACCGGCATTGAAAATGATACTTGGATTGCGTGAGCTTTGACTAGAGCGACGCGGCGGGAGTGCCTCTGGAATCAGACGGGGCAGAAGGGGATAATGGAGGAACAGGATTTGGGTGATTTGGTGGGTGGTTGGGCGGATTGAAGGGGTGATGATTCTTCAACAGCAGGGCGATCCAATTGTAGTGATACGGCAGACGGATCATGCGTTCTTGAGCGGATTTTTTGCGCGGGAATGGGGCAACGCTATGTTTCCGCAACCGGAGCCGTTTGAGTCATTTTGTTTGGCTGCGGCGGAGCACGACAACGGCTGGCAGGAATGGGAGCTGCAGCCGGGAGTGGACCCGAAGACGTTCGTGCCGTATACGTTTATGACGGTTCCTACGGAGGAGCACGTCGCGCTGTATCAGAAGGGCATTGAGCGCGCGGTGAAGGCGGACCTTTATGCGGGGCTGCTGGTGGCCACGCATTGTGCGGGGTTGTACGACCGGACGAAGGCGACGATTCCCGGGTATTCAGCGAAGTATGTGAAATCGCAGGAACAGCACGTGGCCAATGATTTTGTGCAGCGGCTGCGGTTGCAGCAATTGCGGCTTAAGGTGGATCTGCGGGCAAATCCGGCGACCAAGAAGTTCGCGGAAGAGAAGCTTATCAAGGCGAACGCGCAGCGCTTGGATGCCCTCGACCGTTTGTCGCTTTTCTTTTGCATGGGCACGGCGGAAGAGACGACGATCGAGGGCGTGCCGGTGGACGCCGAGGGAACCACCGAGGTGGATTGGTTTGTGCGCTCGGCGGGGAAGAACCAATTTTCGCTGGCGCCTTATCCGTTCCGGCGCGAACCGCTGGAATTTTCCATCCTTTCGCGGCGGATTCCCAACCGGCGTTATACGGACGAAGCGGATCTGCAAAAGGTGCTGACCAGTTCCGGGTTTTATAACACGTCGTTTACGCTACATGCGGCGACGAAGCACGATCTGGGGCGCGCTGCGGGACTTTGAGTTTGCACATCTTTCAATCGTGCAAAGCAAAAATTCGGATACGAAGCAGTGTCCTCCAGTACTGCTTTACTCTTGACATCTTTGGCTTAGCCGTTCATCGTTAAAAGCTTTGCCGCCTCCTGCGAATTCAGCCATGACCGGGAGAAGCGGCTAACTATGACCAAGGTTCGACTCTGCTTTCACGACCGTTGTTTCGACGGCACAGCCTCTGCTGCGCTGTTCTATCGCTTTTATCGCGAACGTTTTAACGACAAGGCCGATTTTTCGTTCACGGGAATGACGCACCGCGCCAAACACCCGTGGGAAAATGGGCTGTTTGACGGCGACGAGAACGTGATCGTGGACTTCAAGTACTCGAACTCGCCGAAGATTACCTGGTGGTTCGATCATCATCAGAGCGCGTTTTTGACGCCGGCGGATGCGGAGCAATTTCGCACGCATCCCGGAAAGCACATGTTCTACGAGCCTGGGTACAAGTCCTGCACCAAGCTGATTGCGGACGTATCCAGCGAGAAATTCGGTTTTGACACCAAGCCGCTGGCAAACCTGATTCATTGGGGCGACATTATCGATGGCGCGCAATTTCCGACGCCGGAATCGGCAACGGAATTGAAAGAGCCGGCGACGCAACTGGCGCTGGTAATTGAGGCGGCCCCGGAAGATGGAATTCCGGCGAAGATTATTCCTGAACTGGCGTACCGTTCGCTGGCGGAGATGGTGAAACTGCCGATCGTGGCGAAGTATCTTGGGCCGTTGCTGGAGCGGCACCGACAGTCCATCGAGATTTTGCGAGAGCGCTGCGAGTCGCGCGATGGCGTGATTTTCTTTGACGTGAGCGATTTGGATCTCGAAGGGTACAACAAATTCATTCCGTATTTGCTGCATCCCGAAGGTGTGTATTCGGTGAGTGTCAGCTCTTCGGCCACGAGGGCGAAGGTGTCGCTGGGGACGAATCCGTGGAATCAGGCGACCGCGGACAAGAATCTTGCTTCGTTGGCGGAAAAATATGGCGGTGGCGGGCATCCACGCGTTTCCGCGATTTCTTTTGATCCGCAGGATCTGGAACGCGCGCGAAAAGTGGCGCGCGATTTGGCCGCGGTGCTGCGGGCGAAGTAGGTTGAGCGGTGGCGCCGGTGTCGCGAAGAATTTCGAAAGCGCGGGCGTTGCGGAACGCGAGTTGGGAAGGGCGGGCGACTTGGGAAAGCGGCAACCGAAGTGCGCAAGTCGAGCGGGCGTGTTCGACAGAAAAATCGT
>Ga0308309_10002087_pt1 | contig 11890 bp, 9 predicted proteins | sample HubBroMetageWFT5_FD_192491 | JGI IMG/M metagenome (GOLD analysis project Ga0308309, IMG submission 192491) | Warmed and freeze-thawed soil microbial communities from the Hubbard Brook experimental Forest, New Hampshire - Hubbard Brook CCASE Soil... | ecosystem: Environmental > Terrestrial > Soil...
GGTCAGCCGCGGAACTGCCGCGTGACAATCTTGCTGAGGCGCTGCGCACCGTTGGCCTCCCCGAGCTCGTTGACCGGTTGGAAGAGGAAGCCAATTGGGCACAGCGGCTTTCGATCGGCGAGCAGCAGCGGCTGGCCTTCGCCCGGGTTCTGCTGGCCCGCCCCGAGATCGTCTTTCTGGACGAGGCGACCTCGGCGCTCGACGAGGCCGCGGAGGTATCGTTATACCGGCTGTTGCGGGAAGCGCCGTGGAAGCCGACGATCGTCAGCGTCGGCCATCACGGCACCTTGCGGCGTTTCCATGATGCGGTCGTCGATCTCGCGCGCAGCCCGGTTTCGCGGGCAGCCGTCGGCTAATCTACCGGATCAGCCATCCTATAGAGTGGAGGAGCCGAGCGATGACCGACAGCGAGCGCCAGCCGCGAGACGCGGAGGACCCGCTGCGCTCTGTCCGGATAGGCAAGCGCGACAGCCTCGAGGCGCTCGGGATCGATCCCTACCCCTACGACTTTGAGCGGACGCATGAGGCCGGCCAGCTCGAGCGGCGTTACACCGGGCTCGCCGCGGGCGCCGAAACCGCCGATCGGGTGCGGGTCGCCGGCCGCATCAGGGCGATGCGCAACAGCGGCATGTTCATCGACCTGCACGATGCCTCCGGCAAGATCCAGATCTTTTGCCACAAGGATTTTCTCGGTTCCGAAGCGCTCGGAATGGTGCGGTTGCTCGACATCGGTGATCTGATCGGAGTCGAGGGCCTCATTCGGCGAACCCCGCGCGGCGAGCTTACCCTCAACGCGACCGCAGTTACGGTTCTCGCGAAAGCACTGCGCCCTCTCCCCGAGAAATATCATGGCCTCGCCGATATCGAGCTGCGCTATCGCCAGCGCTATCTCGACCTGATCATGAACCCGCAGAGCCGTGACACGCTGCTTCGGCGCAGCCGGGTCGTGGCGGCGATGCGTAGCCATCTCGCGGCGCGCGGGTATGTCGAGGTCGAGACGCCGATGCTTCACACGATCCCCGGGGGCGCTTCGGCGAAGCCGTTCGTGACGCATCACAACGCGCTCGACATCGACCTCTATCTGCGGATTGCGCCCGAGCTGCATTTGAAACGCCTGTTGGTCGGCGGCCTTACCGACAAATTGTTCGAGATCAACCGGTGCTTCCGCAACGAGGGCCTATCGCCCAGGCATAATCCGGAATTCACCACACTCGAGCTCTACGAGGCCTATGTCGACTACACCGCAATGATGAAGCTGACCGAGGAGCTCATCACCACCGCGGCCGAGACGGTGCTCGGGACATTGCAGATCGGCTACGGCGGGACAGAGTTAGATCTATCGGCGCCGTGGCCGCGGCGCAGCATGGCCGAGCTCGTCCAAACAGCCACCGGGGTCGATTTCCTCGCTCTCGACAGCGCCGAAGCGGCTCGCGAGGCGTCGGCGCGCGTCGGCGCGGCGCTGAACGGCGGCGAGAATTGGGGGCAGGCGCTTGAGGCAGCCTTTGCCGCGCGCGTCGAGGACACGCTGATCCAGCCGATCCACGTCACCGGATTCCCTCGCGACATCTCACCCCTGGCCAAGGCCGATCGCAACGACGCGCGGCTTGTTGAGCGGTTCGAGACCTACATCTACGGTTGGGAGATCGCGAACGCCTTCTCCGAGCTCAATGACCCGCAGGACCAGCACGAGCGGTTCGAGGCGCAAATGCGGGCGCGCGCAGCGGGTGACGAGGAAGCGCAGCTCCTCGACGAGGACTACGTGACCGCGCTCGAATACGGGCTGCCGCCCTGCGGCGGTCTCGGCATCGGCATCGACCGGCTTGTCATGCTGCTGACCGACAGCCCCTCGATCCGTGACGTCATTGCTTTTCCGACCCTGCGGCCGCGCTGACCAGTGCCGCGGCTGTGAGAATTAGAGGCAGCGGATCGTTGTCTATGTACAACCGACAATCGTGATTGGAGTGTTGCATGAAGGAGAACAAGAATTCGGCAGCGTGCTGGTTGATGGGCGTTGCCCAGGGCGTGCTGCTCGTCGCAGTGGCAGGCTGCGCCCAGCAGGCAGTGACTGCGGCGGTCAGCATTCCGCCCATCCCGGCGGGGGAGGCTCGGATCTGGTTCTATCGCGACTACGAGCCGTATGCCGGCAAAGGCCTTCCGGCGATCGCCGCCAACGGCGGATATGTCGGGGCGGCTGAATTGGGGGGCGCGTTCTATCGTGATGTTCCCCCGGGACATTACCTCGTGACCGTGCAGACCGTCGGCATAGACACGAATCAAACGGCCAATTTCGAGCTCGCCTCGAGTCAGGAGGCGTATGTAAAAATCGTCTCGCTGCCGAGTTGGGACACCGGCGGGGATAGGAACCAATGGGAGCGGCCGACTTTTTACGCGTGGCTGATCCCGAACCAAGTCGCGCAAGCCGATGTCGCGCGGCTCTCTTTTTACGGCGGCAGCTGACCCTCGCCGACTGCGCCCACAATTTCTCGCGACGCTCAGAAGTTTTCCAGGCTCAAAACCTCGCTGTCGTAGTCGTACGCGAAGATTTCGGCGTGCCGGCCCCAGTTGATTACGGTATCGAGCACCCGCTCTACCTCTTCCTCCGACAAGTGATCCTCGAGCTCGCGCAGAAACCGCGCCGCCGGTGCGCGATGGCCGGGCCGCTCGTCGAGGACGCGACGGATGTGCGCAGCCAGCGGCACATGCTTTAAGAGCGCCTCGGCAAAGATCTGCTTGCGGGCGAGCATGTCCGCCTCGGCATACGCCCGGCCGAGCGGCGTCAGCTCGATGTCACCGCTGCTCACATGGGCGAAGCCGAACAGCTGCAACGTCTCGATCAGCGGGAACAGCTCGTCCATGACGAGGTTTTCCTCGTCGGCGAGATGAGGCAGATCGGCGCGGCCATGATAGGGCGCCTCCGTCAGATTTTCGATCAGCCCCGAGAGCTGCTGGACCGAGGCATCGGGCAGGCGAAAGCCGATACCGATAGGTTCGGCTTTTGCCCCACGCCGCCCGTCGCGCCCGGGCTCGGTCGTCAATAGGGTGTAGACCTGGTCGACGATCTGGCGGAAACCGGCACTCTCAGAGGAACGCGGGCGCGGCAGCGAGATCGGGATTTGCGCGCGGATGCGGCCGGGGTCGCTGCTGAAGATCAGGATGCGATCGGCGATTTCTACCGCCTCCTCGATGTTGTGAGAAACGATGACCATCCCCTTGGTCGGGATGCGGTGGGCGTCCCACAAATCGAGGAGATCGCCGCGCAGAGTTTCGGCGGTCAGGACGTCGAGCGACGAGAAGGGTTCGTCGAGCAGCAGGATATCCGGATCGACGACGAGCGCGCGGGCAAAGCCGACGCGCTGACGCATGCCGCCTGACAGCTCCTTCGGATACGCATTCTCGAACCCGTCAAGCCCTATCACATCGATCGCACTGACCGCCCGCCGCCGCCGCTCGGCACCGGAGACGCCCAGAGCCTCGAGGCCGAGTTCGACATTGCCGAGCACGGTCAGCCACGGAAACAGCGCATAGCTCTGGAAAACCATAGCGATGCCGTGAACCGGCTGGGTGACGGGGATGCCGCGATATTCGACAACGCCTTCGCTGGGCGGCACGAGACCCGCGAGAATGCGTAAAAAAGTCGACTTTCCGGATCCCGATTTGCCGAGGATCGCCACGATCTCACCGTGGCGCAGCATGAAGTCGATATGGTCGAGTACGAGCCGCCCGTGGTGATCGGGGGTTTGATAGGTCTTTGAGACTGCTTCGGTGCGCAGCAGCGAGTCATTCATCGGAGCTTCCGGGCGAGCTAACGTCAATCCAGGCGCAAGCGTTCGGCGGCGAGATCATAGAGCCGACGCCAGAGCAGCCGGTTGAAGGCGAGAACATAAAGGCAGAGGACGCCGATGCCGAGCGCAATACGGGCGCTGTCGCCATCGGCCGTAGTGCGAGCTATATAGGCGCCGATGCCGGTCGCGGTCAGCGTCGTGTCCCCCCATTGGACCACCTCGGACACGATGCTCGCATTCCACGAGCCGCCGGCTGCGGTGACGGCGCCGGTCACGTATGCCGGAAAAATCGCCGGCAGGATCACACGCCGCCACCACAACGAGCGTCTGACGCCGAGATTTTGTGCAGCGCGTTGCAGCTCCTGCGGTAGGGCAGTCGTGCCGACGATGACGTTGAACAGGATGTACCACTGCGTCCCGAGGATCATCAGCGGGCTGAGCCAGATCTCCGGGTTTGCTTGAAACCGCAGGATCAGCACCACCGCCACCGGGAAGAATAAATTTGCCGGGAAAGCGGCGAGAAATTGCACGATAGGCTGAATACGATCGGCCAGCTGCGGGCGCAGCCCGATCGCCACCCCGATCGGAACCCAGATCAGAGACGCCACGCCGATCAGGATCAGCACCCGCGCGGCGGTCGCCAGACCAAGAACAAACACCCATCCGATCTCGCCGAGATCAACGGTTTGACGGATAAACGTGATGAGCCATGCGGCTGCTGCCGCTGCCAGCCCCAACAGGGCGATATCGAACAGAATGTCAAATTCGCGCGTTGGCCTTCGCTCGATCGACGGTCTGCGCCGCCGGGCAAGGGCGGTCAGAGTATCATCAATGATGCGGTTGATCTCGAGTACTCCCGCCTGGACCAGATCGAACAGGCGAGCGCGCTGCAGCACGACAAAAAACCACGGCCGAACATTGTCTTCGTCAGCCATGGGGTCGGCCTGGAATTTGCGCGACCAAGCGAGGAGCGGGCGAAACAACAGTTGATCGTACAACAGAATGACAACGAACATGACCAGCACCGCGTAGCCGATTGCGGCAAGGTCTCGCTGATTGATCGCAGTCGCGATATAGGAGCCGATGCCGGGGAGCATGATCGTCTGGCCGGCGACGGTGATGGCTTCCGAGGCGACCACAAAGAACCAGCCGCCCGAGACCGACATCATCATGTTCCAGACGAGCGAGGGTATGGCGTGCGGCACTTCGAGGCGCCAGAACCGCTTCCAGGGCGACAGATGGTACATCCGTGCCGCCTCGATCAGCTCGCCCGGCACTGTGCGCAGCGACTGGTAGACGCTGAAGGTCATGTTCCAGGCTTGCGACGTGAAGATCGCGAAGATCGCCGCGCATTCGACGCCGAGCAGCCGGCCCGGGAAAAGGGCGATGAAGCCGGTCACGGTGATCGACAGAAATCCGAGGATTGGCACCGATTGCAGGATGTCGAGGATCGGGATCAGGATCTTTTCGCCCTGTCGGGTCTTGGCCGCGACCGCCGCATAGACGAGGCTGAAGACGAGCGAGGCGACGAGCGCGCAGACCATGCGCAGCACGGTACGAAGCGCATATGCCGGCAGCTGCCAGGGGTCCAGGCTGATCGGCAGAACCTCGCCGATTTGGTAGCGCGCGCTCATCGCCATGCCGCCCCAAGCGATGAGCGCAATCGCCCCGAGCACGATCGGCAGCGCTACGAGATCCCAAAGATTGGGGCGCAGCCGGGACGGCCAGGCAATCAGGGGCAGGCCCCAGCGCTGTTCCATGATCCCTCTTGCCGATGGTCGCCGTCGCGGCGGCGGCGCCTACCAGTAACCCAAGCCCGGCGGGCTGGCTAAACGTAAATTCGTGGAAGCTGCGAGGTCGCTTGCAGCAAATTGGCTGCGATTCTTGCTTCGGGCCGCCGAACTCCTGACAATGAGCCTCGTCATCACTGTGACAGGGGTCGGCCGTGGATATCGGCGAGAGGCGCCAAGCAAACATCCTGGTATTGGCGCCGGTCGGACGCATCGACAATCTGACGAGCACCGAGTTTCAGGCGCGGCTGCTCGCCGCCGTCGGCGTCAGCTCCGCGGACGTCATCGTTGACTTTTCGGGGGTCGAATACATTTCGAGCGCCGGTCTGCGGGCGCTGATGGCCGCCACGCGGCTGAAGCCGAAGGAACGCCGGCTTGCCGTCGCCTGTCTCCATACGGTTGTGCGCGAGATTTTTGCGATCAGCCGGTTCTCGCATGTCGTCCCGGTTTTCGCCACCGTCGAGGAAGCGAGCACTGCCTGGGAAGCCCCGCCGCGACCCGAGGGGGCGGTCCCCGGTACCGAAACCGAAGCGGTCGGGCCGTTGCGTGTCCGCTTTTGGGGCACCCGCGGCTCGCTGCCGGCACCACTGCGGGAGCGGGCGGTCCGTGCCAAGATCCGCGATGCGCTGCTCGCCGCTCGCGGGCATGTGCTGGACACCGAGCAGGCGATCGATGCCTTCATAGACAGCCGGCTGCCATTTTCAGTACGCGGCACGTTCGGCGGCAATACCAGCTGTGTGGAGATCGTTACCGGCGGCAACGAATATGTGATCTGCGACCTCGGCACGGGCGTGCGCGAATTCGGCAACCGGGTGCTGCGGGAGCACGGCCCCGGCCGCAAGCACACCTTCAATATATTTTTGTCGCACCCGCACTGGGACCACATCATGGGCTTCCCGTTTTTTGCCCCCGCTTACCTTCCAGGCAATCGGATTTGCGTCTACGGGTGCCACGGCGTGTTGCGGGAGGCGCTGCGCACCCAGCACTCGGCTCCGTGGTTTCCCGTCGATTTTCACTCGCTTGGCTCAAGCATCGAATTCATCACCTTGGAGCCCAGCCACACTTACGAAGTAGCCGGTCTTTCCGTTACCTCGATCAAGCAGTTTCACACCGGGGATTCCTACGGGTATCGCTTTTCCCAAGGCGGGAAGTCGATCGTCTACTCTACCGACTGTGAGCACAAGAGCTCCCAACTCGACGAAACCTACCCTTTCGTCGAGTTTTACCGAAACGCCGACCTGCTGATCTTCGATGCAATGTATTCGCTCGGCGACTCGGTCTCGGTCAAGGAGGATTGGGGCCATTCGAGCAACGTCGTCGCGGTCGAGCTGGCGCAGGCGGCGCGGGTCAGGCGTCTCGTGTTGTTTCACCACGAGCCAGTATATGACGACCGCATGCTCGAGGAGATCTTTGCCGATACCGTCCGCTTCGAGGCGATCAGCCGGCCGGGCCACGAGGTGGAGGTGATCTCGGCCTATGACGGGCTAGAACTGGAGTTGTGACGGGGCGATCCCGCGATGGGACGGAGCATCGCTCTGCTGCGTGGTCCGGGCCGCGCGGCTGCGCTCGCGCTGGTCGCGGCCGCCCTGGTGCTGCGCATCATCGACCCCGGCATCATCACCGAATTGCGCGTGCGCAGCTTCGACTTGGTGGAACGAGTGTGGCCGCGTGCCGGTGATTCGGCCCGAGTGGCCATCGTCGACATCGACGAGAAGAGTCTCGCCCGATATGGGCAGTGGCCGTGGTCGTGGCACCGGGTGGCCGAGCTTGTCCGCCGCATCGCCCAGGGGAACCCGCGCGTCCTCGGCATCGACGTCGTCTTCGCCGAACCAGATCGGCTTTCGCCGACCGGGATCGCGCGAGAACTGCCCGGCCTGCCTCCGGCAGTGACGGACGCGTTGGCGCAGCTGCCGCCGAGCGGACGCGACCTCGCCGAAGCTATGGCGGCGGTTCCGACGGTGCTCGCGCTCGCCCCGAGCCATGAGGAGGCGGCGCCAGATTCAGACCCGCTCCACCCCGCCCCCCTCCGCCAAGCGGGGGGCGATCCGAAGCCCTTTTTGAAGAGCTACACATCCCTGGTGCAAAGCCAGCCGGATCTTCGCGCCGTTGCGCAGGCCGCCGGGGAAATCGCAGTCGAGCCGGATCCCGACGGCGTCGTACGGCGGCTCGCTCTCGCCGTGGCCTATCAACAAACGATAATCCCGAGTTTTGCCCTGGAGGTCTTGCGGATCGCCGGCGGCGAACGGTCGATCGTGATCGATACCGGGGCGCTCGGGATCGAAGATTTCAGGATCGGCGGCACCACGATCCCGACGGACCGGCGGGGCCGCGCGATCCTCCATTTCGCACCGTCACAGGCACGGTCCATCTCGGCCTCGGACGTCCTCGATCCGATGTTCGACCCAGCCGAGCTGCGGGGGCAGTTAGTATTGCTCGGGGTTGCCGGTGTCGGCATCACCGGGCTCCGGCAAACGCCCCTCGGCCTCGTCCGCGCGGTCGACCTCCATGCCGAGCTGATCGAATCAATCCTGTTCAACGCTCTGCTGCACCGCCCCTCGTATCTCGATTGGTTCGAGCTCGCTGCGGCGCTCGCGGCCGGGCTCGTGGTCATATGGCTGCTGCGCTACGCGAGGCCGCTGCGCGCGGTCGGTATCGCTGTGGCGATCACGGCGGCGCTTTTTGGCGCCGAACTCATGCTCTTCCGCTTTGCCGATCTTCTCTTCGACAGCACCTTTCCGGCGCTGACCCTGTCATGCGCGCTGGGTGCAATGCTGGTCGGCAACCTGCGCGCCACACAAGTGGAACTCGTTCGCGAACGCGAGGCGAAGCAACGGGTCGAGGGCGAGCTTGCCGCGGCGCAGGTAATCCAAATGGGTCTCTTGCCGCGGCGTTTTCCGGCGTTTCCTGATCGTCACGACATCGATGTCTACGCCCGCATCGAGCCGGCGCGAATGGTCGGGGGCGACCTCTACGATTACCTGCTGATCGGGGGAAGCAGCCGCCTGTTTTTTCTGATCGCCGACGTAGCGGGCAAGGGCATTGCGGCGGCGTTATTGATGGCGGTGACCAAAGAGGTCGTCCGCGATGCCGTGCTGACCTTTGGGCCGGCGCTCGACCGCATCCTCGCGGAGGCCAACCGGAAGACGGCGGCGGCGAGCGCGGAGCTGCAGAACGAGGGCGGCGTTTTCGTGACCGCTTTCGCTGGAATTCTCGACCTCGGCTCGGGCGAGGTCGCGTATGCCAGTGCCGGACACGATTCGCCCTTCGTCCTCGGCGGCGCCGCCGGCTTGCGGCAGCTCGTCACCGAAGGCGGTCCGCCGCTCGGTGCGGTCGAGGATTTCCGCTTTCCGATCGATCACGACCGGATCGAGCTTGGTGAGGTCTTGCTGCTCTTTACCGACGGAGTCACCGAAGCGGAGAACGCCGACCATAAACTATATTCCTCCGAGCGGCTGGCAAAGGCGCTGGCGACGGCGGCAACGGTCGATGCTCAGCACGTCGTTGCGGCGGTAATCGACGACGTCAGCCGCTTTGTCGGCGGGGCCGAGCGAGCGGACGACATGACTGTGCTGGCGCTGCGGCGGGTCGGCGCCGCCGCTACCGGACCGTGATCTCGACGCGGCGATTGCGGGGCTCGGGCGTTTGGTCGGCGGTCGGCACGAGCAGGTCGTGCTCGCCACGGCCTGCGATCGAGATCGCCTGTCGATCGAGCCCGTCGCGAACGAGCGTGTCTCGGATCGCCGCCGCGCGCCGGAGGGACAGCGCTTGGTTGTAGGTCAGATCGCCGAGCGTGTCGGTGAAGCCGATCACCTCGATTTCGTAAACCGGCCGTTGTTTCGTATCATCGAACACAGCGCGATAGGCGATCTTGGACTCGGGTGTCAGCTCGGGGCTCCCGAGGATAAAATAGAGTCGGAAATGATGCGGCAGGATCGGCTGCGCCGCGATCGCGCGCCGGAAGATCACGCTGATATTTCCTTGGTTCTCTGCCGTCGGTGCAGTGCTACCGGCGCGCGACTCTGCCGTTGCATAAGGCTGGTCGAGGATTGTGGCCGTCTTGCCGTCCTCGACCGTGATCGCCCCCACGCCACCGCCTTCGGCATTGGGCAGCACCACGAACAGAGCTTGCCGCGGACAACCCGCGAGGAGGACCATTGAGGCGAGTGCCGGGATTGTCCGCCGCATCATCAGCGGTCGCCATAGACTTGAACCGCAAAGGTCGTGCCGCGCACCCCCAGGATTGCCGTCGGCGTCTTGATCTTCATCGCGCCGGGAGTACTGCGCGCGATGTCGCCGGAGACGACCGCCAAGGTCCCCTGCCGCATATCGGCCAGCATCGCGCCGCGGAAGTCGTTCGAGTCGAACTGGAACTCGTCGAGCGCGATCTGGCTGCTCGGACCGGCGGAGAATACCGTGTTATCGATGAAGGTAATGCCGATCCCGCCGTCCGAACCTGTTTCGATGACGTCCTTGATGAACAGCACGTCCCCGACTTTTGCGGGCCGGCGCTCACCGGAGCGCAGGACCGCCGCCTGCCCGGTTACCTTTTTGATCTGGGCGATCGGCTTTTGGGCGATCGGCGGAGCTTCGGCCGCCGAAGGAATCCCCGCCGCTGTGATCAACAATGCCGCGGCCAAACACAGCACCAAGACCAATTTCTTCCTCCCCACCAATTTCTTTCTCCCTGGTTGATCGCAGTCTCCTTGATACCCGAGATTGGGAGGCGCTTGGCAGCGAGATGAGCAACCTTCGGTGAAGAGAGCCTCGATCACGCTGCGTGCCGAGGCTGCGGAGCTCACCCGGCTTCAAGCCTTTGCCGTCGAGTTCGCGCACCAATGCGGCCTGCCGGATGGCGAGCGGTCGCGGCTTCTGATCATTCTCGATGAGCTCTTCACCAACGTGGTAACGCATGGTCTGAGGCCACATTCGGCGGGAGGAACAATCGCCGTGGCCCTCGGGTGGAGGACGGGCCGTCTCCGGATAAGCTTCGTCGATGATGGCAAGCCCTTCGATCCGCTCGCTTTTCGCGGGCCGGATTTGGAGGAGGCCACAGAACAGCGGGGCATTGGCGGGCTCGGCATCCATATTGTTCGCTCGCTCGTCCACCAGGCCCGCTACCGCCGTGAAGGTGACCGCAACCACCTCCACCTGGTACGGCGTGTTGAGTGGCCCAGCGAGGCCGGCGTTTGAACTGGGCTCATCTCGTCGATGCGGCGAGCAATATCACGATTTCTCCGACTTGCTGGAACGCGCCGAGAACATCGCCCGTGTGGCCGCCGATCTGGCGGCGTGCGAGCTCAACCGTGGCAAAAACCATCACGCCGGCGAGGCAAAGCGCTATCGCGCCTCGTACCGGTCCCAGCGCCGCCAAGGCAGTCGCGGCGCCGATCAGCGCCGCCGCAATCGCACCGCCCGCACGAGGTGTTCCAGCCATCGCGCCGAGACCATCGTGGCGCGCCGGCGTCAATCCGATCATCGCCGCTGGCAAGGCCGCCCGCGAGGCGGCGTGCGCCGCGATCAGCGCGAGACCCGCGTGGATCACGTCACCGATAGCGGCGAGCGCTGCGGTTCGCAGCAGCACGCTCAGAACAATCGCCAGCACACCGTAAGTGCCCTGCCGGCTGTCCCGCAGGATCGCGAGCTTTTCTTCCCGATCGCGCCCCCCGCAGAAGCCGTCGGCGGTATCGGCGAGCCCGTCCTCGTGCAATGCTCCCGTCAACGCGATACCCGCCAGCACCGACAACAGCGCCGCCGGCCAACCGGGGAGGCCGATCAGCTGGGCCAGCAGTAGCGCGAGCGCCGCTGCGCCGCCTATCCCGGCGCCGACGAGCGGAAATGCCCAGGCCGAATCGGCGAGCCGCCACTCCCCCGCTGGCTCCGGATTGACCGGCAGCCGCGTAAAGAAGGCCGTCGCCGCGACGAAGCCTGCGAAAAGACCCGCAGAGTAGCGCAAAGGACCCTCGGAGCGGCTCATGCCATCACGATAACCGGTTTGGCCAAGGCTGGGCGAATGACTATATTTCAGTACGATAGCGACGATTACCGGAGCCCGGCGTTGACGCTGCTCGATGTTGATCGCCTGCGGGAGGCGCCGCTGTGCCGCGACCCGTTCGACTTTGTCGTCGTCGAGGATTTTGTGGCCCGCGACGAGCTCGGCCCCCTCGTCGCCGATTTCCCGCCGGTCCCCGGGCACGGCAGTTTTCCGGTCGAAAGCCTGGCATGCGGGCCGGTCTTTTCCCGTCTCGTTGCCGCGTTGACCGGGTCGGCGCTGCGCTGCGCGGTCGAGGAAAAATTTGGTCTCGACCTCGGCAGCCGCCC
>Ga0308309_10002088_pt1 | contig 11890 bp, 11 predicted proteins | sample HubBroMetageWFT5_FD_192491 | JGI IMG/M metagenome (GOLD analysis project Ga0308309, IMG submission 192491) | Warmed and freeze-thawed soil microbial communities from the Hubbard Brook experimental Forest, New Hampshire - Hubbard Brook CCASE Soil... | ecosystem: Environmental > Terrestrial >...
CGATCCGCCGTCCATTCCGGTCCCCCGATCCGGATGAAGATAGCCCCAATTACTACATCTTGCGGTTGTCAGCTATACAAAATACACGATCTCGAATTTTGTGACTCAGTAAGACTAGCACTCCAACACCGGAACGGCGCGAACAGAGGCCAGATCGGAAAGAATGTTTCGCGCTGTCCGGCAGATGCGAGGGATTTATCGCAGGTGGCGGTCGAATCCGTTGGGGCGCAGCCGTGTCATAGTCGGCGGGTGCCATCTCCCGCTGATCGCCCCAAATGGGCGGTGGAGGAGCATGGTGAAGTCGCAGAGGCCGCTCGATTGGCTCAATTTCTTCCTGGCAGACGTGAAGGATGGGCTCGGGCCTTTCCTGGCGATTTATCTGCTGTCGAGCCGGCATTGGGATCCCGGCGAGATCGGCGTGATCATGATGATAGCTGGCATCGCCACGGTTGCGGCCCGCGCGCCCTTCGGCACCTTGATCGATTGGACGCGGTGGAAGCGGGCATTGGTCGTCATTGCCGCTGTTACCGTCGCGGTTGGCGCGGTTGCAATGTCTTTGTTCCCGAATTTCTGGGTCGTTGCCGCCGCACAGGCGGTGATCGGAAGCGCCGATGCCGTGTTTCCTGCAGCGGTCGGCGCTATCTCCTTAGGAATTGTCGGCCCCGAGCTGTTCACGAGAAGGGTCGGCAGAAACGAGGCATTCAACCATGCCGGTAACGCCTTTACCGCGATCGCAGCAGGGGTGGCCGGGTGGATTCTGGCGCCCCGTGCCGTTCTCTGGCTCGTTGCCGCGCTGGCCGCCACGAGCATTCTCGCCGTGCTCGCGATCAATTCGCGTTGGATCGATCATGACCTCGCACGCGGCTCCGATAAGAACCGCGACCGCCAGGCGAGCCGCTTGCGGGTCATCTTTGAATGCAAGCCGCTGCTGATTTTCACGGCCTCGACCACGCTCTTTCATTTCGCCAATGCGGCGATGCTCCCGCTGCTCGGGGAAAATCTCGCGCAGAGCAATAAAGGTGTCGAGACCTTGTTCATGGCGGCATGCATCATCACCGCGCAAATCGTCATGGCGCCCATGGCCATACTGGTCGGACACAAGGCGGACAGCTGGGGGCGCAAGCCGATCCTTCTCGCCGGCTTCGCCGTATTGCCGATACGCGGGGTGCTTTATACGCTGACACAGAACCCATACGCTCTCGTGTCGATCCAGGTGCTGGACGGGATTGGCGCCGGGATTTTTGGTGCGTTGTTCTTTATCGTCATCGCCGATCTGACGCGGGGAACCGGGCGATACAACCTCGCGCAAGGCGCCGCATCGGCATCCTGGGGACTGGGCGCCGCGCTCAGCAACTCGATTGCCGGCTTTATTGTCGACAAAGCCGGATTCTCGGCGGCATTTCTGTCTTTGGCCGGCTGCGCGCTCGCCGCCTTGCTGCTGCTGTGGATCGCGATGCCGGAGACTGGCGACCCCAAAGTGATGCCCGTGGCGAAACGGAACCACCCGAAGACGCCGGCGCCCGCCGGCTGAGATATGGCACGGTTCTTCAGCCTGCTCCCCGAGGCTGCGGCGATCGCCATTTTTGGGATTACCTACCTGGTCGTGGCGATCGGGCGGCTGCCCGGTTTCCGGCTCGACCGCGCCGGCGCCGCGCTCGTCGGGGCCAGCCTGATGGTGGCGGTGGGCGCGCTGCCGCTTGAGGAGGCGCCAAAGGCGATCGACTTCGACACAATCATCCTGCTGCTCGGCGTCATGATTGTCGTCGCCAATCTGCGGCTTTCCGGGTTCTTCCATCTGGTCAATGGCTGGGTCGTCACCCGCGCCCGGTATCCGATCATGTTGCTCGCCGCGATCGTATTGGTCTCGGGAATCCTCTCGGCCTTTCTGGTGAACGATACGGTTTGCCTGGTCCTGACGCCGCTCGTCCTCGACCTCGTGACCCGTCTGCGGCGCAACCCCGCCCCTTATCTGCTGGCGATCGCAATGGCGTCGAATGTTGGCAGCACGGCCACGATCACCGGCAACCCGCAAAACATGATCATCGGCAGTCTGTCGCATATCCCCTATAGCACCTTCGCCGCCGCTCTGTCGTTGATTGCCGTGATCGGGCTGGTGCTGACTATGGGGTTGATCGCGCTCGTCTATCGCTCCGAATTCTGGACGCGCGAGCAGCTTCGAGGTGAATCTGAGCCGGCGCACACCGATTGGCCGATCATGGTAAAGTCGGTGGCGGTCTCGCTGGCCATGATCGCGGGTTTCTTCGCGGGCATTCCGCCGGCCGAAGCGGCGATCGTCGCTGGCGCCGTGCTGCTGCTCACTAGGCGCATAAAATCTGAAAAGGTCTACGCCGAGATCGACTGGACTTTGCTGCTGATGTTCGCCGGCTTGTTTATTGTCGTTGCCGGCTTAGAACACAGCGTGCTGTCGCCGGAGGTCATCGGCGCTGTCGGTCGTCTGCATTTCGGCCGCGTTCCAGTTCTAAGCGTGATCACCGCAATCCTCTCGAACATTGTCAGCAACGTCCCGGCGGTGCTTGTGCTGAAGCCGTTCATTGCGCAGCTGCAATTTCAGCAGCAGGCTTGGCTCACCGTCGCAATGGCATCGACCCTCGCCGGAAATTTTACCTTGGTTGGCTCGGTCGCCAATTTGATCGTGGTTCAGCGGGCACGGGCGCAAAATATCGAAATCGGGTTCTGGGAATACTTCAAGGTTGGCGCGCCACTGACGGTGTTGACGATCGGTATCGGCGTGCTGTGGCTCGAAATCGCGTGAGAACAGTGCTGGCGTTGCGACAACCCGTCGCTAGGGAGACTTTGCTCGGGACGGGCTCGGGACTGCTCGAGAATCCAGTCTGCGCCAGGCGCGCGCCGCGGTTGCGATCACGCCCAGCGATGCCGAACTCCCGTCGGCCTCGCCTTTTTCGAAATCGCCCTCGATTACTGCCATCTGGTTTGTGACATGCGCGAAGCACAGGACCGGTTTGCGGCGCGCTTTTGCAAAGGCGTACAGCCCGGCCGCCTCCATTTCGACCGCGAGAATGTTGCGCGTGCGGCACCGCTCGATAGCGGCAGCGGTCTCGCGGAACGGGGCATCGGTCGTCCAGCTGGCACCGCGGTGCATCGGCTGGCGCGCGGCCGCGAACGCCTTCATCGCGGCTTCGACCAGCCCCCGGTCGGCCTCGGCGAACTCCGCGGGGGGCAAATAATGGTAGCTCGTGCCTTCGTCGCGCAGCGCGCGGTCGATCAGGATGAAATAGGGTGGCGACCCCTCCTCGACGACCTGCCCGGCCGAAGTCATGCTGATCAGCAACCGGCACCCCGAAGCAAACAGCTGCTCCGCCAGCAACACGGCAAAAGAGGCACCCACGGCGCAGCCGATGATGCCGAGATCCTCCCCCCCGTGCTCGAATTGATAGAGGTCGGTGTGATAACACGCCCAACCGGCGAAGCGTCGGCCCCGGCCGCTCTTGAGAAGCGCGCGGACGATATCGCCGTCCGGGTCGAGCAGACAGATCTCCGGTACTGCCGAGCCCGGCAGGTTTTTCTGCCGCCGGGCCTCCCTCAGCAGATTCTCCGGCTCGAAGACCGAGGGCGCGGCATAGTCCTTACCGGCCAGGATCGGCGGTGGGTTTGACAAGTTCGGCGTAACCCCAATCAACTGCGACCCTGCGGTCAGGGCAGGCTCAGGTATCTCGGCCGACCATACGCGGTCAAGCGCAGGCGCCTGCGCTCAAAAGAAGTTGAGGCTTCGCCGGCTGTCGATCATTTATGCACGAGGCATAATGGCGGAGAATCGCGATGGGCATGCTCGTAAACGGCGTCTGGCACGACGAAGATCCGCCGTCAGTGGGTGAGGACGGCAGCTTTGTGCGGCTCGAATCAGGGTTTCGCGACCGCGTGACACGCGATGGGTCGTCCGGGTTCAAGGCAGAGGCGGGCCGCTACTACCTGGTCACCGCGCCGTCCTGCCCGTGGGCGCACCGCACCGTGTTGATGCGCAAGCTAAAGGGGCTCGAGGACGCGATTCCGATCCTGCAGTCGGACCTTCCCAAGGGGCAGGGATGGGCCTATTCGCGCGGCTTCGACGATCTCAGGCCGGTCGACGGCGTTTTCCATGTCCATCAGGTCTATAGCGCCGCGCGCCCGGGCTTCACCGGCCGCGCCACTGTCCCCGTCTTGTGGGACCGCGAGACGCGCACGATCGTCAATAATGAATCCTCCGAAATCATTCGCATGCTGAACTCGGAATTCGAGGAATTCGGCAATGCGGCGCTCGACCTCTACCCCGCGGTGCTGCGCGGTGCGATCGAAGAAACGAATGCTTTTGTTTACGACGCGATCAACAATGGCGTCTATCGCTGCGGCTTCGCCAAGACTCAATCGGCTTACGAGCAGCGCCTCGGCCGTCATCGCTACCTTCCGGGCGACCGTTTCACCGAGGCCGATCTGAGGCTGTTCCCGACTTTGATTCGTTTCGACGCAGTCTACTACAGCCATTTCAAATGCAATCTACGGCGGCTTGCCGACTATCGCAACCTGTCGAATTATACCCGCGACATCTATCAGATGCCGGGGATTGTCGACACGGTGGACATACCACGGATCAAACTCGGCTATTACGGCGGCATGCGGAACCTCAACCCCAGCGGCATCATCCCGCTCGGCCCAGAACTGGATTTCTCCGCGCCGCACGACCGCGACCGACTGGCGAATGCGGCCTGAACGATGCAATGGAAGCGTACCAATACCCGCAATATTACGCAATCGCCTTAGCCCCGAGCGATCCCGGGCGCGAGATTGACTTTTTCGAAGCGGCAATCGACAGGTTTTCCAAAGCTTCAGTTCACCGGGTCTTCGAGCTCGGCGCCGGCACTGCGCCTTATCTGGAGGAATGGCACAAGCGGGGCTATGCCTATTGCGGGCTCGACCTGAGCCCGGCAATGATCGAATTTGGCCGCGAGAAGGCCCAGCGTTGCGGCATTGATGCCAGCTTTGTCCTGGGCGACATGCGCGACCTCGACCGCAATCTCGGGCCCTTCGACCTCGCCTATGTGCTGCTCGGCTCGCTTTATGTCCGATCCAACGGCGAATTCCTCGATCATCTCGACCGCATGTCGGCCGTGCTCGCGCCGGGCGGGCTGTATTTATTGGACAGCTTTGTCTGGTTTCGGATTTTTCACGACTACAAGCGAAGCTGGACCCGGCGCAAAGGCGGGGTGACCGTACGTACCAGATACCGCGCCGAGCTGACCGATCCGGTGGCGCAAATCTATGACGAGTGTCTGACCTTCAACGTCGATGACCATGGAAAGGCCGTGGTCATCAACGGCCGGGTTCCCGCCAAGGTATTCTTCCCGCAAGAATTTTTGGCCCTTGTAGAGCTCAGCGGACGCTTCGAATTCCTCGGCTGGTACAATGATTTCAGCTTTACCGCGGAACTGAAGCCGGAGGGGCGCCACCTGACTATTCTGCGGAAACGCTGATAGCTGCAAGCCGCTCGGCGGCTTCGGGCTCTTCCTCGATGCCGAGCGCGTCGTTGAATTTGTTGAAGAAGCCGTAGAGAGTTATGCGCAAGGTGAGCTCGACCAGCTGTGCCTCGCTGAAATGCGTTTTGAGTCGGGCGAAGAGCGCTTCGGGTATGCGGTTCGGCCGCTCCCAGGCGGCAATCGCGTATTCGACGACGAGCTTGTCCCTTTCGTCGAATGCCGAATGGTCGCGGTAATAGAGTACCCGTTCGACGCCGACCGGTGAGACACCCTCGACAACGAGGAACGGCGTGTGGTGAGCGACACAATAATCACATTTGTTGAGCTTGGACACGGTGACGATCGCCAATTCGAGGAGGCGCTTCGGCAATGTCGCGGCCTCGCGCAGTTCGAGCAGCATTGCCATCAAATGGCGCAGCGCCGCCGGCACATGCGCGAACACCGCGGCCTAGTTCCGGAATGGACCGCATTGCCCGAACCGCTCGTAGATCGCGGCGAGATCGGGTGGCAGTTCGCTCGACGGGATGTTGCGGACGCGCGCCATAGGTCACGGGCGCCCCGTCGACAGGCGCTGCGCGTCGACTGTGTCATCGCCGGCGCCAATTTGATGTTAGGCGGAGGGCTCGGCTTGCAGCTGGATGTAGTTTTCGCGCCCGGTGTTGCCGATCAGCTCAAGTTGCGTCTCGAGGAAATCGACGTGCTCCTCCTCGCCCTTGAGTATTTCGCTGAAGAGGTCGCGGGTGACGAAGTCCCGGACGCCTTCGCAATGCGGGATCGCCTCCCGCAGTTGCGGCATCGCCAACTGCTCGAGCCGCAGATCGCATTCAAGGACCTCGGGCACGCTCTTGCCGATCAGCAGTCTGTCGAACTCCAGGTGCGGCTCGCCGCCTAGGAACAGAAGGCGCTTGATCAGCAAGTCAGCGTGCTTCATCTCGTCGATCGACTCCTCGTATTCATGGGCCCCGAGCTTGACGGCACCCCAATGATCCAGCATCCGGGCATGGAGGAAGTATTGATTGACGGCGGTCATCTCGTTCCTCAGCACGGCGTTGAGATGCTGAATCACGGTCGCATCGCCTTGCATGATGGCCTCCCTGATCGACGCCGACGGAATCCCGAGAGGATGCAAACCCGGAGGCGCCCCGATGTCAACGGCCTGGCCGAGCCGGTGGAACCCGATTTGCGATCAGTGTAGGGTCGCTCACGGTCAGGCACCGTGCTTGAGGCGTGAAGGAGGACCAGGATGAGCCAAGCTCTAGAGGGCATTCGCGTTATCGACTTCACCCACGACCAGGCCGGCCCCTCTTGCACCCAGATGTTGGCTTGGCTCGGCGCAGATGTGATCAAGATCGAGCGCCCGCCGCACGGCGACCGGGCGCGGCGGCTGTGGAACATGGACAACCCTGATCTCGACAGCTTTTTTTTCCTGCTGCTCAACAGCAACAAGCGCAGCACCGTGGTCAATCTGAGGACCGAGGAAGGCAAGGAGATCGCCCGGCGACTGATCAAAAACGCCGATATCGTCGCGGAGAACCTTGGCCCGGGCGTCATGGAACGGCTGGGCCTCGGCTGGGAGGCGGTCAAGGCGCTCAATCCGCGGGCGATCTACGCCTCGGTTAAGGGTTTCGGCTCTTATGGCCCCTATAGCGCCTTCAAATGTTTCGAGCCGGTGGCGCAGGCGACCTCCGGCGCGATGAGCGTCACCGGCGAGGCTGGCGGCCCGCCGATGGTCAATGGCGCCAATATCGGCGATTCCGGTACCGGCATGCATCTGACCATCGCTATCCTCGCGGCACTGGTGCAGCGCGAGCGCACCGGCCGTGGCCAGCTCGTCGAGGTGGCGATGCAGGAGGCGGTGCTTAACCTGACCCGGGTCAAGTACACGCAGACCCTGGCGACCGGGAAACCGCTCGAACGCAGCGGCAACCGCTCGGCCACCGGCGGCTGGTCCGACCTCTTGCGCTGCGCTGGCAACGGCTCGAACGACTACGTCTACATGATCATCCCGCCGGACAATCCGGAGATGTTCGAGGCGATGACCGAGGTGATCGGGCGCCCGGATCTGCGCAATGACGACCGTTTCGCGACCCCGCCGGCGCGCGCCCGAAACGGCGCAGCATTGACCGCAGAGATCGAGGGCTGGACGGCGCAGCGCGAGAAGCGCGAGGTCATGAAAGCCTTCGCCGGGCGCGGCATCGTGTGCGGCGCGGTGCTGGACACCGCCGAAGTGTTGGCTGACCCGCATCTGCGCGAGCGCGAAACGATTTTCGACCTCGAACACCCGACGCGCGGCCGCTTCTCGGTGATCGGCTGCCCCGTGCGCCTCTCCGATTCACCGGTGGCCGCCAAGCGCGCGCCGCTGAAGGGCGAGCACACCGAGGACGTGTTGCGCGGCCTCGCAGGTTACACGCCGGAAGAAATCCGGCGGCTGCGGGACAACAACGTCATCTGATTCAACCCGTCATTCCTGCGAAAGCAGGAATCCAGGGCGGCAGCGTCCTGCCTTTAGCCCCCTGTTCAAGCCAGGGGCAGGCTCTGGACCCCCGCTTTCGCGGGGGCGACGACAAGACTGGGAGGGAACTGAAATTGAGTGAACACGGATCGATGAATGGCGCCGAATGGCTGGCGCGGGCGCTCGCCGGAGCGGGCACGACGCACGTCTTCTTTGTCGAGTCGGTGCTGCGCCGCACGTTGCTGCAATTGAAGGACCTCGGGGTTACCCCGATCCTCGCGCATTCGGAAAAGGCGGCGGCCTACATGGCCGATGGATATGCCCGCATTGCCGGGCGGCCGGGGGTGTGCATGGCGCAGGCTGTCGGCGCCGCCAATCTGGCGTCGGGACTGCAAGACCCCTTTCTGGGGCGCGCCCCGGTGGTTGCGCTGACCGGACGCAAGCCGCCTGCATTCCAGCACCGCAACGCGTACCAGGAAATTCCTCACGCGCCGCTCTTCGCTGCGGTGACCAAGTTTTCCACGACCGTCGATCTGACCTCCGAATTGCCGCGGCTGATGCGCCATGCCTGGCGCGCCGCCTTGGCGGAGACGCCGCGGCCGACCCATCTCGACTTCTCCGGTCATCAGGGCGACGAAATCGAGCTCGGCCAGACCGCCGAGCCGCCGGTTATCGATCCTGAGGCGCGCCGCATTCCCGCACACCGGCCGATGGCCAACGCTGGCGACATCGAGCGCGCGGCCGCGGTGCTTACCGCCGCTCGCCGCGTCGCGATCGTCGCCGGCGACGGAGCCGCCGCCTCACAGGCGGGGCCGGAGGTTCTCGCGCTGGCCGAGGCATTGCAGGCGCCGGTCGCTACGACCCTCGGAGCGCGCGGTATCATCCCGACCCGGCACCGGCTCTCTGTCGGGGTCGCCGGCAGCTATTCCGCGCCGCCGGCGAACCGCATCGTGCACGGCGCCGACCTCGTGCTGTTCATCGGCTGCGATACGGGCGACCAGGTCACCTTGAACTGGACAGTGCCGCCGCCGGAGACAAAGGTTGTGCAGATCGACGCCGATCCCCTGGAGATCGGCCGCAGTTATCCGAACACGACGGGGATCGCCGGCGACCCGAAAGCGACGCTGGTTTACCTCAACCAGGTAATCGGGAAACCGACACGCGACGCCACCTTCGCCGAAGAGGCGGCGCGCATTGTCGCCGACTGGCGTGCCAAGATGATGCCGCTCTGCGAGAACGACACCGCCCCAATCCGGGTCGAGCAGTTGTGCGCCGAAATCACCCGGGCCTTGCCATCCGACGCGGTTCTGGTTGCGGATACCGGATATTCCGGGATCTGGACCGGCACGATGATCGAGCTGAACGGCATCGGGCAGACCTACCTGCGGGCGGCCGGGTCGCTCGGCTGGTCATTTCCCGCTGCGCTCGGCGCCAAATGCGCAGCCGGGGCTCGGAACGTCCTGTGCTTCACTGGGGATGGCGGGTTCTACTACCACCTCGCCGAACTCGAGTCGGCGCGCCGTTGCGGCATCGCCGTCACTGTCGTCGTCAACAACAATTCCGGCTTCGGCCAGAACCTGACCGGCGTGCGCCGCGTCGCCGGCAACCGGCCGGGCCGGGGAGAGGAGCTCATCCGCTTCGGACCGACCGACTTCACCGCTGTGGCGAGGAGCTTTGGCGTCCGCGGCATCAGGGTGGAGCGCCCGGGCGAGATCGCCCCCGCGCTCGCCGAGGCAATGGACGCGGGTGAAACCGTCGTGGTGGATGTCGTGACCGATCTGGAACCGCGCGCGCCCGAGCCTTGGGCGCCCGGAAGGAACGCGTAAGAGGAGAGCCATATGGCGACCCGTTTAGTAATCGGCCTGTTCCATTCGAGCGGGATCGGCGAGGATGCCGTCCACCGGCTGATCACGGAAGGGGTGGCGCCGCAGGATGTTGCGCATCGGGTCCTGAAGGAGGTTGCCCCTATTCCTCCTGTCTTGCAGCCTGAGCTCGCGGCATTGGAGGTCGATCCATTGGTGATCGGCAACGCCCGCGAGAGCTTTGCGCGGTTCATCCGCAACGGCGAGACGGCGGTATTCGTTCGCACCCTCGACGACGAGCAGGTCGAGTTCGCCACGGATGTCTTGAAGCTCTACCTGCCGATGGCGATCGAGGTCGTGCCTCTTTCGGAGCCGCCGGGAGCGCCTCCCCCGCGATAGCCGGTGTTGACGGTCAACCTGGGTTCTCTTAGGGTCCGGCCCACAGCGTGATTGCAATGGCGGAGGACGTGATGGACGGCTCGGCGGTCGCAGATCTAAAGAGGGTCGTGGCGCCTCTCAACTTCCTCGTTCCAATGGCGAAAAAGCCCGTCGCCTACAATTACGAGCCGCCGCCGGGGGTGCCGGCCAGAACCGGCGAAGGCGAAACGCATCAAGTGGCGATCCGCGATGCGCGGCCGCTGATCGGCGAGCTCTCGCTGGATAGAGAAGGCTTTGTCCTGCTGCACCACCAGACGGCGGTAAAGAACTTTTACGACGAGGAGGAAATCGCGTCCGTCTATTACCCGGAATGCGAGCGCGTCATCAGGGAGGCAACGGGCGCCGCGCGCGTCGTCGCCTTCGACCACATCGTGCGCAATGCGGCAATGTCGGCAAAGGGCAATACGATAAAAATACCGGCAAAGCGCGTGCATGACGACTATACCGCGTGGTCGGCGCCTCAACGAGTCCGTGATCTGATGGACGAGGAAGCTGAGGAGCTGTTGAAGCACCGCTTCGCGATCATCAATCTGTGGCGGACGATCCGCGGTCCGGTGCTGGAATCGCCATTGGCGCTGTGCGACGCGCAGAGCCTCTCGGAGGAGAATTTGGTCGCCAGCGACCTCAAATACCCGGACCGCACCGGCGAGACCTATTCGATCACCTACAATCCGAACCAGCGCTATTACTACTTCCCGAGAATGCAGGCCGACGAAGCCGTGCTGATCCGCTGCTTCGACTCGGCACCCGAGGGAGCAGCGCGGTTTTCCGCCCACACCGGTTTCGACGACCCGACTGCGCCCCCCGACGCGCCGCCTCGCGAAAGTCTGGAGGTGCGCACTCTGGTCTTCTTCCCGCCGGGGGAGCAGCCCTCACCCGCCCACGCCCTTCGAGCATGGTCTCCCTCTCCCCAGATTTGGGAGAGGAGGCCGCCCCCCTGAGGTCCCGGTCCGGAAAGCCTGCGGCTGACGACGCGGCGTCCAGGCCCGGTTATGGTGGCTCTGCGCCGCAAAGGGTACCGTTGATCTGACACTGCGGCGTGATTCCCAACTGTTGCTGCTCCGCGTTGAGCCTCGCGATCTCTGCTTGCGTCACCGGGTCAATGTCGATGCCAGAATTCGCACAGCCGCAAACTTGGCTAGCGCAACAGCTGCAATGATCGACCTGCTCCAAGGCCAAAATAGCCCGCAATCCGCTCTGTTCCGCTAGGCCGCCACACGCGTTCTGCAGCAAATTGGCTTTGGCCAGCGGATTGGCCGGAGCCGGCGCATTTTGCCCATTCCCGAGCGTCGTACACAGCGCCGCGTCACAGCTGTAGCCAACCTGGAGCGACCCGTTTGCGTCCTGGCGAGTATCGTTGCGGTAGGCGTCGCAAACCCTTTGGCAGAGGGGGCTTCCCTTGACAACTGGATATTGAGTCATCTGAGAATAGAGCGGACAGGCCTTCTGGCCCGGCACATCGGGCAAACAGCCGTCGGTCGGGGGATCGATTTGCTCGCGGTTTTGCCATGGATTGTGGGCGGCCGACCAGACGTAGACGGGTGGACCTCCAGACCCGCTCGAATAACGGGCATCGATCAGAGCATTGAGCTGAGCCCACGCGGCGCTGCTGTCGGCGGCGACGGGGGCGATGCTCTGATTGCCGTAGCCTTCGCCCACCCCCTGTGGGTTGAAATCGCCATACACTTGCTGCGAGGCGGGGGAAAATACGT
>Ga0308309_10002096_pt1 | contig 11862 bp, 26 predicted proteins | sample HubBroMetageWFT5_FD_192491 | JGI IMG/M metagenome (GOLD analysis project Ga0308309, IMG submission 192491) | Warmed and freeze-thawed soil microbial communities from the Hubbard Brook experimental Forest, New Hampshire - Hubbard Brook CCASE Soil... | ecosystem: Environmental > Terrestrial >...
AACCAAGCCCAACCTACATGGGCGGCCATGACCAAAATGAGAGAATGAGAGATATGAGGGAGCTAAGAGGGTGAATGAGAGGATCGTAGAAAACCCCGTCATAATAGACTGAATGAGCACGAACGATAAAATAGTTGTTGACTTTCGCAAGGAATTGTGGTATACTGTGACTTATGATTAGAGATGAAATCACCTGCCGCGCTGCGATCATTGTCGAGGAACGAGCACGTGAGAAGCGCCGACTGGCCAAGATCGACCGCCGGGATTATTGGAACGAGCATCGGATCAGGATGCGCAAGCGATCGCCAGAGCAAATCACGAAGATCGCTGACGCACTGGACCCAATATACAAATCCGGAGAGAAAGCTATGAACCTCTACAACTGCGTGACCGCCAATGGCGGATATCGCATCACCAAGTTCACCCACGATTATGAAGTCGAGTCGAGCTACATCGTCTCGGCAGATGGCTGTGATTGTCCTGCGGGATCGCGCCCGGTTTGTCGTCATCGAACGATGTTGCCCTTTTTCATCGACGGAGAGCATATTGATGACGGATGGTTTTTCATTTGGGACACTCGGCAATGGCTCAGGCCAGTCGGCGAGGCTGAGACTGTCGCAGAGCAGAACCAAGACTGGAAACTCCGACCGCAGGGAGCACCAAGCACGTCCAACCCACACGATGAACCTCGCGAGTTTTATCCTGGCGAGCTTGAAGACCTAACTAAGAGTAAGATCGGCCAGCCAACCAATGAGTTCGTAGAACTTGTAACCCAGGCTAATGACATCGCTGATGAGATTGAGCAAGCCGATCCCGGCCTCGCCATGCTTGCTCAACCTGCGCCTCCCACGGAACCGACTCCGATAGCACCGCAGACTGAGCCAGCAAGTGTGGAGGGTGCTGGCTTCAAATTCCGGAGGCCGAGGTTATAATGGCCAATAATCGAATGTATCTTGTGCATGCTACAACAGGCACAGCCATTCTGCTTGCCAAGTATTATCCAACTACTGGCTGGTATCAGTTCCACTCACAGGAGAAGATTGACGACTTCTTTGCACGCTTTAACAAAGAACCATCAACCTTTGGGGATACTGGATTTGAGCTTCGCTATGAGGCTGACGCAGATGGTAATGAACTTATTGGCACTGAGAACTTTCCGTATAACTACCCAGACCTAAAGGCTGTGCCATGACCCAATTCGCCCATTCCACCTCCCCACGTATCTGGTCCGACGGACGCGACATCTTCCTTGAGTTCGACGCTAAGGGCGACCACGCCTCGGTGCTTCGCTTTCCACTATCTAAGGCCGGGCTATCCAAAGCTCTAAAGATGATCCCAAACATCGCTCTCACCCCTGGCTTTGTCTCTGGCGGTCAGAACATCTACGACACGGTCATCGCGCCAAAGATCATGATCGCTCGCAAGACCAAGGAAACCCGAGCGCGGCCAAAGCTGTCGAAGGGTGCGTCGTCAACCCTCAAGTCCATCATTCGTGGGGTCAAATACTGATGCGCCGGGCGAGTCATTTCCAATATGAACTAGACAATTGGCAACGCTGGTTTGCTTGGTTCCCAGTTCGTACAATCAATGCAGAGTGGGCTTGGTTAGAGACAGTTGAGTATTGTAGCTTTCTTTCATGCTCGATTACATCAGAGGAATACTTGAGGACTTCTGGAATAAACTGGGCATATCGCCTGTTACAAGGCCATACCAAATGAACTTCTCCGAAAACATGGTCGCGCTTGCTCTCATACTCGCCATCTGCGTCGGCATCACGACCTGCTCCTACTCCGCCCTTCGACCAATGTATCAACAGGTGCATCATGAGCGAGATTAAGCTCAACGCCGCTGAAATCCAAAGTGGTCTTAGCCGAGTACGTTTTGCTGAGCTATTGATACTTCAAATGGATCAAGGTCATGATGGGCGCAATACTTGGCTGCTCAATTACGGTATTAGCGATGAAGCAAAGGCCAGACGCCAACTACGAGGCATCAAATTCATGGATGAAACTCAATCAGCGGAGTTGTGCCGATGACCGAACCCACCGACCCCACCATCATCGAGCTTCTCAAGAACGTCCAGTCCGCCATGAACGCGGATGACCTATTCATCATGACCGGGGCCCTCAATCTCTACCTTGAGTCCATGCACCGCCTCGCCAATCGCTCTCTCGTCACGCCAGTTGACCTCGAACATATCCTCGGTATTTGGTACACCTACCGCCTCGTCAACACCATCGCCGATCCTGATGTGATCCCTGGCGCGCCGACCAAGTCCTCCGCAGGCCGATTGCAACGCGTAACATGACCCTCGCCCAGTCCATCAACGATCACCTCCCAATCGGTTGGCATTTCACCATCTGCTTATGTTTGGCCGATGACGACTGGCAAATCAACGCCACCAATGACGAATACGTCGTCGTGGCCACCGGCGCCAGTATCGAGGATGCGTTGGTGGCGGCCTGCAACAAAATCGACGCTGAGAAATACGCTGGTCGATTGAACTGGCTTTGTCACAAAGAGACCGAGACAGAACGAGTGCAACGAGGCACCATCTCCCTCTCATCCCTGGGCCTAGCTGGCCCGCCACTTAAACTCAGAAGGCCGACCCTATGAAGTTCTGTATATCCATTATTCATCTCGGCCGGTATAAGCTCGAAATACTTGACAATAACTATCAAATCGTCTGGGGCGCAGATGGTGGTAGCGCATTCATCATGGTCCAGCTTTGCAAGTGGATATTTGAGCCAGAGCATGCACAGTACCAACGCGATCAACGCGCGTCGTCAGATAAAATCGCCGAGACAGTCATCGGAGATATGCGCAGAAGCCCAGAGAAATATGTCTCCCCAAAATTGGAGATGTTCAAGCCAACAAAGACACTTGAGCTTAAACCCGCCAAGGACGTTGACAATGGGAATTGAAACCATTGGAGGGATCGCGAGCGAGTCCGACACCTTCGCCAAGATGATCGAACATCTCCGCCAAGCGCAGGAATGCGCCTACCTCATCGGCCATCTCCGTAAGGCCAATGATGACAAGCTCACGGGCCAGGGATGGATCGCGGTAGGTGAGATGCTCAAGCTCACGATCCATAACGTGACAAAGCTGGCGACGGGGAAGGCAATCAGCAGCGTGGGGTATCGGCAATGATCGGAGTCATTCTAGAACTTGCGGGAACAAACATCATCCTTATTATGATTGCGTACTATCTAATGAAAATTAGTGAAAGGTTACAAACATGACCGACGAAGAACTCAACAACGTCGGTCGAGGCGTACTCCTCTCCCTCTCCAAAGTCTGCCCCACCCCAGGCGATGCGCTATCCGTCCTCGTCTATGTCCTCCTCTGCCTCTACGAACACAAGCCCAAGGGCTCCACGCAGACCTTCACCGAATTCGCCAATGGCTTTCGCGATCATGCAATCGCGACCTATGACGCGAATGTTCAAGGCAATGCCCCAACAACGCATGAGGTGCAGTGATGAGCATTATTCCAGTCATTATCCAGGTAGCTGCCACAATACTTATAATTGGTGGCTTGATCTTAGTCTATCTCACCTTGCGTCTTGGGATTGTACACAAACGCTGGCGCGTTGATTTTCTTACCACACAAGTTGTATGTATTATCATGAACGCTGGCGTATTTTGGCTTATGGAAGCAGTAAAATGAGCCTCGTTCTCACCAACACCGCCGACAAATCCAAGTCCATCGACGTGATCCGCCTCCTCATGGAGACCTTCATGTTCCCGGCCGTCGATCCTCTCGCTCGACGCAACCTAATCGAACACATCGCCTGGATGCGCCGCCAAACCCCAGACATGAAGGTTGATCTAAAATTCGAGACCTTTCCTGCTACGCAGACCACCTTCATCCAACTAGCGATTAGCTTTGCTGGGAATGCGCCGAGGGTGATACAATGACCGAAGATGAGATTGAGATAGTCTCAGTCCCATGTCTTTGGTGCAAGACAGGAGTTGATCTATTATGGGTCAAAGGTGGTGGTTGTCTCTCGACTCTTAACTATATTCTGGTTGCAGATTGGGCACTACATTGGAGTTGCTCTATGATTATGGACAAGTGTTTAAATGACGAGGGATTTAATGCTTAAACCCACCGACGAACAACTCCACATCCTCGATCTCGTCCGCACCTCCTCTGCTCCTCTCATGATCAACGCGCTCGCTGGCACAGGCAAAACCTCCACCCTTCGCATGATCGACAATCAGATCGCTGGCAAAGAGGGGATTTTATACCTCGTCTTCAACAAGCGCAACCAAGAGGAAGCATCTGAGACAGACAGCGACGGCAACGCCAAGTTCAATTCGACGACCACTATTCGTACGTTGAATAGTCAAGGCCATCGGATGTTCGCGGCGCAGATCAGCAAGAAGCTCGTTCTCGACGGCAACAAAACCACCAACCTCCTTCGCTCAGCAATAGGTGAGCTACATGGACCAGACAAAACCGAAGCCTGGGAAAGCTATTCAGCTATCAAGGATGCTGTCTCACGCGCAAAGGCTCTCGGATACATTCCCGATAGCAAGTTCCCCACTGGTCGGAGACTTATCGATGGCGCTGGGTTCTTCTCCTCGACCGACGAAATCCTCTCGGACCTCGCGCGGGAACTCGTCGATCGCGTTCTGTGCGAAAGCATCCAAACAGCCTTCCGTGGGAACATTGACTATAACGATCAACTATACATGCCCACATTGTTTGGAACTTCATTCCCAAAATTTCCAATTGTCCTCAACGATGAAACACAAGATAACAACCCTGTCCAGCATGAGATGCTCAGTCGACTCACGACGCATAGTCGTCTCATCGCAGTTGGTGACCCTTGGCAAAGTATCTATGCTTTTCGTGGAGCCGTACAGGACGGAATGGCACAAATGAAGGCCAAGTTCGAGATGGTCGAGGCCGATCTCTCGGTTAGCTTCCGTTGCCCCGAAGCGATTGTCAAAGCCGCGCGTTGGCGCGTACCGCATTTAAAATGGAGCAAACCTGGTGGACGCGCTGGTAAAATTCTTAATCCTACTCTTCGGGGTTTCCCTGACAACGCTGCTATTATCTGCCGAAATAACGCCCCCCTCTTTAGTTTGGGACTTCGTCTGTTGGCTGCTAAGCACAATGTGTCTATCGCTGGTTCTGATATTGGTCCTAAGATCGTCGGGATAATGCGCAAACTCGGAGATGAAAGTGACAGCAAAGTCAAAGTCCTTGAGAAAATCGAAGCGTGGCGCGCGGACAAGCTTGAGAAGCAATCCACGACGGCAGACGACACAGCCGATTGTATGCGTGTGTTCGCAAGCTTTGGAGAAACTCTCGGCCAAGCTCTTGGATACGCGGAACACTTATTCAAACAGCAGGGGGGCATTCAGCTTCTCACAGGTCATAAGTCGAAGGGCCTTGAATGGCACACTGTCTATCACATGGACCCCAGCCTCTGCGGTGACTTCGATCAAGACAAAAACCTCCGGTACGTGATCACCACCCGCAGCGCCGACACCCTCTATGAGTTTGAAAGCAAGGACCTGAGATGAGTGAGCCAAAGATGCCAGAGCTTGTCCGCGAGCTTGTTTCATTTATCAATCGCATGCCACCTAGTCCAGTTTGGAAGCGGCTACGCATTGCTATGACTTACGAAGAAATACAGTCCTATAAAGAGTTCATCAAGGCCGAAGGCAATCATGACAACTTTATCATGGCCCTTCGAGGTGTTCCAATCGAAATCGAGCCTCACCCTACCGACCCGGCCTTTTACATGGAGCGCCTCTGAATGCCCACCTCCCTCTCTCGCGAAGCCTACGAGGACTGCTACGACATCCTCGACCGCGCCGTTGCCGCCGAGCGCGGGATAGGTGCCAGCTTCTCCGATCGTGGCGAAGCCTATCACTTCCGCGTGCGGCTGAACGCAGCGCGGCAACTAGACCGAGATTTGCAAAGGGAGGTCACGCCGAACAGCAAATCCGACTACGATGTCCTCACCTTCCGCGTCAAGCTCTGGCCGGATGGTAAATGGTGGGTGTTCATCGAGCGGCACGTTGGGCCAGAGGAAGTCAAAGAGCTATCAGTGGGGTAGTCATGACCAAGCGTGAGGATATTATCGCGGCTGTGCAGCGTGGTAAGCAATACAAGAACATCGCTGCCGATAACGATTGTACTCAAACTTGGGTATCGAAGGTTGCTAGACGGGCTGGTTATCGAAGAAACAAACGAAGATTAGCCGGTGCCCCATTGGTGCAAACAACAATCGCCCTGACAAAAGAGATCATGGACGAACTCAAGTCACGCGGTCGAATGGCCATTCAAATCCGTCAAGCTGTGGAGGAATATCTTGAGCGACAGCGAACAGAACGACCTAACAACAATCAAAAATCCCTGTTGCGTAGTGGGATGCAACAAGGAAGCCGACTATGAAATCTGGCACGGTGACCGCCCAGATGACTATACTTTCAGCTGCCATGAGCATATTCCTGAGCTTATGACAGACGCGCCTAAGCATGTTCTATACACAATTAAAAAGGACATTCTCAATGTCTGATGATCCTAACCCCATCGACGAAGTCATGCGCCGCTGCATCGAGGACCCGACGCTGCTCGGCCCCGAGGACATCGACACGATCATCTCCTACTATCGAAACTCCAAGCAGCAATACGACAGTGGTGTCAAAATCCCCAAGCGGGCCTCAGCGAAGATGGACCTTGACGCGCCAGTGCTGACGTTGGAGAGCCTGGGGATGAAGAAGCTACCGACCGTGAAATTGAGGAGGCCGAATTTATGAGTGACACAAGTCAATACTATATCATAGAAGGCCCAGGTACTTGGTACTTAGTTGATGGAGCTACCGCCGAGCCAGAAGTTAATTGGCCTGGTGAGTTAGTAAGTGAATACCCAACCAAGGAAGAGGCTGAGGCAGCTTTAAAGAAAGCGCAACAGATATGACTGACGTCCAATCCTGCTTCCTACCAGGCACCAATATCCAGTTTGCTTTTGACAGCACAAGTCTCGGTTATCTAAAAACGTGTGCTCGTCTGTATTATTACCACATGATCGAAGGTTGGACCAGCAATGACGAAAGCGTGCATCTCCGTTTCGGTATCGAATATCATCGCGCCCTCCAAGATTACGATATTTCCCGCGCTAACGGTATTTCTTACCAAGACGCAGTTCATGACACTATCCAGGAGCTTGTCCTCCGCACGGCAGACTTTAATCCAGATCACAAAACCAAAACCAAAGACAACCTCATCCGCACGGTCATCTGGTATCTCGAAACCTTCAAAGACGACTCGGCGGAGACGGTGATCCTGAGCGATGGCCGACCGGCGGTGGAGCAGAGCTTTAGGTTTGAGCTTGATTGGGGGCCGCAGCATGGAATAAAGGCTGGGCCTAATTATCAAACAGATGAGACTGACCGAGCGCCCCAGCCCTACATCCTCAGCGGCCACCTCGACCGCGTCGTTAACTTCTCCGGCCAAACCTTCGTCATGGACCGGAAGACCACCACAACCACCCCTTCCGACTACTACTTCAACCAGTTCGAACCCAACAACCAAATGACCCTTTATTCCTTCGCATCCAAGGTCGTCCTTGACGCGCCAGTCCGAGGTGTCATCATCGACTGCGCCCAGATCGCCGTTGGCTTTTCCCGCTTCGTTCGTGGCTTCACCTACAGAACTCCCGAGCAAATCGAAGAATGGGTTGGCGATCTGCGCTACTGGTTTGCGTTGCAAGAGCAATTCGCTATTGCTGACAACTGGCCGATGAATGACACGGCCTGCGATAAGTTCGGCGGGTGCAGGTTCAGAGAGGTTTGCTCGAAGCAGAAGAGCGTGAGGCCGAATTTTCTAGCCGCGTCGTTCAAACAATTGGAGCCCTCACAGCGATGGAACCCGCTCAAGCCAAGGTAGTGTCAATGCATATGGGATATCCACCACAACTTAATGACATACCTATCGGATGCTGGGCATATAAAACTCGGGTTGCCTCACTTATATCAGGATTTGAAACATGGGTGATATTCCGTCCTATACCATCCCCAACGTCCGCGTCGTCGACTGCCGAGAATACTTCACCGAGCGTCATCAATCCGGCCAAGGCAAGGATGCAATCTTCACCAAAGTCTCCCTCGGCTGGTTCGTCCAACTCGAAGGCTCGTGCGAGGCGCTCTACTTAGGGCGAGAAAGGCCGGAGATAGTCTCAGGGGATCGCGTCACGGTCAAGCTGATAAAGGAAGCCAATGACCCAGTCAGAACTATTTGATCTAGCCGCCCAAGTTCGTGCTGAGACTGACAAGGCATGGCTCCTGTTTGATGGTACTAAAACTGCATGGGTGCCCAAATCACAAGTCGAAGACAACGGCGATGGTACTTATACCATGCCAGTTTGGCTTGCCAAAAATAAAGGATTTGTTTAATGCCCAGCCTCTCCAAACACGCTAGTAACGCCTATACTAAAATGCTCATCATGGGCGACTCCGGTTCTGGCAAGACCGGCGCGCTCGCCAGCCTCGTCTGCGATGGTTTCAAACTCCGAATACTGGACATGGACAATGGCCTCGAAACGCTCAAGACGTTCGTTGAGAAAAACTGCCCAGCCAATCTCGAAAACGTTGAATACCGCACACTCCGAGATAAATATAAGTCTACTGCTGCTGGACCAATCATTGACGGAGTGCCGAAGGCTTTTGTCGAAGCTGTCAAGATGCTCGACCGTTGGAAATACAAAGATGGAGACACAGAAGTCGATCTTGGACCACCTGCGGAGTGGGGAGCAGAATGCATTCTCGTTATCGACAGCCTTACATTCCTGTCTGATGCTGCTTGGGATTGGCGCGAGCCACTCACCCCACGCGGGTCTTCTGGCCAGTATGACAAGCGTGCGGTCTACGGCGACGCGCAAGACGCGATCGAGAAAGTCCTCGCGCTGTTAACAGGGGAGACGTTTCGCACAAATGTCATCGTTATCGCGCACATCAGGTATGTGGATAACCCGGACGGCACTAAGAAAGGCTACCCGACTGCTGTTGGTTCCGCTCTGTCTCCTACTATTCCTCGTTATTTTAATTCCGTTGCTTTGTGCACGAATATTGCTGGGAAGAGGTCTATTCAAACCACCGCCACAGCAATGATCGACCTCAAAAACCCCAAGCCATTCGAGATGCTACCGCGCTATGACCTCTCTGATGGCTTGTCGAAGTTCTTCAAGGTCTTGCGCGGAGATCAGACAATTCAGGTACAGGAGAAGAAGCCCACTCCTGCTGCGACCTTGCAACCTGGGCTGAGGAGGATTGGAGTGAAGTGAGCCCATCATCGATCCTCGACGAAGTCGTTCGCCTAGCACAAATCAGAAAGGACGTACACAAAACCAGCAAAGCAATCATTGATCACATCATCAACGCACAACTCACAGAATTGAAAGAGCAACTCACAAATGGCAAATCCTAACTTCTCTGCAATCCTCGACGATGATCCGGCCGACGCAGAAGCCCCTAAGGGCCTCCCCGCTGGCCAGTACATCTTCATCGTCGACGGCCAACCCAAGTTCGACAAGTCCACCAAAAAGGGCACGGATTACGCCGAGTTCACCTGCAAGCCCGTAACGCCTCTCGATAGCGTCGATCAGGACGCGCTCAATGAGGCACTGGCGCGCAAGGATGGCACTTCCCGCGTCCTCGCCGACATGTCGATGCGCTTGACGTTCTATCTCACCGAGGACGCCAAATATCGACTGTCGAACTTCATGAAGCACTGCGGATTGGATATCGAAAACGAGAAGAAATCCTACTCGCAGTGGATCAGCGAGCTTGCTGGCCAGCAGTTCATAGGGACCGTAGGCCAAACAATGAGTGATGACGGAGAGCGCATGTACTCCAACATCACCAAGACCGCGCCGGTGGAGGTGTAAATGAGATGCCCCCGGTGTTGGTTAGACTGGAAGCTATCACCGGGGGCAATTGGCTATTGTCTACAAAACTGTTTAGAGCTTGGTTTAAAATGCGGAATGATGGAGGTACTTATGACTGACCGAGACCCCCTACTTCAAGAACGCGAGAAGACGCATGGGTCGTTTGCAAAGAATGCTGAAATCTGGAACGCGTTATGTGGTGTTGTGCCAGTAACGTGGTGTCATGACAATCCACAGAAGCGCTTGGCATTAGATATGATCTTCCTCAAAATATCTCGGCTAATTCAGCAACCTAACGTAAAAGACCACTTCGACGACATCGCCGGCTATGCCAAGCTTGGGAGTGAGGCGTGTGAGTAACCGCAAAGTTAGGTTCTTCTACGCAGGTGGTTGGACTCGTTGGTTTGACAGCGATGAAGACTTAGCAATGCTATATGGTATTCCTGTTGATATGATGGAGACGCAGGAACTAATGACAAAACAGGAAGCTGAAGAATATCTCAAGAAGTTTAACAATGCTGACTAAAGTCAAGATCGCCCTGGTCGGTGAAAGCTGGGGGGCTGAAGAAGAAAAAGAACGTACGGCTTTTGTGGGTTGGGCAGGTGATATGTTAAATCGTTTATTGGACGAAGCCGACATCCGCCGCCAAGACTGCCTCGTCACGAACGTCTTCCAACTAAGGCCCCACAACAATGACATCCTCTCGCTCACCGGCCCGAAAGAAGAAGCCCTCCTCGGCTACCCAGCGCTCGACAAGTCGAAATACATCCGCGCTGAGTTTGCTCCCCAGCTTCATCGTCTCGCATCCGAGCTTCTCGAAGCCGATCCAAATGTCATCGTTACCCTTGGAAATACAGCTATGTGGGCCATGCTTGGCAAAACTAAAATCTCGAAGCTCCGTGGGGTTACAGATACTTCTACACATACTGCAACGGGGTTCAAAGTCCTGCCCACATATCATCCAGCGGCCATTATTAGACAATACTCCCTGCGACCAATTACAATAATCGACCTCATCAAAGCCAAGCGAGAAAGCGCGTTCCCCGAAATCCGGCGCCCCAAGCGCGAAATCTGGATCGAGCCAACCATCGAGGACCTTTATGAGTTCGACCGGCGATATCTCCAATCTTGCACCCTCCTCGCTGAGGATATTGAGACAGCTGGACAGCACATTACTTGTGTTGGATTTGGTCCAACGCCAACAGTGGCTCTTGTTATTCCGTTCTTTGGCGGTCGAAGACCAGATCGAAATTACTGGCCTGACCACGCGACTGAGCGAAAGGCTTGGGAGTTTATCGCTGATGTTAACGCGCGACCGGGGATTAGGAAATTGTTCCAGAATGGTCTGTATGACATTGCGTTCCTCTGGCGAGCCAATCGGATCAGGGTGATTAACGCGGGGGAGGATACGATGTTGTTGCATCATGCATTACAGCCGGAGAGTTTGAAAAGCTTGGGCTTCATGGGCTCGATCTACACCGACGAGGGTCCATGGAAGAGCGAGCGGACGGACCAAGTGGGAACAATAAAGGCGGAGGATTGAGATGGCTAGAATATATGTTGCTTCAAGTTGGCGTAATGAGTTTCAACCAAATATCTGCAAACTATTAATTGAAGCCGGGCATCAAATATATGACTTTCGTAATCCACCAGGACAAGCAGGTTTCTCATGGAGGGACATTGAAGAGGACTGGCGGGATTGGACCAATGAACAGTACCGAGATATTCTATATCATAATCCAAAAGCTGCACATGGTTTCACTGCTGACCTTCGTGGAATGATGTGGGCTGATACTTGTGTGTTGGTACTTCCTTGTGGTCGCTCAGCGCATCTAGAAGCAGGATGGTTTGCTGGTACACACAAGCGGCTTATCATCTATATGCCTCTTAAAGAAGAGTCTGATTTGATGTATCTATTAGCGCAGCACTTAACCTTTACAATAGAGGAATT
>Ga0308309_10002097_pt1 | contig 11861 bp, 7 predicted proteins | sample HubBroMetageWFT5_FD_192491 | JGI IMG/M metagenome (GOLD analysis project Ga0308309, IMG submission 192491) | Warmed and freeze-thawed soil microbial communities from the Hubbard Brook experimental Forest, New Hampshire - Hubbard Brook CCASE Soil... | ecosystem: Environmental > Terrestrial > Soil...
TTTTTGCAACCGATAGGCGGTGGTGGCGGGACGCGCGGTGACGGGTTCGTTGCTGAGGAAGCGTTGGAGATCGCCGGCGAGTTCGCTGGGTGACCCGTAGCGGCGAGCACGGTCGCGCTCCATAGCCTTCATGGTGATCCAGTCGAGGTCGCCGCGAATTTGGCTGACGAGTTCCCGGGGCTCAGTGGATCGCAGATGAGCCGTTTGTGTAGCGTTCTCCATTTCAGTGGTGGTTTTCTTTTGAAACCGGATGCTGGGCAGCGGCGCATCCTGCTCGTAAAACTTGCGCAAGTTTTCCTGGATCAGCTCGTTACGCCATTGCGTGGCATCGAAGGGCAGCGCGCCGGTGAGGAGCTCGTACAGGATGATCGCGAGGGAGTAGACATCGGAACGCGTGTCCACGTCGCGAATTTCGGGGTTGGCCTGCTCGGGGCTCATGTACACGGGCGTGCCGATGAAGTGTCCGGCGCGGGTGAACCCGGTGACGAGAGGGTCGCGTTCGGCGATGGCTTTGGCGATACCGAAATCGATGATGTGGGGTGTGGCTTTGCCGTCAATTTCGGTGACCAGGATGTTGGCGGGTTTGAGGTCGCGATGAAGAATGGCCTTTTGATGGGCGTGCTGCACACCTTCACAAACTTTGAGGAACAGTTCAAGGCGCTGGCGGATGGAGAGGCGCTTCTGATCGCAGTAGAGAGTGATGTGGATGCCGGGGACATATTCCATAACGAAGTACGGAGTGCCGTCGGGAGTTGAGCCGGCGTCGTAGACCTTGGCGATGGCGGGATGGTTCATGCGGGCAAGGGCTTGGCGTTCGGACTCGAAACGTTCGAGGAGAATCTTGTCGGCAACACCGGCACGGATTAGCTTTATGGCGACGAGACGTTGGAAGGGAGCGGTCTGTTCCGCGAGCCAGACCTGGCCCATGCCACCTTCACCAAGCTTGCGAACGAGGCGATAGGGACCAATCGATTTGGGATAAGCCGAAAGAGTCCCGAGGCCGCTCTTTGACGGGCTCTCAGTAAGCTGCGTATCCTCGCTGGCTGCAGAAGAAACCTCGTTCGACGCGTCAGGCTGGATATCACCAGAGGAATCTTGGTTCGGCTTGTTCGGATCTTCAAAAGAATGCATTGGCGAATGATCCCCCAATGATCATGTGAGAAGTGCTCCGTTCGGAATGGTACTTCTACCCGAGTTCCACCGGCACTTCTATCCGCCACCGATTCTATTCTCTTGGAGAACTAGTTGCATGTCAGTAGTTTTTCGCTCCGACACTGCAACGACGATCCAAACACCGATGAGCGCGTTAGGGGTCTCTTGGGAACGGAGCAGATTGCAGTCAAGGGCGCGCAATCATTAAGCGCAACGGAAAAAGGTGGGAAGGTGCTGAAGTCAACAAACAAGAGACGGTCACGACTCCCAGGGCGATTCCGATCTATCGGGTATTCCTGATAAAACCCATCCAATTTCCAGAATCAGTTGTATTCGGATACTTCCCGCGAGGAACCGACCTGTCGCCCTTTTCTCAAGAGCAGCTCGACCAGGTCTCGCTGCGCTTGAATCAACGTCCAAGAAAAACTCTAGGCTTCGAGGCTCCTGCGAGTAAACTCCAAGCAAATGTTGCGTCGACATCTGAGCCGGCAGCGTTTATCAGGCACTGAGTCCCTGAGCGAACGCAACTCACGGTCAATTCTTTCCATCAGGTTTGACCCTAAGGCGTTTCCCCTGCATATTCCGTCCGCTTCTTCTACGGAGAAGCTGAAATACTTACAGGCGTATACGGTCCGCTCAAGAGCGTGAACGTTTTCTTCAGTGGGGCGTATGCACATCACCCATTTAGTTCGTGAGAAATCAAGTTCAGCGACGAAACAACGGTGACGCGTTCCCACGTATTCAGCGAGGGTGGTGAAAAGGGCCGAGTATTGCGGATGCATGAAAGGTTAGGGTGCTCTCGTTTCGGTTATTATTTCTCAAAACGCGTCCTAGAAGCCACCTGTACGGTTTGCGCGTCAATCAAACACGGGCGAAAGGACTCTTCAATTGGCGGGACTACCTTCTAGGTGGAAACCCGGATCCGTGCGTTGGTCGAATTTCAGCAAGTCCCTATTCACGATCTTCCCACGATCGATGACGTAAAGAATTTTGCGTGTGTCGTGCACTTGTTGATCGGGACGCCCTTCGACGACGATGAGGTTTGCCAATTTCCCAACCTCTAATGTTCCCCACTCTGCTTCGGCTCCCACCAGGCGAGCTGCATTCCCAGTCGCTACAGAGATGACTTGCAGAGGTGTTAGTCCCGCTTCGACGAGCAACTCCAATTCATGATGGATGCCTTCTCCTTGAAAGTCTCCGGGATAAGGGGCATCCGTGCCCGCGGTCAACAAAACTCCTTGGTCCAACAACAGTTTTGCATTGTGCTGAGCATTTCTTAGACTCTGCCCCCACACGTCAGATCGGCCCTGCTCCTCCTTGCTCAGTTGGCGCTTGGCCTGTGCACGAAGCGCCTCAAGATCCCACGGTGTCGAAGTTTCGGCGATCAATTTGTCTTCGAGAAAGGAGAGGTCCGAAAATCGGCGTCGAGAAAATGCCTCATAGACAGAGAGAGGTGCTGATAAAGAACATGTTTGAATCGTGCGCTTGCTTCAATCCTTCTTCGCTCATTTCAAAAGAGGGTAAGTGAGCGAAACCGGATATGCCGGTCCGCATAAGGTCACTTGATCCATTCCGACGCCATTGGTCGATTACCACCCGCAACCCGGCCGTCTTTGCCCCTTTTCGACAGTGCTTCGACCATCACATCGGAGAGACCGACATAGGCTTTGACGAGGTCGACCTTGTCCTCCTTTTTCTTCGCAACGATTCGCCGCAACTGGCTCTCGGAGACTACCGCCTGGGAGCTAGGAGGCCATATTGGGTCAGGACCACCAACGATCGATCCGACGCAATAGATCCGTGGTCCTGTCAGCCTGTCCGCTGCGATCTCCTGCCGCATTTGCAATACGTACGGTTCTATATTCCCTGTGTCCAGAACGACCGTCACTCCCGCAAAGAGCAAAGAATTGAGGTATCGCCGGTAGCTCAGTAAGTCGGTTTGCTCGCCATCCCATCCCCCCACCAGGTGCACATGCATATCTGCCAACCCGGGCAGCACGGATTTGCCGTGCGCGTCGATAATCTGCGCATTTTTCGGGACCGGAACTTCCGATGCCGGTCCGATCTGCTGAACTCGTTCGTTATGCAGCAGGATTGTTCCGTCCAAGAGCGGAGCCCGCCCGCTTCCATCAATTATCACTGCGTGCGTAATCGCAAGAACGTCTTCTTGTTGAGCAAAGGTCCTGGATTGCAAAATGAGGCACGTAGAAAACAGGATCAAAATCGTTGATCGTGTTCGCATTTCTCGCTTTCTCCAATGCGATGTTGAACCAATGCGATAAACGCCGCGCCGTAATCTAATTCTTCCCCCCAAAAAGGCGCTCGGCCCGCTCGGAGCCGCCAGGCGCTCTTAGTGCCGGCTCTACTTTGATTCCTTAATGATCGCCTCCGCAGCGTTCCCGGCCACCACCCAGCTTGCCGACCCGGCCACCACGGCTTCATCCTCAAACCAGAGAAACCCGAAGTCATCGATGCACTCCGGAAAATCCGGCTTGATGATGATGTATCCCGGAATCACGGCGCCCGGAATGTACGAATTGTCCGCGCGATTGTTGCTGTAGGTCATCGTCTTCGACACCGTTCCCACTCCAGCCACATACGAAGTGCTGGATACCGGGTGCGTCCCAAGAATGTAGTTGACCGCGCGAAGTGTGTATTCGGGGCCGACCAGATCCGGAAAAGCCTTGTGCAGGAAATACATTCGGATGGCCATGTCCACCACGGCGCCCGATCCGCCCCATGTGCCGAGACTCGGCGGCACCCCAAACGGGGTGGCGTCCAATCGCTCATCCAAACCCGACATATATTTCTTCAGCGCTTCGCGCATTTGATCCTTCGCGCCGGCGTCCAGATGAGGCAAAGCCCGCACTGCGCTCCAGCCACGCGAATCCATCTGTTGCGGCGTGATCATCTGCGGGAACAATTCCTTCAGCCGAGACTTGTATGGCTCCGCCCCTTTTGTGGCGATGGTCAATTCCAGCACCGCTGCCCACTCCAGTCCGGGGCCAGATCTGCCACGGTCCGATCCGGCCGGGACAGTTATTTGTGCGCCGGTCGTGCCCGTGCCTGCAGGAGCGACCGCGCTGCTCGTTGCGTTACCACCACTTTGAGCGCCAGAGACCACGCCCTGCGACGCGGCCAGCACGCCACCCCCCGGCGCGCCTGAGGGAGCCGCTCCGCCCAAACCGCTGCCCGCCGGATTCTGCGTTGGATGAGCCTTCTCCTCGTTCCAAGCCTTGATCGCGGTATCCAGGCAGTCTCTCGCTAACGCATCGTCCCAACCTTTCAGCGTATCCGCCGCTGCAGCCAGCGCTGCAATGGCGTTCCACTGGAAAAACGGGTTGTTCGTAGTGAAGATCCAGCGATCGTCTGGCCTGCCGGAGTAGTCACCTTGCGTTTCGTTCGGGCCGAGCTTCGGGTTGTAGATGCGGCCGTCCGTTTTCGAAGCGCCGTCGCCCACCTGGGTGTACTGCCGCAGATCTGGCTCGTGAGTGCCACGGATGGCGTGGCCGATGTTGTGGAACTGCGCCAGGATGAGCAGTGCGCCATGCTTCACCTGCTGCACCGTATCCGGCACGCCATCGGGCCGGTGCATCTCTACCTCGCGTGCGCTTTCATCCACCGTAAGCTCGTCGTACGTGAGATGAAATTCGCGATACGCCAGCGACAGGCTCTGAATCACGCTCAGTTGCGCCGGTTCCTCCAGGTCGAAATCCCCGGCGTCATACCACCCGCCCACATTCATCCCTGGAATGTGATCGCCGCCTTTGTACTTGCCATCCGTCGCTGTGGCTTGGTTCCAGCCGTCGAATTGCTCCCCGACTACCGGCGCCATGCGCCCATCATCCAGGTGCGAAGCGCCATGCCACACCCGGTATCCTTCGCGAACCGCAACGTGATCCATCTGCTCCGCAAGGTGATGGTCCAGGCTGTCCTGCCAGATCTTTGCGTAGACGTCCTGCGAAATCGGGAAAGGGGCCGTGCGCTGATCTGCGTACTCGATTACGTAAAGGCCGGGTTCCCTCACGGAGGTGAAGTCGAATTTCGAATACACGTAGCGCAGCCAAGGCGTCGCGGGCGTGATCGGACCCTCGAACACTTGCTGGTAAGCTCCGTTTTCCGTCAGGCGCAACACTCGGGCCGTCTTCGGGCCGTTGTATTTCGGGTCGAGTTCGAGCACCGCCACCTTGGAGAAGCCCGGTGCATAACCCACCTGACTGTGCGCGATCATCGGCGGCCGTGTCCAGTTCGGGATCACGTCCGGACGGATGTGCCACACGATGGCGCCCGTGGTTTTTCCCGAAGGAATCAGCGAACGCAACACGAACCAGCCGTTCTGCGCGCGGTCGCGCCCATCGAACAGCATCAGTTCGGCCGTGTCCGATACCACCTTCACGCGGGCCAGCGCGTCGTCCACACCCAGAATGATGCTCTTGCCTTCGGCGAACGGCAGCGGCTGCGTGTATCCTTTGGCCTTGTCCCAGTCCTCCAGGTAGTACGCCTTGTTCGGCTCATCCGCCAACGGCAAAACCTTCGTCATCGCATCGTTCGGCGTTCGCGGGAAGATGCCGGCTTTGCTTCCGTCCACCACGTAAGCCTTGCCCATGTAGATCGACGGCAGAAACTCCAAATTGAAGCCCGCCCGCCCTTCCAGTTTCTTCGGCAGCGGCTTATCGAGATTGATGCTGACCTTCACCCCGCCCGGTTCCGCTGCCACTTCAAGTGCGTAACTGAAATCGAACGTCGGGAATGCGAGATCAGCAGTGAGCCGGCTGTTCTCTTTGTCGGCAAGGCGACCTTTGAGCGTTGCCACCAAGTCCCACTGCTCGGGCGTTGGCATCAGGCGAACGTCGCCATTCGTGGCGATGCGCTGGCCGTGCAGAATCATCTCCATGGCCGTATTCTTTTGGTCCACAAAAACTGGGTGGTACGTGCTGTCGTACAGAAAAACGCTGAAGCCTTGAGTATCGAGGTAATTCTTGTCGGTCACCTTCATGGAAAAATCCGTGCCGGACAAGTCTGAGGCCGAGATCAGGATCAATAGGAGACAACCAATTCGCATAAGCATAAATTGAGTTGATACTGCTCCTTTGCCCCAACATGATATGCCATGCAGACCGTCTGGGCGCAATGTGGGTGGCCGCGCCAATCGTGTTCAAGTGCCTGATAAGTCGGTGGTCTCAGCAGGTCGACGCAACACCCTAGCCTATGGTCGTTAAGCAACCACAGTTTACTCGGGTCGAGGAGTCGACATCGTTATGCAATCAAGTTGGGTACTGGAGAATCAACGATCCAATCAGACCTTGGGCGACCGTTACCTTGGCTACCTTCTTGTCGGACTGCTGCTCCTAGCCCGGCGCGGCGTCGGACTTGGGTCTGCAGGGGCTTCGCGCCGACCAATACCTTGCTTCCCATTTGAGGGGGGCGTAACATCGTCATTCAAAGGACGGGCGACCACCCTGGCGATGGACCTGAGGGGAGACTTTCCCCCTTGGATCATCACGAGGTCGCAGGTGGGTTAGGAACGCCTGCATATGTTGGTCGACGATGCCTGAACCAAGCGTCCAACGCGGCCCGGCCCCTCCCTCAGCCCCCTCCCTTGTTGGAAAGACCGTAGGACGGTTCTCCATTCACGCTCGACTTGGAAGCGGTGGAATGGGAGAAGTGTATTTGGCTGAGGACACTGGGCTAAAACGCCAAGTCGCTCTGAAGCGAATCACTGCGACGCTCTGCGCCGACGCCAAGTCGCGCCAGCGGCTGTGGAAAGAAGCCGAATTGGCCTCGCGACTCAATGATCCCCACATCGCAGCGGTTTATGACGTAATCGAAGACGAGGAAGAGATGTTTGTCGTGATGGAGTATGTGGAAGGCGAAACGCTGCGACACCGGCTGGCGCGATCTTTGACGATCGACGAGTTTCTTTCCATCGCCACGCAATGCGCCAGCGCACTAAGTGCCGCTCACCGCGCGGGCTTGCTGCACCGCGACATCAAGCCGGAAAACATCATGCTCACCCCCGCCGGGCAAGTTAAGGCACTCGACTTCGGTGTCGCGCGCGAGTTGCCTGGCTCCAATGAAGCTACAACGCAGGAACAGCTGCAAACTGCGAGCCTGTGTGGAACTTTGTTGTATATGGCCCCTGAAGTTCTCAAGCAGAAGGGCGCGGATGCGCGCGCGGACATTTTTTCACTTGGCGTGGTCTTTTATGAAGCGCTCGCCGGTAAAAATCCTTTTCGACACGCCGGATTTCTCCAGACCTGCGACGCCATTCTTCACGAAGACCCGCCGCCGCTTCGAGAACTGAACTCACAGGTGCCGGAAGGGCTCGAAGGCGTCGTCGGCAAAATGCTTGCGAAGGATCCCGAAGACCGCTACTCCACTGCAACGGACATATGTATGGATCTGGAAGCTTTGCGCGGACGCGTAGTCACTCCTTATCCTTTGACGGCCGCCTACGCTACACCCGCAAAAAGAATCAACCGTGGGCGCTTTCGGCTTGTGATTATTTCCGCCGCGCTTGTTGCAGCTGTTTCTCTTGGCGGAGTGTGGGTATATGGACACTTCCGCTCCCCGCTTTTGAACGAGCATGATTCCATCCTTCTTGCCGACTTCAACAATCAGACCGACCAGAAAATCTTTGACACGACAGTTACGGAAGCTGTGCGGCAATCACTCGAGCAGTCGAGGTACGTGCATCTCGTGCCACGTTCGCAGCTTGCTGAAGCGGAGCAACGGTTGGGCCGTACGGGAACAGTCCCTTTGGATGCCAGCCTGGGGCGCGAAATCTGCCAACGGGAAAACTTTCGCGCGCTGTTGACCGGGAGGGTTACGAGATCTGGTTCCAAATATCGCGTGAACGCGCAAGTCGTGGATCCCTGGCGGGAACAGGCCGTTCTTACGGAGGAGGCTTCCTTCGACTCTCCCACGGATTTGTATCCAGCGCTCGACAGCCTCATCAGGCGTTTGCGAAGCCATCTGGGCGAGTCCATGAAGCAGATTCAGGAACACGCACAACCGCTCGCGCGCGTTACGACGACCTCGCTGGATGCGCTGCAGAGGTATTCGCGTGCGATGGAACTTTACTCGACTGGAAATCTGGAAGGCTTCATACCGTTGGCAAAGAACGCCACTGAGCTCGACCCTGATTTTGCCATGGCTCATCTTTATCTGGGCCGCGCGTACAGCGTGCTGGGAGACGAGAAGAACGCGCAAATGTCCCTAGCCCTTTCCCGCCGGGGAATCGATCGAGTGACCGAGCGAGAACGATTCCTGATTCTTGGCGCTGATTACGATAATCAGGGCAATTATGAAAAGGCGGCCGAACAATACCGGTTGCTCACGGACCTCTATCAAGAGGATGTGGAAGGGTACCGGCTGCTGGCTAATTCCTTGGTATGGTCGGGACATTTGGGAAAGGCAGTTACTGCGCAGCAACGGGCTGTTCAACTCGACCCGCAGAGCACCGTTAACCAATCGCAGCTCATAGTCTTGCTGGTGCGACTCAATAAGTTTTCGGAAGCCGTGGCGGCCTATGAAACCGCTCACAGACAAGGTGCAAAGGGCCCTCTCCTCCATTGGGGGACCGGCGTTGCTTACCTCGGTGAGGGAAATGCTGCGGCGGCGCGCAAACAATTTGAGCAGCTTCGGGAAGAAGGCGGAACATACGAAGCCAATCTCTCTTCCCTCTACCTTGCGCGCGTGCTCATCTACGAAGGGCGCCTGCGCGAGGCTGCGGACGCTCTTCGGTCCGGACTGGTGCTGGACGAAAAACTCCATAGCGAGTCATGGATGCCGGTGAGGCGCTACTTGCTGGCCAAAGCTCTTTTGGTCGAAGGCAAGAAGGCAAGTGCGACGGAGGAGCTTAAGCTGCTGGAGGAATCGGCGCTGGAAGACGCGGAGCCGGAGGACATGCGCCGCGCCGGCCTGCTGGCGGTTGAGTTGGGAGATATCGCCGGAGCGCGAAAGATCCTTACGAAAATGGAAAGTCTTCCTTCCTTGCAGGGAAGCGCCTATACACAGAATTGCTACTACAACCTAAAGGGTGTTGTAGAGCGTTCTTCGGGAAAGACGAACCTGGCGATCGAGAGCCAGCGCCGCGCAGCGATCTTTTACCCTTCGTACCAATCCTATCTTGCCCTTGGCCACGATTACAGTGCCCGCAAGGATTGGCAGAATGCTTCCAAGGCTTATCAGGTCTATCTGAATTTCCAAGGAGAGATCCTGCACGAGGACGTGCCGTCGGACTGGGTCCTCACACATCTTTGGACGGCGCGATCCCTCGCCGGGGCAGGCGATGCCGCCGGATCTCTAAGGCACTACGATGAGTTCCTGCGTCTCTGGGCGAACGCGGACCCGGATTTGTCCCTCCTCCGTGTCGCCCGAGAAGAGCGAGAACATCTGAATGCGACGATTCAAAAAGGCCTATCTTCTGATTCAGTACGTAGTGATAAGGGCAAGACCGGGTCATAAGGTAAATTCTGGAATGGGAGGACAAAAATGAGTGGAGCGGGAACAGGCACCGCAAGAAACTTCAGGAGAGCCACGCGGGAGGAATTGGATCATTTGTTGGAGACCCACCTCAGCGTTTTCCTTGACAAAGACACCGGCGAGGTCTACATCGCATACAGCCTCGGTTGCGAGAGGGAAGCGTGTCCGCTTCCGCGAGGTCCCCAGCTGCTTTCGTCCAGTTCGGCTCCGGTTAGTCCGGTTACATTTCGCATATGCCCCACAAGGCCCTGCGGTCCGTGAGATTTGCCCAAGGGCCAGATAGCAGTTTATGGCTCAAGATGGGTGTGCTAGCTGCGATGATTACGTACCTCTCCTCTCTGTCATCCCGACCGGAGTACGGCAACCCGCGCCAGCAGTCCCCATTCGATGGAGAATTCTCAGTGGAGGATCCTGGATGAATATGAACCCACTTCATCTGCGGTGGCGCGGATTGATGCTTGCCGCGCTGTTGTGCCTGACTTGCCCACCGTTTGTGGTCGCCGCGGATGAGCCAACCCTGACCAAGGAGCAGATTAAGCAGTTTCTTCTTACTGCTAAGGTGGTGGGCAGCCGGGAGGCCAAGAAAGGTATCACCCACACCTTGCGGCTTACGCTCTCCGACGGTACCCTGACCCACGACGCCTCTTTCCAAACTATTGATGAACACAGAGCCCAGATGCAGCTGACCGGCGGCACCGAACTGAACTTCGTGGACTCCTACAAGTACAATATCGCTGCTTATGCACTGGCGGAGTTGCTTGACATCGACGACATGCTGCCGGTGTATGTTGAACGCAAATGGAAAGGCGACACGGGCTCGCTGAGTTGGTGGTTGCCGGTGAAGATGGACGAGGTGGAGCGCCACAACCAAAAATTAACGCCACCGGATGCGGATGCCTGGAACAATCAGATGTACAAGATTCGGGTGTTCGACAACTTGGTCTTCGATTCCGATCCCAACCTGACCAACGTGCTGATCGGTGAGAATTGGAAGATTTGGAGGATTGATTTCACCCGCGCATTCCGCCGCAACAAAGAGCTGAAAGACCCAAACGACTTGGTACGCTGCGACCGGCACTTGTTAGAGAAACTCAAGGGGCTGGACGCGAACACGGTGACAGAAAAAACCAAGCATTACCTCACCATTGAGGAAGTGAACGCGGTAATGGCGCGACGCGACAAGATTGTTGCGCAGTTCCAGAAGCTAATCGCTGAAAAAGGCGAGCACGAAGTGCTGTACTGAGAAGTGTTGTACTGAATTGTTTGGGCGAGCAGCTCTTTCGACGGTCAGGTCCGGGCGGGGCAACCGGGATAGCGGAGTCGCGAGCTTTAGGAGCCTAAGTTCAACTGCCCCTTGCTCTTTCTGGTCGCGAGATCTAGTGTTCTTGCTAGAACATCACGTTTTCACCCCGGGGCTACCTTAAAAGGAGAAAAACATGCTAAAAAAGCAGCTCACTCTGCTGTCCGCGTTGGTCCTTATCTTCCCGCTGGCGATGGTGATGGCTCGACAACAGGCTCCTGCCACGCCGAAGCAGGGGCGCTGGGAAGGTACCGTTTCAAGGAGCGATGCGGAGAAGTCTACTCTGACTGTTCGTAAAGCCGGTTCTTCGGACGAGAGGACCGTTCAGTACGACAGCTCGACCAAATGGGTCAGTCAGTATCACGGCGAGACGAAGACCAACAACATCAGCCCCAGTGACGTTAAAGACGGGGACCGCGTGATTTGCACCGGCACTTGGGACAAGCCAGCCGTACTCCACGCGAATCTAATCTCTAAGCGTCTCTCCATGAACTGACACCATTAAGCTGCTCGACTTCGTCGAGAAGCGGCTGAAACGTTATCTGCTTGCCTCTTGCGTGGCTAAGCGGAAAATACTCCAGCTCCGCCTAGTTCGTTTAGCTTGCCGCCATTGAGTCGATGCAAGGCCGTGACTCTGGCCTCCAACTGCACCGGACATTCTTTCACGCGCTGGGGACGCACGAGTTCGCTTTCCATCGGTGTCAACTCCGCGGCTGCAAACTTGCACGGCTCATAGCGAAACTTGTCCACTTTCAACTCAGGCACGGGGTTTTTGCCGGTGAGCTCTCAACAGGGCATTTTTGCGCGAATCGCAAACCAACACTTCGGTAACGTGGGGTTTCAAAAGATCGTGCAACCAAGAGGCACAAGTTCCTTCTTCAAAGCTCGCCTGCAAACTACCGCGCAGACCATGAACAAACTC
>Ga0308309_10002100_pt1 | contig 11857 bp, 8 predicted proteins | sample HubBroMetageWFT5_FD_192491 | JGI IMG/M metagenome (GOLD analysis project Ga0308309, IMG submission 192491) | Warmed and freeze-thawed soil microbial communities from the Hubbard Brook experimental Forest, New Hampshire - Hubbard Brook CCASE Soil... | ecosystem: Environmental > Terrestrial > Soil...
TCAACCAGAGCATGCTCGCGCTATCATCGAGTCGGCATCGTCGAGCGATATCGTTGAGGTCGTGATGGCGGGACAAAAATCAATGCTGACTGAGTTTGCGTGGGACAATCGTTACCGCGTCTCGGGAATCGAGGACATCCTCACTCCGGCGCTCCTGGTCTATCCCGACGCAGTGGAATCCAATATCGAGTGCACCGTGCAGTTGCTCGGCGGCGACGCCGATCGCTGGCGCCCCCACATCAAGACCGCGAAGCTCGGTCGCACGCTGCGCATGTTGCTCGACCGTGGAGTGCGCAATTTCAAGTGCGCAACCACGCTGGAACTTCTGGTCGCTTGCCAGAACGGCGCGGCCGATGTCCTCTTCGCCTATCCCGCGATGGGCGCAAACGCCCGCCGGGTACGGGACATCGCGCAACAATTCCCCGACGTGCGAATTTCCGCTCTGGCAGAAAACGAACAACAGATAGGCCAATGGCGCGGGAGTGAAGTCGGAATTTTTCTCGATATCAATCCCGGCATGAACCGCACCGGCATTGAGCAGGGCCAGAGGGATAAAGTCGTTGCCCTGGCGCTCGCGATTGCAGCCGCTGGCCTCGAGTTTCGCGGGCTGCATTATTACGACGGCCAATACGGCAGCGTTTCCGAAACAGAGAGAATCGCGGCGACGCATCAGGGCTATGATCGTCTGCTCGAAATCGTGGGCCAACTGGACCGCACCGGCATCAATGTCCCGGAGGTCATCACCGCTGGCACGCCGACCTTCCCCTGCTCACTCAGTTATGAGGGATTTCGCGGACGCAGTTTCGTTCATCGCGTCTCGCCCGGCACCGTTGTCTATTGCGATGCCACGAGCCTTCAACAACTTCCTGCACAATATGGATATCGGCCGGCCGTACTGATATTGACCCGCGTGGTCAGCGCGCCGCGCCCCGGTGTCGTTACCTGCGATGCCGGCCACAAAGCAGTTTCCGCCGATGCCGGAGTTCCGACCTGCGTGGTCGCCGGACACTCCGAACTCACGCCGCTCGGGCCCAGCGAAGAGCATCTGCCGCTTGCAGTCAAAGATGGAGCCACTGCCCCGCAGGTTGGCGAAGCCCTCTATCTGCTTCCGCGCCACGTCTGCACCACGGTGAACAATTTCGACGTCGCGCTGCTGGTGAAAGATGGCAAAATCGAGTCGCTCGAAAATGTCTCTGCCCGCGGCCATGAATCTCCGCTGCTGTCGGCAGTCTCGAATCCGAGGACCGCAGTGCTTTCCGCGCCGCGATAGGTTCATTTCTGCCGTTGTGCCGTAGAGGTTTTTCTTAGCGTCCTTCGCGGCCCTTCTTCGCGAACTTTGCGGTTAAAGGCTCTGAGTTTGCAGCTCTACTTACTGCTTCTCGATTTTTTCTTCGCTGTCCGCGCCGTCTTCTTCTTCCCTTCGACGTAAGCGATGCAATCAATCTCAATAAGCATCCCTGGAGCATGCTTCAGATCGCTCCCGACCGTAGTCCGCACCGGATACGGCTTCGCAAACTTCCGCGCGTAAGCCTCGTTGTAACGCGCGAACAGACTGGTGTCGCTGAGATGAACCGTAACTTTCACCACATCGCTGAGCGTGGCGCCATCGGCCTCGAGAATCGCCGCGATGTTATCGATGGTCTGCTCTGTCTGCTGCTCGATAGTGTCGCCCACAAGTTTTCCGGTTACCGGGTGGATCGGACCGGAGCCGGTCACGAAAATAAAATCCCCTGCGCGCCATCCCTGCGAATACGCGCCCAGCGGGGACGCGCCACGCTTGGTCTGAATCTCGTACTTGGCCATTTTCTCCTCTTTCTTTCGGAACTCTCTTGCCCAACTCTTTCGGAACGAAACCGCCGGGCCTGACCAATTGGGCCACTCCCCGCCGATTTCGGTTGCGCCGATAGTTTATTCAATTGTTCGCTAAGATAGTACGAGTTCGTTTTCTTCCACCGTGCGCCCGGGGACCGATTCCTATCAGGGCTGCGGATTTCGATTGGAAAACGTTTTGATTCGCCGATGCAGCCGGGCGTCGCTGCAGGAGCCTGTTGCTTGGAGAAGCCTGTGTTTAGCAAGTCCGCTGCTGTGCTGCGCCGGGTTTTCAAAGCATTTCAATATCGCGACTTCCGCCTGATGTGGATTGGCGCCTGCACCTCCAGCATCGGCACCTGGATGCAGATCGTAGCCCAGAGCTGGGTGGTCTACCGCCTCAGCCACTCCGCATTTCTGCTCGCGATGGATCAGTTTCTCGGCGGCATTCCCATCTTTCTATTCTCGCTGATCGGGGGCGTCATCGCCGATCGCGTGGAGCGCCGCAAAATTCTGCTCGGCTCCCAGTACGTGCAAATGACGACGGCTACGGTGCTGACGATCCTGGTGGCGACCGGGACGGTGCATGTCTGGCACATTCTTTGCCTTTCGTTTATTTCGGGCTTCGCCCAGGCCTTCGGAGGTCCCGCCTATCAGGCGCTGATTCCCACGCTGGTTGAAAAAGACGACATGCCCAACGCCATCGCGCTGAACGCGATTCAGTTCAACGTGGCGGTCATGCTCGGGCCGGCGCTTGCCGGACAGGCTCTGGCGAAGCTCGGAGAAAAATGGTGCTTCGGACTCAACGCCGTTTCTTTTCTCGCGCCCATTCTTTCGCTCTCCATCATCACCACCCGCTTCCTGCCGGTGAAAACTACGGAGTCCATGTTTACCAGCTTGAAGCACGGCATTCAGTTCGCGCGCAAACAGACGTCGATGGAAGCGCTGATCGTGCTCGCGTTTTTCATGACCGCGCTGAGCATGCCCATGCGCACCTACATCCCGGTTTTCGTGAAGGATATTTTTCATCGCGGCCCCGAAACCTTCGGCAACCTGCTGGCGCTGATGGGCGTTGGATCGATCATTGGTTCGCTGAGCATCGCCGGCGCGGGCAACTTCCAAAAGAAAGGACGCGTCGCTCTCGGAGCGCTGGCCTGCCTGGGCGCGGGAATCACCGGTTTCGCCCTGTCGAAGTCGTTGCCGCTGAGCCAGGCTCTCCTGGTTTTGGTCGGCGCCTCGATGATGGCGGTCTTCGCCACTGTGAATTCGCTGGTGCAGTTGATCACGACCAACGAAATGCGCGGCCGCGTTATGAGCGTCTACAACTTTGCCTTTCGCGGCGGCATGCCCATGGGCAACCTCTTGTCCGGATGGCTGGTCCCGCTGTTCACCGCTCCAGTTGTGCTCGGAGTCAATGGACTCCTGCTGATCCTGATGGCCTTCTACTTCCTGCTGGTCCAGCGCCGCCTCGCCACGCTGTGACCATTCGCAGAAAGAGTGTCAGACCCATCTGAGTGCGCTTGTCACCCAGGCCGCTAAAGAATATTTACTGCGCGAGCGGCCAACAGAGCCACCGTGGTCAGGGAAATCAGCGACTGGATCATCATGAGCACTTTGGCCCACCCTGATAAAACAGGGCAGTCCGTCGGCGAAAAAGCTGTGCTGGTATTGAACGCGAGAAAAAGGTAATCCACAAAACCTGGACTCCAGCATTGCTCTCCCATCTCGCGCTTGGCTTGCTGATCGAGAGTCATCTGCGGAAAAAGGAACGCTCCGTCGGTGTGCACGCCCCTCAACTCACGCTCGCGCGGGCCACCCGCATCCAAACGCCAGTACCACGAGGCGAAGACCAGGATATTCGTAATCCACAGGGCAGCCGCAGAGCGCAACAGATCCTTAGGAGACTGTCGATGAGCGGGTAGAGCCGCGACCAGCAGTCCAAGCGACCAGATCATGTCGACAGTCACGATGGAGCTCAGCAGATAGCCCAAAAACTTATTGAGGTTATCTTTACCGCGCTGGCGCGCCCACGCTGTGGGAATCAGAAGCACTCCGACGACAACGATGAGCATCCAGTCGGGGCCCGCTGACAGCGATTCAGGCAGTGAAAGGCGCAATCCACCCACGGCAAGCAGAGCAAGCATTGCAGGCCACCGTGGCTCCAGATGTTTCGAAGAATTTGGCATCGCACTCCATGGTGCGACGCCGACTTAAAGGACGGCAATTCGGCATCGCTCTCCAGAAGATTGTCGCATGACGGGTTGCTTCTCCGAATCACCACATGGATTGAATCCGTATGCTCACATAAAAGAACTGTCCTGCGCAGCTTCATGGGCTCGCGGGTGACAGTCCGATCAGGGGAGCTGTAGGAATGGCTGCGTAAAACCGAATCGATTGTCGAGGCTTGCGCTCAAGGTTCGTTTTCCATCGACAGGCCTCGCCAATTCCGTAGCACGCCAACGCCGCTGGCATCGGAACCGAGTGTGGAATCCCCCGGAGGAAGCAGCGAAAACTACCGTGGAAAAACAAGTGGCGGAAGCGAGTGGGAGTCGAACCCACCACCGCTATCGCAAGATAACGATCGCCGGTTTTGAAGACCGGGACGATCACCGGACCGCATGCGCTTCCATACATCTATTCTAAAGCCCGACGCCGCATGAGCCTGTTCGACACCGCGGCAGCCACGCTCCTGCCTCCCCATGTAAAATCACAAAGCGGCGGATCGTGCCGCCACAACACCGAATCCAATCTTCCATGAAAGCCATTCAAGTCAAGCAATGCGGCGGATGCGAGGCGCTGGAACTGGTCGACCTGCCAGTTCCCCAGCCCAAGCCAAACGAGGCGGTGGTCAAGCTGGCCGCTTCCGGAGTCAACTTTATCGACGTTTATCAACGCGAGGGCCGCTACAAACTTCCGCTGCCCTTCGTGCCGGGGCAGGAGGGCGCGGGCACGGTCAGTGCCGTCGGTGCCGACGTGAAGCAGGTAAAAGCCGGAGACCGCGTCGCCTGGTCCGGGCCGCTCGGTGGTTATGCGGAATACGCCGCGCTGCCCGCCGACCGCCTGGTGCCAATTCCCGCCGGCGTAACCGATCAGCAGGCCGCCGCGTCGATGCTGCAAGGGATGACCGCTCATTATCTTTGTTACGACACATATCCGCTGAAGCGCGGCGAGACGGCGCTGATCCACGCCGCTGCGGGTGGAGTCGGTCTGATCCTCGTGCAGATGGCGCACAAAATCGGCGCGCGCGTGATCGCCACGGTTTCTACCGAGGAGAAGGCGCAACTGGCGCGGGCCGCCGGCGCGGACAAAATCATTCTTTATACGCAGACCGATTTTGAAGTCGAGACTAAAAGGATCATGGAAGGCAAGGGCGTCGATGTTGTGTATGATTCGGTCGGCAAAACGACCTTCGAGAAGGGGCTGAACATTCTGCGCCCGCGCGGCATGATGGTGCTGTTCGGCGGATCGAGCGGCGCCGTGCCTCCCTTCGATCTCATTGCACTCTCGCTCAAAGGATCGCTCTACGTGACCCGCCCCACGCTCGTGAGTTACATTGCGTCGCGGGAAGAATTGCTGGCCCGCTCCGGCGCGGTGTTCGACATGCTGGCCTCAGGCCAGCTCAAGCTGCGCATTGAGCATATCTATCCGCTGGCCGAGGCAGAGCGTGCCCACCGCGAACTGGAAGGAAGAAAAACTACCGGCAAGCTGTTGCTGATACCGTAATTCAGGCGGCATTTCACGCAGATTGTCATCCTGAGGGCAGCGAGGGACCTATGCACTTCGCGTGCGGCGCTCCGACTGTCAGCAAGTACACAGGTCCTTCGTCCCGCAAAAGGCGCGGGCCTCAGGATGACACGAGTCGAGTAGTCGGCAAGAAGGACCCAACCATGAAAGCCATTCGCGTTCAACACACCGGCGGGCCCGAAGTTATGGAACTGGCCGAACTCCCCGTCCCGCAACCGAAACCGGCCGAAGCATTAGTAAAGGTCTCTGCCGCGGGCGTGAACTCCATCGATGCGCAGTTCCGCGACGGAAGATTGCGCATGCCGCTGCCTTTCGTCCCCGGCCAGGAAGGTGCGGGCGTTGTTACAGCCGTCGGATCTCAAGCCAAGAATGTGAAGGTCGGCGACCGCGTGGCCTGGAGCGGCACGCTCGCGTCTTACGCTGAATATGTATCCGCCCTCGAACAGCACCTCGTCCCCGTGCCCGCGTCAGTGAGCGACGAGCAGGCCGCTGCAGTCATGATGCATGGCCTCACGGCGCACTATCTAGTGACTGACGCGCACAAATTGAAAGCGGGCGAGACCGCGCTCGTCCACGCCGCTGCCGGAGGAGTTGGCCTGCTGTTGGTGCAACTGGCGCACGCCATCGGCGCGCGCGTGATCGGAACAGTTTCGAGTGAGGACAAGGCCGCTCTGGCCCGCGAAGCGGGCGCGGACGAGGTTGTCGTGTTCACCCATCAGGATTTTGAAGCTGAAGTGAAGAAATTCACTGGCGGCAAAGGCGTAGAAGTTGTCTACGACGGAGTCGGGAAAGCCACCTTCGAGAAAAATCTAAATGTGATGCGTCTGCGCGGTATGCTCGTGCTCTACGGCATGTCGAGCGGCCCGGTACCGCCGGTCGATCCCGCGAAGCTTTCCGACAAAGGATCGCTTTATATGGCGCGCACCACGCTCGCGCACTTCACCGCCACGCGTGAAGAATTGTTAGCGCGCACCACAGCGCTGTTCGGCCTGATCACTGAAGGCAAGCTCAATGTGCGGGTTGCCAAAAAATATCCGCTAGCCGAAGCCGCTCAGGCCCACCGCGATCTCGAATCTCGCACGGTCGTAGGCAAACTGTTGCTGCTCCCGTGATGGCTGTGGTTGAAGTATATGGGGCCACCCACAATGGCCGGGCTGCGCCCGGCGGACAGCCGAGGGCGGCTGTCTCCACATAGTTCACGACCGCAGATTGCATGTCCACTCCATCAGCCATCACCGTCTCCGGGAGTAATTGCGCGCGTACTCCGGCACTTTGCACGCTGCATCAAGCCGCGCATCACTAATCGGCGCCCCGGCCACCATCTCCAACGGCACCACTCCTGCCCACGTAGGAAACGAATAATCCTCTTCGTCGTCAACCACGGGGCCGACCCGCACCTTCGCCGAAAATTCTTCTATCGGGACGCGCAGCACCGACGTGGCTTTGAGTTCGCGCTCGTTCGGTTGCCGCGAATCTTCCCACCGCCCCGGCAGAATGTGTTCCGATAGCAGGCGCAGCGCTGCCAGCTTCTCTGCCGGTTCGTCGACCAAAGTGGCTTTCCCCAGCACGACCACCGACCGGTAATTCATGGAGTGATTAAAGATCGAACGCGCCAGCACTAGCCCATCCAGCAGCGTCACCGTGATGCACACCGGTACACTCTCCTTCAACTGGCGCAGCATGCGGCTCGCAGCCGAACCATGAATGTAGAGGCTTGCCTCCTTGCGTCCGTACGAAGTGGGAATGACGAAGGGCTGGCCATCGACCGCGAAGCCCACGTGGCAAAGAAACCCTTCGTCAAGAATCCGGTACACCGTATCGCGATCATAAACAGCCCGCTCAGCTTCGCGGACCAGGCGCGTGCGCCCGCTGGGCATCTGCGTTTCAGACTGACTTTGTGACATGTAGGGAACGAACTCCGGCTAGCGCCAAGGATGGAAAGGAAAAGTGTAACATTCAGGCCGGCGCCGCCGGCGTCGCTAGCCTTCGCCAAACTCCCGATAACGCTCCAGCACATCGCGCTGCGAAATTACTCCTTCCAGCTTTCTGAAATCTGCGCGGCTTACCACGGGCATCAGTGGCCACCGATCCACATACCGCAGCGCTGTCTCCAGCGGCTGATCGGGATGCACACACGGAATCTGCCGGATCGGCAAGAGTGAGCCCAGACTGCACGCGCCCTTGCCTTCGTCGACCATCGTGCGCAGTTGCTGCTTCGTAACAGTGTTCCAGCCGCTCGGATTCATACGAACCAGCAATTCCTCTCCCTTCGATTTCTCCGCTTCCGACAACGCGTGCTCCACCGTCGCCTGCGCGCCGAGTACCGGATCCTCCACCGGCCGCATCGCGTCCTCCACACGCAGAATTCCTTCCTCGCGCTGCTCCTCCATCGATGGCAAGTCCAGCCCATCCTGGCGCGTCAGCACGTCGAAGATCGCCATCGGCTGCAGCCCGCGCGAAATCAAATAGGCAACCGTATTGGCGATAATGACCGGCAAGATAATCGAATAATTTCCGCTTACCTCGAGCACCATGAAGACCGAAGTCATCGGCGCCCGCAGAAATCCCGCGAACAGCACTCCCATCCCCACCAGCGCATATGTGCCCGGAGACACTGTCAAATGCGGAAGCAGCCAGTGTTCCGCTCCACCCACAGCCGCGCCCAGCATGGCGCCAATAAATAAAGTGGGCGCAAACATTCCGCCCGGCGTCCCGCTCACAAACGAAAGCAGCGTGGCAACAATTTTCAACCCGGCTAATAGAGCAAGAAACTGCCAGGTAAACTGCCCGTGCATGGCTTCGTCCATGTATTCGTATCCGGCGCCCATCACCTGCGGAGCGCCCAGTACGGCGATGATTCCAATCAGCAGTCCCGCAACCGCCGGCTGAAAATATTGCGTCCACCGGGGCATCGCCTTGAAGCGCGGACGCAGCACTCCGATCCCCGTCGAAAATAATACCGACGCCAGGCCTCCCACCACTCCGAGCACGGAATACGCAATCAGCTCCGACGGCCTCCGCAGTTCGACCAGCGGAATCCGGAACATAGACTCCGACCCCAGGAACCACCGCATCACCACGACGCTCGACACCGCCGAAAGCACCACCGAACCCAGAATCCCTGCGGTCCAGCGCCCGATCACTTCCTCGATCACGAACAGCACGGCAGAAATCGGCGCGTTGAAAGCCGCAGCCAGTCCCGCCGCCGCGCCCACGGGCGCGATCAGACGCATGCGGTCGCGCGAAAGCTTCATCCACCGACCAAATGCCGACGCCAGGCTCGCGCCGATCTGCAGCGACGGATCCTCCGGCCCCAGCGAATGTCCGGATCCAATCGCGAGCGCCGACGTAATAAATTTTCCCACCGCGGTGCGCAGGGGAATTTCACCGTTGTAGATGTAAAGCGCGGCCTTGGTCTGGTTCACGCCGCTCCCGCGCGCCAGCGGAAAAACATGAATCACCAGCACCGCAATCGCCAGTCCCGCGAGCGTCGGAGCCAGCACCAGCCGCACCGGCGTAAGCACCGTCCCCGAGCCGAGCAGATAAATCCGGCACCAGCCAATCGCAAACCGAAAGCAGACCACTGCGAGCCCCGAGAACACTCCGATAAACACCGACAGAATCAGGAAGACGCGTTCTTCGCGAAATACAGACCGCAACAGCGCAGCCGGCGTGTGGCCGGCTTGCCCTGGTCCGCTGAGCGCCGGCCCTTGCGCAATTCCTGCCCGAGGATGCCCGCCGTCCCCCGCAACCTGAATCGGCGAATTGGAAGCAATACCCACTCCTAGTTTCCCTCGTGCAACTTCGCGATCAGCAGCAGCGCCGCATCCGTCTCCGCGGGAGTCCCGCAACCGGCGCTGGTTTGCCGCTCGATGTTGAACACCAGATCCATTGCCTTCTGCGCCACGTCCGGATTTCTCCGCATCCCGAGCGCTGTTACCTGCGGCTTCAGCTTCGCCCAGTCTGCACCCAGGCCCGTCTCCACACTCGTATTCGCGCTGCAGGATTTCAGCCGCTCACCTGCCGCCACAAATGCCTCCATCACGGCCTGCTCCCGCTGCGCCGCCGAAATCCCCGCACGAAACGGATCCATGCGCAACACCAGCTCTGCAGTCTTGAGCCGCTGGGCGCTCTGCGCGTCGCTGGAGTTCGTATTCACCGCGGTCTGCAAGTATTCCCGCGCCAGGTCGTAGCGGCCCAATTCAAACGCGGCCCGTCCCGCACCCGCCAGCGCAGGCGAATCGCGAGGGTTCAACTTCAGGCTGGCGCGGTACGCCTCCAGGGCGTGTTCATACTCCTGGGCGCGAATAAACAGATCGCCGACGTGCGCCTGCTCGGCCGCGTCGTCGCCCACGTTTTCCTCCAGCGCAATCAACTCCGACTGCGCCTGCGTCTTGACGTTCATCCTCAACAAAAATTCGATCAGTTCCAGCCGCGTCTCGCGCCGTTGTTCCTCTACATCGACTGTCCGCTTGCTGGCCAGGTCGCCGGACGTGGCTTGCGAAGCATCGTCGGTCCACGTCGCGTAGATTGCATTGTGGTAGTAACGCAGCGCCTGCTGCGTCTGCTCCCGCTGCGCCGCGATGCGCGCCAGTTCCAGATTTACCAGTCCATCCTCGGGCTCGCGCTCCCACAGATTGATCAGGTAGGCATAGGCCTCCGCGCTCCGCTTCGTGCCCAGCAGAGCCTTGGCCAGATTGAGTTGGTAAGCGTAGTCGTCGCGCGCGTAAACCAGCGCTGCTCGAAATTCGATCACCGCGCGGTCAAAACGCTGTGCCTTCAGGTCGACCACGCCGCGATTAAACCATCGACTCCCCAGAGATTCCTGCTGCGTGTGATAAAGACGCGACAGCACGGTCACGCCCAGAAAGCACACCACCGCCAACCCCGCCAGCAGAGCCAAGCTCACCGCTTCCCGCGTAAGGTAGCCCCCGAGAGACTTTCGCAGCGAGTCCCGAATTGTCATGCCGCCTTCCGCCATCCTTTTCCCCGGTGCCTCGTCATCCGCGGCGCCCCCCGGCTCTGCCGAGGACTCCCAAACAGAGGACTCATCCAAACTGCTCCGCACCGTCACCCCGCAACTTTTTTGCCGACCCCGATCCACCCCGTCTCGCGTATATGTTCATCCTGAAATCGCCGCAGACGCGCAGACAGAATGGCCGCCCGCCCCATATACCCAAGAACCTTGCGCTTGTCGGCGCGCTCCACCACGGGCAAACGCCCAATGTCAAAACGCAGAAGTTTCGACGCCGCCTCTGAAACCAGTTCATCCGGATACGCCACGACCAGATGCGTGCTTCCTGCCTCCAGCACTGTCATCGATCCCGTGGAATCCCTCGCAAGAGCGCGCAAAACGTCGCCGCGAGTAATGATTCCCTCCAGCTTCCCCGCATCGTCCAGAATCAACAGCGCCTCATGCCGCGCCACCGCCGGATCGTGTCGCGCGATGCGCTCCGCCAACTCTCCCAGCTTCGTGCTCGCCGCAATCACGGGCGGATCTTTTTCCATAGTCTCGGACACGGTGGATTGCGTCAGCGCGTCGGCTTCGTAGTCCTGATGCACGCGCAGCCCGCGCCGCGCCAGTTTCTCCGTCATGATCGAAGTGTGCGGCATGAAGAGCATCGCAATTCCATCCGCGATCACGGCCACCAGCATCAGTGGCAGCACAGCGTTGTAGTCGCGGGTAATTTCAAAGGCAAAAATAATGAAGGAGAATGTCGCCCGCGAAGCCGCGCCAAATACCGCTCCCATCGCCACCAGCGCGAATGCTCCGGGAGAAAGATGCGCGGCGGGAAAGACGTGGTTTCCAATCATGGCGAACAGCCCGCCCATGGCCGCGCTCCACAGAAATGTCGGAGCCAGCAATCCTCCCGACGTTCCCGACCCCAGCGAAATCACCAGCGCTGCCGCTTTGGCGAACATCAAAATCAGCAGCAGCTTCCACGCGAGGCTCCCGTTCAGAATGTCACCGATGGTGTCGTACCCTACGCCGAACACGCGCGGCACGAAGAAACCGATCACTCCCAAACCCAGCGCCCCAATCGCCGGCCACCACATCTCGTCCACAGGAAGCTTCTCGAACAAATCTTCCACCCAATAGAGTGACTTGCTCAGCGCCACCGCGGCCAGGCCGCAAACGGCGCCCAGTATCAGGTAGAACGGAAGCGCGTGCGGAACTCCGAAGTCCATCGGAGAAACCTGAAACATCGGTCCCCGCCCCAGCATCTGCATGTGCACCGCAGTCGCCAGCGTGCTCGCGATCACCAGCGGAATGAACGACCTCGATTTGAATTCGAACAGCAAT
>Ga0308309_10002101_pt1 | contig 11852 bp, 17 predicted proteins | sample HubBroMetageWFT5_FD_192491 | JGI IMG/M metagenome (GOLD analysis project Ga0308309, IMG submission 192491) | Warmed and freeze-thawed soil microbial communities from the Hubbard Brook experimental Forest, New Hampshire - Hubbard Brook CCASE Soil... | ecosystem: Environmental > Terrestrial >...
GCTCTACGACGGCGATCGTCGCGCTCGAACGATTCTTTCGACCGATACGTTTGTCCGGCAGAACGGCTCGTGGAAGCTAGTGGCCAGCCACAGCTCCGAACTCGCGAAATAAGGTTTTAGGGGTGCGTATTTGTTGTGTCCTTCCTCCGGCTACCGTGCCGGAGGTTTTTTGTTGGAACCCCGGGAAACAGGAGTTCCGACAGTCCGGCAGTTGTGCTAAAGGGAAACCATTTCCAAAGTGTCCCGGTACTGCAAAACTGTTCGCTTTTGACCATTTTGTTACTTGGGTACCATCTACTATTTCTGCTACCAGCCTCGGAGGAAGTAATGGAAAACCCTGTCGATTTGATCCAAAGGCTGCTTGAAATGCAAAGTGGCGGAAGCCAGAGAAGCCCGGAGCTGATGGCGGAAGACGGGCGATTGATAGAACGTCTAAGAAGTCAGGCGGAAAGATCAACGCAAGCAGGAAAGTTTAGCCCAGATAACCTATCGCGAGAACTGGGCTCGAGGCAGAATCGTTGAGCAGAATCCTCGCGGGTCCACTTAGGAGTGAAGAACGCATGGCTGTGAGACATGAGTGGTCGATCAAATACAGAGCTGCAATTCTCGAAAGGGATCCTGCCTTTCGCTTGTTTCGGATGACCGAAGCCAGTGACGCAATTCAGCGTCGCATGGGAGATCTGGAAGAGACATCGGACGAGCGGCGCAAGCTGGAAAACGCTTTGCAATCATTGAATGTACTGCGTGACCGCCCCGCTTAGCCGTAGTCCAAGTCTTCAGAGACCGCTACAGACTATGGAAGCTGCTGCGGCATGCGTGCCAGAATAGAAGTTGTGTAGCTGAATGTTGTTTGTAAGCAGCAGCGGGTGTTCTGGAGATAACAAGGTTACCGAGAGATCGTGAGATTGCTCAGTGCCATCGACGAGGAACGATCTCCCCGGAAATCCGTACAAAGAATATGTACCTTGAAGAACAAATCGATTCTGGAACAATCGAACGTTTGCAGAGGCAAGGTGACCTTCTGCTAAAAATGTACCAGGCGGAATTCGCGAAGAACCCTGGCGGCCATGCGGCAGAATCCGCGCGCAGCAATGTGATCGCTCTGCGTCATACTATCGAGCAAATTCATGGGAAGGGTCGTTGAGTTGCGGCACGATTAAGAGTTCGGCTTCCCGGCCCATTGCTCGGGGAATTTGGAAGTGAGCAATTCAGACCATCTAATGATCGGGTCATGAGCGATCATGGTGGTAGAGACGAGTTCTTCTTCTCTCTCTTTCAGGTCCTCTGAAACTAAGTCAGCTATCTGAAGTCCTCTCCTCTTAGCTTTTCAGTTCCGAAAGGGCACAATTCATGAAAAAGACAATTTCACTGTTGTTAATGAGTTTTATGGGTATGGTTGGAACCTACGCTTGGGCCGGCTCGGCTCGCGAAGATTCGGTTGCACGCCTGCAGTCGTCCGTCGAAGTTCTGCAGGCCATCATGGCAACCCCAGACAAAGGGATCCCAGAAGAAGTGTTGAACGGCGCGAAGTGCATCCTGGTAGTACCCAACCTGATCAAAGGTGGTTTCATCTTCGGTGGCAAGCACGGACGTGGCGTAGCTTCCTGCCGTACGGCGGACGGCTGGAGCGCCCCGGCATTCGTCTCGGTGGGTGGTGGGAGCGCCGGATTGCAGATCGGAGTCGAAGGTGTGGACCTGGTCATGCTGATCATGAACGATCAGGGTTTTCAGCACCTGCTCTCCAGCAAGTTTGAGCTCACGGGCGAAGCGTCGGGTGCAGCGGGTCCAGTAGGTCGTCACGCTTCCGCCGGAACGGACTGGAAGATGAACACCGAGATGCTCACCTACTCGCGGTCCAAAGGTGCGTTCGCCGGCCTGACGCTGGAAGGTGCAGTGGTGGAGCAGGACAACGACTCGACACGCGCGATTTATGGCAAGAACATGAAGTTCCGCAACATTCTTTCGGGCAAGGCAGCTACTCCGAAGAGTGCGAATGCATTCATGAAGGCCATATCCGAGGCGGGCCAGCAGGCTCGGGTTGCGGAAGCCAAAGATGAGAAGAAGTAGACTTGCTTGGCATGTCGCCTTGCAAGCTTTGACTTCAGCCGATCGGGACCGCCTCACCGGTTCCGGTCGGGCTGGAGACAATGTCTCGCAAAGGACCATCGAGACCAGGCTTCCTGAGCCAGCGGGGTAACCAAGGCCTACCGATCCAGCAGCACTCCCATCTCATCGTTCTCTCCCCACGCCTTGACGTATTGCGCCTGCCCACCGTTCCGGGGCCGTTTGGCCCCATCTCGTAATAAACCTTTGCATCTCTGATGGAAACTGCTTCAAGGCCTCGGCCAAGTCTTTCACGGTCCAATGCCTGTCTGTCATGTGCCCTTCCTTGAGGGGCCAGATAGGGGCTATGGTGCCGGATGTGCCGCAGCCAACCCCGATCACGTTGTTCAAATGCGCCCTAGAAGCAGAAGTATCACGACCACAAACAGAAGGACTCCTACCCCACCGCTTGGGTAGTAGCCCCAATTCCTGATATGGGTCCACCTCGGCAAGACACCGAGCAGGACCAAAAATCAATACCATGGTTAGAATGACTCCGAGCATATACGGCTCCTTCATCCGGAGCCCACACGGGAAATATTCCTTGCAGGTGCGAGGGTCCGGCCAGCTTAAGTACTGACAGGGGTGGCACTCTCGAGTCTGAGCAAGATGGCTCACCGGGAAGGCAAACTGAGACCTGCGGACCGGCGCGCTGGCGCCACTAAACGCAGCCAGGCAAAGATGAGCCCAATTGATCAGATTATGGAGCGTCGCTCCAGCTACTGTGAGCACTGGTTCAGTTGGGATGGAAATCCCGCCCCTTACCTCTCCGTTCCAAGGGACATGCGAATGGTTCCCTCAACAACTCGTCCGGTCCTTAGAAATTGCCCACGAAGGAGTGGCAGCAGAACGATACCAGCCACGAAAACGGAATCTTGGAGGATAGCGATGGCGATTTTCGACGAGACCTACCGGGTGGTCGCGGTTGAGAGTCAACGCCTCACAATCCAGGGGATCTTCAGTGGCGAGATCATGACGATTGTGAACACCGCGCCCGAGACCCCTCTGACGCAGGAAGACTATCCGCTTGGACAACTCATTGCATTGACCGATCCATCCGCTGCACCTCAAAACTGATCAAGGTCGAACCGGTAGGTTTGCGTTTAAGGCCTAACGCGGAACTGCCGAGGTGTCAGGTATGGCTTTCGACTCGGCAGGCGAAAGCCGGGAACGATCGCAATACCCGAACCCTGTGAGGCATGCGCGGTAGTTCCGAACTTGCTCAGCATTAGCCAGGCCGCCGGCTTCCGTCCCGGTCAGTTGTGAGTAATCGCAGGTCGCGAGGCCTGCCCTGCAATCGGAGAGATTGCGCTGGTGGTCCGCGGCTTCCACTTCGTGCGCTTCCAACCCGGTCAGATTTGAGTGGTTGCAATCAGTCCAGCCGTTCTTGCAATTCGTGACGTTGCGCTGGTGCTCCGCGAACTCGGTATCCTTCTTCTCCGAAGGAGTCAGCTTGGAAGCATCGCAGCGCCCCATCCCGTAGCGGCAGTCGCTCGCGTTGCGCTGGTTTCTAGCGGTGCTTACCTCAGCTGCCTCGCTCGGGGTGAGTTTGGAGGAATCGCAGTCCCCGATACCGTCCTTACAGTCAGAGAGGTTGCGAAGATGCCCGGCAACTGCGGTCGCGCGCGCTTCCGACAGAGTGAGGCGGGAATGGTCGCAGGATCGATGGCCCTCGTTGCACGCGGCCACATTATTCTGGTGGTCGGCGACAGCCAGCGCTGTACGTTCCGCATCGCTGAGTTTGGTGCGATCGCAAGACGAAAAGCCGTCCCTGCAATCTGAAACGTTGCGCTGGTGATCGCTGGGGTTCTGCGCCAAGCCTTGAAATGGGAGTGCCAACAGGACAACTACTATGCCAAGAAGTCGGTTCACAGGTCTCCATGCGGGTTCCGTGCACGCAAAACTCCACGCGGCACTCCCCGGCGGAAAAAAGTCTAATGTCATGCTATGGGCACGAACGCGGCTGGTCTGTTCAAAAGCGCTCACATTGTGTGACGGTGATTTATGTTTTAAGATACTGAGTCGCTTGCTGCCAAACTGCATCCAACTACCATCGGCTAAGTTTGGTTCATTCCCAGTTGAAAGTCGGTTCCGCCAACCAGCGTCACCCCTTCTCACCGGTAGCGACTCTTCTCAGCAGAAAATTCAAATAGAAAAGGAACACCCATGGAAACAGGAACGGTGAAGTGGTTTAACGACGCGAAAGGCTTTGGTTTCATCAGTCGTCAGAATGGCGAAGACGTCTTCGTGCATTTTTCGGCGATTCAGGCGGGCGGCTTCCGCAGCTTGCAAGAGGGCCAACAGGTACAGTTCGATGTCACGAAAGGTCCGAAAGGCCTTCAGGCGGAGAACGTAAAGCCGGTCTAAGTAACTGACTATAAGGGTGCTCAGGACCTTTGGGACTAGAGCACCCTCATTTCTTTGCTATCCGAAATCAACTCCCGCTTGGACGCTGGCGCCTACATCTCAGCGTGCATACAGAGTCGGGACCTAGAATTTGAAGATTGTGGGCTGCGGCCTGACCGGGTCAGATTAGTGTGACGCCGCGTGTATTACGCCGTTCAGAGGCGCGTGTGCGTTCTCACCATTGGATCGTACGGAATGCATCAGCTCCCACGAATACGGAAACTCCTGCCCGCACTCCAGGCAGACCTGGTACGTTCGCCTCCTGATCGTGAACACGTTGCTCAGTCGGCCGTGATGACACCCGCAGGCAAACTGGATAATCCAACCCAGTGGCTTCATAACTCCGTTCGCTGCCGGCGCTCGCAACTTCCGTTGGCATCCAGCCACGTTAGCAGAGCACGCACGCTGGTGCGAGCCAGCGCGATGGAACAGTCCGCAGCCCCGTAATAGACATTGATCGTGTCGCCATCGGGATTCGTCGTGTATCCGCATGGGAAGACAACATCATTGACGTCGCCGTGGCGCTCGTACTCGGCCTCGGGTCCGAAGATCCACGAATCACCGCGCAGCAGACACTTCTCCGGTTTCTCGAGCTCGAAAAGAGCCAATCCCAATCGGTACAAGCAACCCGAAGGCGTTTGCCGCACTCCGTGGTAGAGCACGAGCCACCCACGGGGAGTCTCGATCGGTGGCGGCGATAAACCGATCTTGTTAGCGTCCCACCAGGCGCCGCGCCGCGCTTCCAGAATAAGCCTGTGCCTGCCCCAATGGCGCAGGTCCGGAGAGTACGAAATCCACATGTGCGCTCCCAGCGCCGTCATGGGCCGATGAATCAGAGCCCAGTACCCATCGATTCTCCGCGGCAAAAGCGCCGTATCCTTATCATCAGGTGGCATGATGACGCCGTAGCGCTCGAAGGTTCGGAAGTCTTTGGTCAAGGCCAGAGACACGCCGGGGCCTCCGCGCGAATAGGAGGTATAGGTCACGACGTATTGCTGCAATTCGGGCACGAACGTGATGCGAGGGTCTTCAATGCCCCAGATCTCCTCCGGATATTCTTTGGGGCTAGGCATCAGTGTCGGTTCGCTGTCAATTTGCCATCCGTCCACGCCGTTCTGGGAACGCGCGGCGCAAAGATGCGACAAGCCGCGGCGGTCCTCCACGCGACAAAGCAGCAGCGTGGAGCCATCCGCCAGCAGCGTCGCGCCTGCGTTGAATACGCTGTTAATCGGGTACGGCCAATCCTTACCGGTTAGGATCGGGTTGCCGGGATGTCGAAGAAGGAGTGGCTCGCACGCAGTGGTCAGAACGGGAATAGGCTTTTTGACGGTGACGGTCACGATCGGATTTCCATTTGTCCAGATTCTCCCAGCGAGCGCATCTCCAAGAGTGACATCAAGAACGACAGCGTTGATTCTGCGCCCTGGTTCTCATTTGCACGGTCGGGATGCAAGCCGTCCCGGCAGCCGCCGCTGACGGGATCATACAGAGGGACCTGCAAGTCATTGTTGCCGAGAAACCAGTTGAAAGCGGACCATGCCTGGTTTCGCCAGCGGCTGTCTCCAGTGACGCGATGCGCTTGCAGGCAAGCGGAAACCGCGCCCGCGGCTTCAATCGGCTGCTGATCGAAGCGCGCTTTGTCACCACCTCGGCGATAAAAGCCTTGTGATCCGATTGGCACAAAGTGGCCATCGGGTTCCGATCGCTGCTGCGCCAACAGCCAGTCCAGGGCTTCGAGGCCGACGGACACTAAGCGATCATCCTGGCACGCGGCGCCCACCAGTAACAGGGCTTGCGGCAACCTTGCGTTTGCGTAGGCAAGAACGTCCTCAAACCACTGCCAGTCGGGGCTTTGGATGGACTCGTACATTTCGAGTAAGCGCCGACTGAGGACCGATCGGACTTTTTGTGCGTCTCGGTCTCCGGGATAGGAATTGAGGTATTCCTGAATTCCGATCAACGTGTAGGCCCAGGCGCGTGGACTTCGGAACTCGAGTGCCACCGGAACAGAGTACTCGAACAAACGTCCCGCCGCGCTTCGCAGTCCCAGGTCAGCTGACCGGCCCAGAACCGTTCCCAGGCCCCAGAGAGCCCGCCCGTGACAGTCTTCCGAACCTTCGGTCTCGTCCCAGCGGCGCTCAAAAGCGAGGGTGTTCTTGAATCGACCGTTCGCTGGATTAAACGCGTGCTCCAGGAAGGACAAATACCGGGCGGACAGATCGATGGGGACTACTAAAGCGGCGGACTCACCATTGCCCACCTCAGTGCTCATCGTTTGCGCGAGACACACTGTGAAAATGAGGGCGCGGGCGTTGTCGTCGGTGGTGTAGCCCTCGCCGTACTTGGGGATAGTGAAGATCGAGTGCTGGAACATTCCCGTGTCGTCCGTCAGCCGGTTCAGGTGGTTCAGCTTCAGCTCAGGCACCTGGCTTAGCGAATTGTCAGTACTGCGAGCCGAGGACTGAACGCGTGGACTTATCATGCGGTCGCTGCGAACCCGGGCAAAGCTTTCCATGTAACCTTGTGCAACTCTTTTCCAGATCATCTCGCGCGCAAACAGGTAGCCGCGTTTTCGCATGGCGTGGCGGATCGCCGGAGTATCCAGGAGTTCGACCGTCTTTTGAGCAATCGCTCCAGGGTTCTGGAACGGTACAAGTGCGCCCCGGCGATCGTCCAGCAATTCGATCGCGTGCCAGTAGGGTGTGGAGATGATCGCCTTGCCAGCACCCAGGGCGTACGCGAGCGTCCCGGAAACGACCTGCGCTTCATGGCGGTAAGGGGTTATGTAGATGTCTGCGGCGCCGATGAACTCAACCATTTCCTCTGGGCTGACGAAGCGGTTGTGGAAGATCACGTTCGCCTCCACTCCCACTTCTTTGGCCAGGGCTTGCAGGTGTTCTCGATACTTGTCACCTTCACGGCGGAGAATATGAGGGTGGGTTGCGCCCGCGACGATATAAACAACATTTTTGTGTTTCGAGAGGATCTGCGGCAGGGCTTCGATCACGTTTTCGATTCCCTTGTTCGGTGAGAGCAGGCCGAACGTCAGGAGGACCGCCTTCCCTTCCACGCCGAACCGGTCTTTGTAGAAATTGGGATCGAGGAACGGCAAGTCCGGAACACCATGGGGAACCATGTCGATCTTGCTCTCGGGAACCTTGAAGATTTCTTGCAGGAACTGCGCGGAGAGCTGGCTCATCACGATCAACCGATCTGAGAGCTCTGCAATCTGTTCCATGACCATCAACTGGTTCGGGTTGGGCTCGCGGAGGACCGTATGCAAAGTGGTCACCACCGGCATCTTCAGCCCGCGCAAGAGATCCAAAATGTGGCTTCCGGCCGGCCCGCCAAAGATTCCATACTCGTGCTGCAGGCAGACCATGTCGATATTGTTGAAGTTCAGGAACCGAGCAGCTTCTTCATACGACGCAACCTCGTTCTGGTCGAGTGACCATCTGACGCGTGCCGGATAGTCGTATCCTTCTGCTATGTCGTTTACCGGCAGCGCCAACAGTTGAGCCGTTCCGTACTCCGCTGCGATCGCGCTACAAAGATCCGTCGTAAACGTCGCGATTCCACACTGGCGCGGCAGATAGTTTCCAATCACAGCAATTCGGCTCGGCAGGGATGGCTTCGACTTCGATCGCGCGCGAGTTGGTGGTGCTCCAGCGCCGACCAGGGACTGGGGACCGACGATGGTTAACGTTGCTCTGGGAAGTCCAGTGTTTGGTAGTGACATTTACTCCTGGTTTCGTTGAAGTGAGCCGTGGTGAGGATCAAGTGAGCCCGAAATAGACCTGCAAGCATTGGGCCTAAGACCGTTTGAGCTCATCTACTTGAGCAAGCGATTTGGGTTTCCTCCAGTATCTGATGGAAGGCAGGGGCGGGACTGGTCAAAAGTGACCACATGCCCTCTGGGGAATGGAAATGCGACCCGAAAGACAACATGCCACAGCTTGTGGACTCACACACGCTTCCGCCATTTTGTTTTCAGAGGGATGCGGGTAGCTTAAGGGCTCGCAGTGAGAAGTGATCTGGGAAGAGAGCCTTGGAAAGGGACCGAGTAGGGCCAGGAACTTCAGAGCAGATATCGCGCGCGGTTTTCGACGCGAACCCTTCCGCGAGCCTGTTTTACAGTAGGAAATGTCGTTTGAGTACCGCCTTGCCGGAGAGGCTACTCGTCCTCTGACTTTTGCGGTTCGGAATCAGCCTGCAGAGTGGCTTCGAGTCGGCTTAAGGTGCCCAGCGAGTGAGCTACAGATCGAGGCTCGCGCAAACCAGCGTCCTTTGGTAGAAGGTTGTCAAGGTGTTTTAGGAGGTTGTCCAGGTGCCCGATCGCCACCTGTTTGACTTCTCGAATCCGGTCAGGAAATTCGTCCAGCTCGATCTCTACCAGGCGGGCGTCGGCCAGCGACTTCCGAACTCGCTGATCTTCTTCACTCACTGATTTCTGCCCTCATTCAGACAGCTTGACGGGTGTCACCGCCCAACTGGTTTCCACTCTCATGCTCGGTTCGTTGAAACTTTAGATAAATGTATGCCAGGTATTGGTTCAGTTCAGCCCAAAAAGTTTGCTCGCGATCCCTGGGATCCACTCCGCTCTCCGCCAGATAAACCAGCCGCTCTTCCCATGCTTCCCGTTCGGCCTGAGAAACCTCATCAGCGCGGCGCCACGTTGGGGACTTTGGGCATCCCTCGATTCGATGCTCGGGAATGACCCGGCCATCCTCGAGAACGAAGTCGCGCCAGACCAGTCCCCAGCGAATCTCCCTCAAAACGCCCGACCTTCGCCCGGCTTGCGAGTTGAAGCTGACGACCTCGCCCTCCTTGGGAGGCCAGTTCTCTGCGGTGCTCACTGCCTGCAAGGAAGTTTTCATCGTGGCACTCGAGGCAGCAATGCTAATTGCTTTCCCCCGGGCCGGGCTCGCGCCCGACGATCTGAGGTCCGCTGGTGCGGGGTCGCGGCCAGGGGTTACGAGAAAGAACCTGCTCAACGGATCGCTCCACCATTGAGATGAAAGCTTCCGTGCCCGCGGCGGGATCCGCCAAAGCCAGGTCGAGACGCGGCCCCATTTCAACCGCGGGGATCAATTCGGCCTGCTGGCTGAGATAGCCGATCCAGAGCATCGCGACAGCGTTATACGTTAGGCTCTTGACCAGGCTGATCGCGGGACCGACGCCGTCACCATAGCGCATCGCAACGCTGACCAGAATCATCTCAATGCTGGCAAAGATTCCGAATCCCAACGCGATTCCGAAAACTTGCTGGCGCCAGCAATTCTTCAGAAGGCGGCAAAGAATCATCAACAGACAGAAAAGCCCGCATTGCATGACGCGGATGCTCCGCTCCAAAGTGAGCACCACGGCCACCACCCGATCCCCAGCACCTTGCTGACTGGTAACCGCGGTCACAATCGCGAGCAACAGCAGCAGTCCACAGGACCAGCGAAAAATGACGACGCCCGCATTCTGCGCGCCTCCATAATCTTTGAAGACGTGCTGCAGAATCTCGTCCATCACCGTGACAGCCAGGATTACGCTGATCGCGTTCCCAGCCCAATATGCGTCGAAGTAGCCCTGCTCGCTGCTGTAACGGTAGGTAAGAAACAGAATGCCCGATTTCAGAATCTGGAAGATAACGTAGGAAAAGAAGCGCGGGAAGACTCGATGGAGCTTGCGATGAACCATGCAGGCGAGCAGAACAGCTTCTAAGGCAGGCCCCGCCACCCAACTGATGTACATGAACCAGTTCATCGCTACCAGGCCCCGGAGGCGAGAAGCATACCTCTCCCTCCACCGCCGTGCAACTTGTTTCTCGGCGGCCCGGTTCCAGCTATGCAATCAGTCTAAAAACAGCGTTTGTGGCGGCAAATCGGCATCGGGTCGCTGCCGTCAGCCACGACCGACTGTTGTGCCCGAATGACGCTATCTGCCGGAGCATTCTTCGGCAGCGCACAGAACAATCCGACCAGAGCCAGAACGGTTAACAGCACCTCAGCTACCTTATTCATTGGGGGAGACCTCGGGGCCTGGATTTTGATGCGGCGGAAGTATATGCCCCTGTTTATCGCTTGCGGTTGTGACACCCTGTGGAAAAGGAATTATTTTTCGGGCGTACCCCTCAAATGAAATCCAGAAGCGAATCAATCGCATTTTCATGCTTCAGTGGATTTGTTTTTTGGTGGTGTAGTTGGTCAAACACGTTGGTTCCGATTCTTCCGCACGGAGCCACACAGGTGGGTATGGCCCTACTTACGGGGAACCTCAACGATTGACGAATGCAAGACCGTTCGCGCTGGAAATTTCGCGTCCCTTCACGCCTTTCATGGATTCGTTCAGGCCGCTTTTTCTACCGGAAGTCCTGCTTCCATCCACCCTTGTTTGCCTTCGGGGTAGTGCGCCACGTTGGTATATCCCATCGCCGCCAATTCACGGGCAGCGTATGCGCTGGCGTGTCAATGCGTGTTCGTGCAGTACGTGACGATCTCCTTGTCCTTGCTTGGCAGCAACTGTGGTGCGAGTTCTTTGATCCGCTCAGGAGGGATATTCAAAGCACCAGGGATGTGGGCTTCGCGGTAACGTTCTGGCGCGAGTGTCTCGACGAGAGTGATTTGCTTCCGGTCGAGCTTCGCCTTCAGGTCCTCTGTTGACACTGTGCGGTCCATGTTCATCTCCATGCGCACGAAGTAGCGTGGGCTCACGTTGTCCGGTCAGGCTTACATGCCAAAAAACTCACGGACTTGACTCCAATTTTTCGGCCGTGAGCTAGCTGTCCAGTTTCCCCAACTCCATTGTCGGTGGCTGTGGTCGGCAGCAGATGCCATAGCTCAGCCAGAGTCGAAACCAAGGGCTGTGGGCCAGCTTCTCGTCGTGCCTTCGATTCGCCGCGGAAATATCACTAGGGCTCAGAGGTCGGGTATCCGGCGCCGCGAACAGTCGCTCCAGCGACTCAATTTCGGCGATGGTTTTCTCGATATTCATCCCAGACCAGTATAACCAAAGGCAGCTTCGGACACTGAAACACAATTCTACCGGATTCACTGTAACTGGTCGCGTCAGTCTCGGGCACCCCGGTCCTTGCCCTTCCGCAGCAACGCTCCCTCCTTCCTCCCGCACGAAACTCGTTCCCCTTGTTTGTTGAATCTTTTCGGTACGGTGGCCCTCCACAAAATTGAAAGAAGCCTACGCTTCCACGGATGCAAAGCTGCAAGCCACGGTCAGGCGGTTGCTTACAACGAGAATTTCACTGGCCACAGAGAAAGATCGTTCCACGATATATCCGGAAACTGGTATCGCGCCTGCCTCGTGTGAGTCCAACATGCTGAAAATCTGCAATCCCAATT
>Ga0308309_10002103_pt1 | contig 11847 bp, 10 predicted proteins | sample HubBroMetageWFT5_FD_192491 | JGI IMG/M metagenome (GOLD analysis project Ga0308309, IMG submission 192491) | Warmed and freeze-thawed soil microbial communities from the Hubbard Brook experimental Forest, New Hampshire - Hubbard Brook CCASE Soil... | ecosystem: Environmental > Terrestrial >...
ACAAGCGGATGAAGATTGGTCGGAACGATTTCGATTTTCCGGAAACCAGCGGCGCGAAGGTGGTCCACGACCCAACGAGCGGCGCGTTCGATGTCCGGTTTGTGTTCGCTCTTGGCGCTGACGCTGGGGATACGCAAAAATTCGCTCAGCTCGGCTAAATGCTCGTCGCGATGACCTTCTATAAATTCAGCAAGGTTCATAAGAGGGGCTCTCGGGGGCTATGAGTCCTTTCGAATAAAATTAAATGAAACTTGAATCGAATTAATATGGCAGTGGAACGAGCGCGGACTTACAAGTGTGCTCTCGACTGCTGGATACTATTCTAGGCCGAGCACGCACCGCGCACAAGCGGGCCCGGCGAAGGCAGCCAAATAAGAGGCAAAAGAATTGGCCCGGCCGTCGAAAACGCGCGGGCCCGGCCAGTTTCGAAGGCGAGGTTATTTTGTCAGGCTTCGGAAGCGGACACCTTGAATTTGAGTTTGCCGGGCGCCAAACCGTGTCTGTCCTCAAGCCGCAATTTGCCGAGAATATTTGAAACGTGAAACTTTACCGTGCGTTCCGAAATGCCGAGCGTGCTGGAAATCTCTTTGTTCGTTAGACGCCGCATGAGCAATTGAAGTATTTCTCCCTCTCGAGCTGTTAGAAAATGGCCATTCTGAAGCTGAGCGTCCAACAACGCTTTGGCCTGCTTGACGAAGGCCAGCAGAACTTCGGAAGGCACCCAAAGCTGCCCTTTTAGAATACTGCGGATCGCCTGTGGCAGCTCTCTCTGCCAGGTCTTGTGCAATTCCACGAAGCCGTCTATGCCCCAGCAAAACAGCCTTATCTTCTCCGCATGACCTTCGTCGCCGGGAGGAAGAAGCGCAAGAAACTTGCTGCCAGGTGAAGCGGCGCGACACCTCCCCGCGAGCGGCCCCAAGTTCGTCTGCAAGGAACAAGCGTCCAGAATGAAAAGCCGCGGAGAATTTTCCTGACGGATGGCGGCAGCCTCATTCAATGCGGGAGGAAGCGCACGAACCGGGAAATCCTTGAGGTGAGACATGATTCCACTTACTGCGTGGATAAGCAGGGGATGAGAACTCAGCACCTGGATTGCGATAGCCACTCGCGTTGCACCTTACGGGCTCACAGCATACTGTTTGGTTCGATGGGCTGGACTTTACTTAATAATGGGTAACTAAATAAAGGTACCACCTAGGTCGGAACGGAATATATCGCCATTTCTCTGAGAAGCAACAAGTTTTTTCAAATAGATGGTATGGGCATTTTGCGTTCTCGAGGTCTGCGGCCATCCCACAAGCAGCGTTGGGGGCCCGGGAAGGTCTTGTGACGGTGTTCGCTCTTTCTATCCTGTACCTCGCAGGCTCCTGAAGGGACAGGAAAAATGACACTAAGATTTCCCGCGCGGGCCGTTGTGTCAGGGTACGAGTGACGCTAGCTTCTCGCGCGTACGGCTGCGCAACACGATCGCTCTAATCAGCAGTCGCGTGTATTCCACATCGGGCAAATATCTGAACGAAGAGGGACGGGAGGCTGCCGGAGGTGGCCCGGCAGACACGGCTCCTTCGATAGAAGCCGCTGACAGTCACAAACGATATGCCGCCCAAGATCGGTTCGAGAAACTGTGTGGGAGGGCGGAGCATTCTCGCACCCCGCCGAGGACGGACTTGGAGATTGACTCAACGAAGGAGGCTATGGATGAAAACAATTAGGCTCGTGTCAGTTCTCTCGTTTTTGACGGTTTTATTCCTTCCGATCATGGCGCGTGGCCAGAGCGACCCGGGCGTTCGGTCTGGGCCAATCAATGGACAGCCGGGTGCCACGGCGACAAACCCAATTCCGCTCGCTTCGGTGGCCGCAAACAGTCCGACTGGTTCGTTGGAATTCTTCCAGAACGGGCTTGCCCGCTTCCAGGAATCGGAGGTTGTCTCGGGCGGGAGCAACAATGGCTTGGGACCCCGGTTTAACTTTAACCAATGCTCCGGATGCCATTCGCAGCCGACGATTGGGGGCTCAAGCCCGGCAACTAATCCCGAGTTTGCGGTAATTGCCAATGGCATTGCCAGCGGGTCGACCAACACGATCCCTTCGTTTCTCACGGCCAACGGCCCAACACGGGAAGCCCGTTTCCCATTCTTCTTCAACAACAACGGCAGTCCGAACACAAACGCGCCCAACGGCGGAGTAGAAGATTTGTTTACCGTCTCTGGCCGGTCTGACGCCGGCAGTTGCAGCCTGCCGCAGCCGAGCTTCGCCGTCGCGCAATCGACCAACAACATCATCTTCCGCATTCCGACGCCGGTTTTCGGCGCTGGTCTGATGGAGAACATCGATGACTCTACATTGATTGCCGTCCAGATGGCTGCGGCAAGCAACAATCTTGGGATCAGCGGCACGTTCAACCACAACGGCAACGACGGCACGATCTCGCGGTTTGGCTGGAAGGCGCAGAACAAATCACTCCTGCTTTTTGCCGGCGAGGCTTACAACGTGGAAATGGGCATCACCAATGAGATCTTTGGACAAGACCGGCCGTTGCCGGGTGAAGACCAGTTGTCGAGCGGGCTTCCCGCGAATTGCCTGAACCTGTCTCGAACTGGATACCCGGAAGACGCAACCAATTTCACCGTGGCATCAAACCCAGATCCTGCGGCGCAGAATGCCCAGGTTCCTTCCGACATCGTGTTGTTCGCCGAGTTTATGCGGCTTCTTGCACCGCCGACGCCCTCGACGACGACTCCCGGTGGAGCGGCTTCGATTTCCCGGGGGCAATCGTTGTTCAGCGCGATCGGCTGCGCGACTTGCCACACGGCGACGATCAGCTCTACACAACCGTCGAATATTACGTCGTCGCTGGGAAGTGCGCCGGTAAGCGCGTTCTCCGACATCGAAATTCATCACATGGGGACGGGACTGGCGGACAACGTCTCCCAGGGCGGCGCGGGCGGCGACCAATTCCGCACGGCACCTTTGTGGGGACTCGGTCAGCGCATCTTCTTCTTGCACGATGGACGCACCACTAACCTCCTGAACGCCATTGAGGCACACCAAAGCAACGGCTCTGAAGCCACCCAGGTTGAGGAGAACTTTGACTCACTTTCCGCCAGCCAGAAGCAGGATCTGCTGAACTTCCTGCGGTCGCTGTAGTCCCCGCACCACCACAGGTCCGGGCGAGGCGCGAGAGTGTCTCGCCCGGTTTTTCCGTTCTTGCATAGCGGCGCCTTGATCGCAGCAAGTTTTCAGGATGGAACATGCAATCTGCATTCTGGGAGTTTCTGGTAGTTCTTGCGCTCTCGGGAACGCTGCCAGCGGCAGCCCGAGGCCTGCCGCAGAGCGGGGGCGATTTCTCGAACAACGCGCAAGCGAAAAAGCTGCCAACCGAGACCATCCTTGTTAAGGGCGCGTGGTCTAGCGCCAGCGATTCGGTGGCTTCCGTGCCAGAAGGCGGGAGAGTATCAAAGAATGTCTACAGCAACGCGTATTTCGGCCTCACGTATCCACTCTCCCCTGATTGGATCGAGAAATACAGCGGCCCTCCTCCTTCCGACAGCGGTTACTACGTCCTAGCGCAAATCCGGCCTGCGGACACGTCCGCTGGCACAAGTCGGGGCAGCATTCTGATCGCGGCCCAAGATCTGTTTTTCACTCTTACGCCAGCTGAGAACGCACTCGAGCTAATCAATTACACCAAGGACCATTTGAACGCGGACTACAAAGTAGAGCAACCGCCGACGCCGGTCACCATCGCCGGCCACTCCTTCATTCGACTGGACTACTTTTCTCCGGTTGCCGAGTTGCATTGGCACGTCCTGGCTACGCAAATTCGCTGCCACATGGTTCGGTTCGTCTTCAGCAGCCGCGACACAAAGCTAATAGAACGCCTCATCCAAGACCTGGGCACAATAAATCTGCCGCCAGAGGCCGGCGCAATTGCGGGGACGGGCGGCGGCGATTTCCCCTTGTGCCTCAAGGACTACGCACGCGACGAAAACATCATCGAGAGAGAAGATCCGGTCTTCACCGAGCGCAGATTCAACCCAGTGCCGGTGCGGATCATCATCGACAAAGAGGGGAAGGTTAAGCACATTCACTTTCTCAGTGCGTTTCCTGACCAGACGAAAGCCATTACGGATGCTCTAGCGCAGTGGAGGTTCAGGCCTTTTCTGCGCGATGGGCAGCCGGTCGAGGTCGAAACCGGCATTATGTTCGGACATCCGCCACGCCTGGCTACACTCCCTGCCACGGGCGCGGTAAGCGAATGATGTACCTTAGGAATCAGGGCGGAAAGCTATCCTGCTTGCGTAAGACTTTCTTTGTTGTTGCGTGGCTTGCCTCTTTCTGTATCGAAGCACTGGGCGCGAGCAAAATCACCGGCAATGTGCGCAATCAGAGCCGCGACCAACCTGCAGCCGGCGATGAAGTGATCCTTCTTCGGCTGGATCATGGAATGCAGGCGGAGTCGCGCAGCAAGACGAATGCCCTGGGGGCGTTTGCCCTCCGAACTCAATACCCCGGAAAAGGATACCTGGTGCGCGTGCTTCATCAGGGCGTCGCTTACGATCAACGCGCTTCCGCCGGCGACGTCCTCTCGATCCAAGTGTTCGATTCGGCGCCTAGCGTACGAGGCGTTACGGCGAGCATCGAAATCTTGCGCGCAGGAACTGCCGGGGATTTGCTTCACGTCTCCGACATGTATGAGCTCAAGAACGAATCGAAGCCGCCTATGACTCAAGCGGGTGACCACACCTTTGAGGTGTACCTTCCGCCGAACGCCAAGCTTGATTCTGTTCTGGCGGCAGGTCCGGAAAAGATTGGCGTGTTGATCTCCGCAAAATCCGACCCCGGCGAAACTGGGCATTACACAGTGAGTTTCCCGTTGAGCCCGGGAGAAACGAAGTTTGCCTTCAACTACGATCTGCCATACGACGGCCATGCCGTGTTTAAAACAAGGCTCGCGTTCCGGCTGCAGCAACTGGCCGTCATGATTCCGCCCACCATGAGATTCTCGTCGCACTCATCCGCTTTTCAGCTTCTCGAAACAGGCCGCAGTGACTATCAAGTCCAGACAGCCAGCCAACTCGAGGCAGGCGAAGGCCCGGGGTTCGAAGTTTCCGGCACCGGCACACTGCCGCCTCTCGGGGTTAGAGCTGAATCGCAGCCGTCATCACAATACTCGGCCGTTCCTAGCGAGACAGTTTCCAGCCCGATTCCGGCCCCGGCCGTTTTGCCTTCGTTCGCTCGCATTGGTTCACGGTTGGACCAAGTTCAATCAACCTCACAATTTCTACTCCTGGTTGGACTGACTGCCGTCCTTCTAGCTGCATGCGCATTCCTGGTTTGGCGAGCGGGTAAAACGCGCAGTGGCTCTGCTGCAAAGATTGTGAGACCGCGGGCCCGTGAATGCGCCGGTCCGAACCTTGCGGGAAGCTCTAAAGCAAGAGCTGAGCACGGCGGCTGAGAACTTCGAGAAGATTCGGTAACGAGAGTCACCCTGCTGCGAGCTGGTTGCGAAAGCCTCAAGCCGTAAGCGTTGGGCGGCGGTTGCTGTCGGGAACACCTGTCCTGAGGGCCCGTGGACGGTGTTTGCTGCGCCGTTCGATGATGACGGTATGAACGGAACAACGTCTCCAATACACAGGCGCAGCGGGCGCGCATTCCATAGGATGCGGGTGCAGGCGCAGGGCCGCGCGCACAACGGGAAGAAATTCAAAGAGTCGTGCGAGACCGTGGTGGTGAATGCTCGATTTGTGCAAACCGAGCACTCGCCTTGATTCGAACTAACCAGGGTCGCCACAACTGTTGAAAACCCGCAATGCTTTGCGGCTTTAGTCTGGACGACGTGACTATGCGATGCGTTCGGTTGACACCGAGATCGGGACTCCCTTGGTGATGGAATCGAACACGGGCGAAAAATTGGGGCCAAGCGATGCGAGATCCAGAAGCTCCTGGTCCGCAACGTCCGCTTTGATCCTCAGCTTCAGGCGGATTTGCTGGTATCCCTTTCTCACGTTGGGGGCCAGTCCGAGAAACCCGCGCAGGTCCAAATCGCCCTCGAGAGAAGACTCAACCTGCTTGATCGCTATCCCGCGCGCTGCGGCGTGATAAACCATCGAGGTTGTGACGCAGGAGGCAAGGGCGTGCAGCAAGTGCTCGACAGGATTTGCTCCTACGTCGGTGCCGAGCAGAACATCAGGCTCGTCGGCTTCCAAAGTGAGGTCGGTCATGTGTCGGGTCTCTTTTCCTCCTGCAGAGAACTGCTGCACCTTCGAGCGGTTCTGTCCGCCGTCGATCCAGCGGTTCTGAATACGGAATTTGAATCTGCCAAGTTCAGGCGCGGCCTTGACGGCTTCGACAGTTTCCGTCAGCCGGGTTAGGTCTACGCCATTGACTGCGGTGATGAGTTTGGTCTGCATGGTTGTCATTTTCCCCTTTTCTGATCTAGGAACCTTCGTTCCGTAGCATCTAAGAGGCATGCCACGTGCCAGTGACACGAATGAGGTTAATCCTTGCTGTTCAGCAACTTCGACCTGGCAGCGAATCCGCTAGTCGCTGACGACTTTTCGCTGCTCTCGAATTCTCGTGAGCCCGGTTTGTGATTCGTCGTGAGGGTGGGAACGCCGAAGGCCACGGCCAAGTCGCACTGTCAATCCTCGAGTGGAAATGTCCACGGGACGTGAGAGATACTTTTCTAGAACCCAATACTCACGGGGCCACTAAAATTCGTTTTCTAGTTGCTCCTTTTCGAACTGTTACGCGCAGCCGCCTGAGTCTCCGCCTCGCAATGCTGCAATACCTCCGCAGTGTTTCGGGAAGATCGACCGTCCCACGAATCGTCGTCCTCAGGAAGACGGTCAGTGATGTGGCCGAGTTCGTGAAGCAATATCACAATCTGTGCTTCCGGAGTATCCCCGGCGTAGGAAGAAACCATCAGCAGACGACTGCCTCTGGGCGGGGACAGTATCCCTCCGGGATCTTGCTCCATGACGATCGAAGTACGGTTGAAGAACGGGCCGTTGGCATTTAATAGAATGACGGAGTTCCGGCCCCCGCTCTCAAACGACTTGGCTCCCCAAGGGTGTTTCAAGAGCAGCCCACGATCAAGGTCACGCCTGCCGTAAATGCGCGAAGGCCCACTCCTCTCCAACTCGAAGTGCAACGACCGGAACACTTCGGCGGGGTCAGGATCAGATTCCTTGAACCAAGCAGCGCACGCACTATCGTGTTGTAAGATCTCGAGGACCCGTCCCCGTGCTCGCGCGATCTCCTCACCCTGTTTACCCAAGGCTGACAGCTCCAGCACAACGCCCTCGTCGGGGTCTGGCATACGCTCCGCATAAGATCGATTCGACAGAAAAAATACGCACGCAACTGCGGCGGCGATTGCTCGTTGGCGCAACCCGAATAGCTGGTGTCTCTTCCGTCGACTGGTGGCACGATTTCCCGACGTCTGGGTGTCGCTTTCTTTCTCTGTGGGCCGACCAGCACCTGGAGCGGCCGTCCGGCTGAATTTGCATTTCATTGTGGTTTCATTCCTTTGCTCAACTCATCAAGGAGTTTTCTCCGTGACTAGGAATGCAACCAGGATGCCAATGCGTGACGGCACTTTTTGCGGATTCGTCCGTAACTTCGAAGGAAATATCGCGGAACCGCGTACGACTTTTCGCTACTTACGATTTTTCCCGGACTACTTGAATGGCTAGATAACGGTGGAATCCGACTTCGGACGCTGAATGCGAAGAGCCTTTATTCGCGACGAGAGAGTCGAAGGGGGAATGCCAAGCTTCCGAGCCGCGCCCTGCGCACCGGCAACCTTCCAGTTGGACTGCTCCAGGGCACGAATAAGGGTCTCCCTCTCCAGACTGCGGAGTTCGTCTTTGGTGTTCAACACGGGCCCGTCGGCGGATTGAGTGCGCTGTCGGACAGGATGTGCGCTGTGAAGCGGCAAAATATCCCGCAGAGATAAGCGGGCATCGCGCGCGATGATAACCGCGCGCTCGATCACATTCTCCAGTTCCCGGACGTTTCCTGGCCAGTGATAAGAACGCAGGCGCCTGAGACAATCGGCGGTTAGCTCGAGGGGAGGCTTCCCGCTCCTCGCACAATAACGCTCGACGAATTGCTGCGCCAGAAGCTCCACATCGCCGCTGCGCTCGCGAAGTGGAGGAACGGCAATAGGGAAAACGTGCAGGCGGTAGTACAAATCCTCGCGAAACCGCCCCGCCTTCACGTCCGCGGACAAATCGCGATTTGTGGCCGCGATCACACGAACGTCCACTTTGCGCGTTTGCGAACTTCCAACTGGCTCGAATTCGCCTTCCTGAAGTACACGCAGAAGTTTGGGTTGGAGCTCGAGCGGAAGCTCGCCCACTTCGTCGAGGAAGATGGTTCCACGGTGCGCTAGCTCAAATCTTCCGGTCCGCCGGGCCGCGGCGCCGGTAAAGGCTCCGCGCTCGTGGCCGAAAAACTCGCTCTCACACAGCGCTGCGGGAATGGCCCCGCAATTAACCCGGACGAAGGGCCGCGCGGACCGTTCGCTGACTTGATGAATAGCCCGCGCAACAAGTTCCTTGCCTGTACCGGTTTCGCCGGTGATGAGTACAGTCGCCGGCGTTGGCGCGACCTGGTGAACGGCATTAACCACAGCACGGATAGGCTGGCTGTTCCCGATGATCTCCCCACTGTTCTGATGCTCGGCAATTTCGGTCTGTAAGTACGCGGTTTCTAACTCGAGCTCGCGCAGGCGGTTTTCGGCTGCAATCTGATCCTGAACATTGCGAAGAATCAAGCTATACCGGCAGCCTCCCTGCAGATCAAAACGCGAAACGCTCGCTTCCGCTGCGAGCGTGGTGCCATCCGAGCGGGCCGCGTCAAGCCCTCCAGGCACCCACGCGAATTGTCGGCACTGTGGCTCGAGTTCCAATGCAACGTTGGCCAGCTTCTGGGCGCTCGCGGGAGTGAGCAGCGCCATTAGTTTGCGATTCACGAGTTCGTCCGCTGGAAGACCGAACAGCGAAGCGGCGGATGAGTTCGCGCGCTGGATCAGGAATTGGTCGTCCGTCTCAATGATGGAGTCCATGGCGCTCTCGAAGAGACCGCTAAAGCGCAGCTCGCTCTCCCGAATCCCAGACTCAGCGCAAAGCCGGTTGAGCTCCGCCGCAGCGCGGTCCGCGAAGATGCGAAAGACCGCCTCGAGATCCGGCTGCAGTTCGAGGAATTTGGTGTCGAGAGCGGAAAGGTGTCCAAGAACAGTGCCATCCGATCTGAAAAAGGGAACGCCTGCATAGCTTACGGCATTGAATGCTGTCAGGTCCGAGTCGTTTGGAAAAAGTTCGATGATTCGGTCGGGGTAGTGAACGAGACGTTTCTCCTCAATCACCACTTCGCAGGGAGTGCCTTCAATGTTGTACTCGTAGTCCTCAACATATTGCCCGTTCATCCAGAATGCCACTGACCGCAAAACCTTCCGCTCCGGCAGATATTCGGTCACCCAGACGCCGGCGACATCCATGGCCAGCGCGGCTGAACGCACCAAGGCGCGTAGGAATCCCTGGCCCGTCTGAGAGGAGGTACCCTCAAGAAGGTAGCGGATTAGTGCCTCTGGCCGGTTTTGTACGGAGGTTGGCATGATACCTAAAGCTCTTTGACGCGTTTGCGAAACGTCAGTGAGCCGACGAATTCGGCCTCCGGAGAGCCATTTTGGATGCCTCTGCTCTTCTGATTTTTGTTTAGCCCAACGATTCTGTTAGGTCATAGGGCTCACGAATCAGCGACGGGTCAGGCGTTGCAGGGCAAATTGCTGGGTCTTGCGTGCCCGGCTCGGTATTTATTTCTCTCGTGTTTCGTGGTCTTGCACTTCCACTTTCACGCGCATCCAGGGATGAATGCAGCACTGAAAATAGTGGTCGCCTTTCGACAGGGTGCCGACCAGGAACTGGCTGCCTTGAAGGATGCGGGTGCGGGCGACGGCGACGTTCTTAAAACCTTCCGAACATTCGGAAACGGTCGGCTCTCCGTTGTTGAGGCCGTCGATGAAACCACCACCGAAGTGCTTAACCTCGGTGAAAGTGTGAGGTTCGCCGCCCTCGTTGGCTACGACGATGGGCGTGCCCTGCCTGATCTTGAGAGTGTCCGGTTCGAAGTCCCAACCTGGATCGGGAGTGCCCCCGCCGGCTTCAGCGAATAGTTCTTGGAGAGTCGTGAAGGCGCCAATGGTGATGTTCTTGCAAAAATCAGGGCCGAGGCCGGGATTTTCTTTAGCCTTGGGATCGGCGTTGAAGGTGGTTGGATCACATTCGTCGAGGGCGACGATTTGTACGGGAGTTGGCGGATTGTTTTGCGCGGCGCCCCTCAATGGACAAATGAGAAAGGCGGCGATCATGCTTAGCGTGTACCAGTTCATTTTCTGTTTTGTTGATTCGCGAGAAATTCTGCTGTTCATTGTCTTTTCTCTCCAGATGATAGTTTCGCTTCCGTTGAAAACAACTACGAGAGCTCTTCGTTCCTGCGATGGTGAAGGCACGCGGCGGGCCAGCGTCAGAGTTTTCGTTAGCCCTTGAGTTTCAGCAAGTTTGCCGAAGAGCATGTCTGAAATAGCTCACGACTTCTCGCTACTTTCGAGATTTCGTGAGGCGAAGTCGCGAGCATAGAGGAGCGATGCAGGCAAGGGCTGCTGCCGCGGAGCTGGTTGGGCTGAACTACGCGGCGTCCAGGAAATGCTTAACAGCCTGATAAACGCTGCGGGTTCAAAGGATCGGCGCAAACACTGTCTCGAAGTCCCGTTGCGTAGGGACTTCCTCCGCGTGGACGGTGTTTGCTGCGGCGTTCGCTAGTAAGTTCTTTTGAATGGACGACAGGAGCGCACCCAAAGGCTAGTTCTGCGGCAAATGCGCCTAGGACCACATCCTAGTGGGATCCTACCATCGTGGAACGACGTTTCTGGGACATGGGGCAGCAGGGCCCCATATGGCAGGAGAATCAGTACAGCATTCACCGCGCTTCTTTTAGAGTGTCTACCTAATTCCAACCAAGACGGACTGGTAGGAGAGTACTTGCGCTGCAAGACGACTGGTTTGGAGACCTAGCCTGCGTTGCGTCCTCGAAATGACATCGGTACGAAAGCTCTTCAAGTTCGGGATACGGTTGTTGAAGCTGGCGACCTTCCCAAGATGGGAGTGCTTGTCGAGACTCAAACTGGCCAACGTGGGCAGGGATTGCAAACCTTCCAGCCATGCTTTACCAGGAGCTGCCTCATGAACCTTGTTCAACTGCGCCGCGCACTGCGACCCTTCCGTGCCCTGGGCCGATTCCCCATCGGTCTGTTCGTCGTCATGCTCATGTCGGCCATGGTGATTGCCGATGGCCCTACCGCATTCTCGAGTTTCGTCGGCGCGGAGGACCCGCTATCCGAGAATGGGGCGTGGGTCTCGCTCACGGCCTATTCCCCTTACGGCACCCAGTTCCAGAAGAACAACGGAGCCTTGGCGGACCGCCTCAGTGCGCTGAATCACGCGGCTTCTCGCACGACTGCCGTCGTCCCCACCGACCAATACTCTGAAATCGTTGTCGGGCATATCGGATCTAGCACTAACAACGTGGGGCCGATTGTTCGCGTTCAGACGTCCGGCGCGGCCAGCGACAGCAACTATCTCTGGTGGGCGAGCATCGCCAGCGGACAGAATTTCCTTTATAGGTTGGACTCTAATGTGCCCGACAGCACCCGGGGAACCACCTATACCGCGAACAACCTCATGACAACTTCGCCGGTCGTTGACGGAGATAGACTCCGGCTCATCGCGCGCGGTCAGGTGATCTACGGAATCAAAAACGGCGTACGCGACTTTGTTTATA
>Ga0308309_10002104_pt1 | contig 11846 bp, 15 predicted proteins | sample HubBroMetageWFT5_FD_192491 | JGI IMG/M metagenome (GOLD analysis project Ga0308309, IMG submission 192491) | Warmed and freeze-thawed soil microbial communities from the Hubbard Brook experimental Forest, New Hampshire - Hubbard Brook CCASE Soil... | ecosystem: Environmental > Terrestrial >...
TCGTATGGAGACGTAGCCAATGGTCATTCGAGGGTTCGCGGATCGTCGATCGCGAATGTGAGATGCTGGGTCGGCTGAGGGGTGGCGGTCATCAAGCTGACCCCGTCGGGCGCCTCGAAGCGGTGCCACGCCCCTTGCGGGACAATCACCACCATCCCCGCCCTGAGAGCATGGGATTGCGGCCCGTCATCGGTCATGATGTGAAAGGTCACCGCGCCGTCGACAATCTGCACGATCTCGTCGCCGTTCGGGTGGCGCTCCCACGGGCCTTCGCCGGAGAATTTGGCGACGTTAATGGCGCTGTCGCGGTACGGCGCCAATCGCGCGAAGGCGCCTTCCCGCTCGGACTCGGGCGTCTCCGGGGTACGTCCGCGCAACATCTTCAGCTTGCCGAACTCGGCATTGAGATCAAGGATCGTGAGCATTGTTACCTCCGCTTGCTGATGGATCGGGCCGGCGTAAGTGCGCCCGGAGAATAGCCGCAATCCATCAGTAATCCCATGATCGAGGTTGGTGTTTCGGCTTCAGGGTCTCGGACCTCACATCCCGCATGCTTGCTCTCGCGCCTGCGGTAACTATCTTGCCGTGATGAGCACCGCCACCGCCTCTGCCGCAACGGCCTCTCCGCTCCCCGCGCCGCGGGACCCGAAACTCCGCCGCATGGCAAATGCGATCCGAGCGCTCGCAATGGATGCGGTCGAGCAGGCGAAGTCGGGACACCCCGGCATGCCGATGGGCATGGCCGATGTCGCGACGGTCCTCTTTACGCAGTTTCTTCGGTTCGATCCGCGGGTGCCGGATTGGCCGGACCGCGACCGCTTCGTGCTGTCCGCCGGGCACGGCTCGATGCTGCTCTATGCGCTGTTGCACCTGACCGGCTACGCCGACATCACGCTGGACGAGCTGAAGCGCTTCCGGCAGCTCGGCAGCCGCACCGCGGGGCATCCAGAGCGGGGGCACGCGGCCGGGATCGAGACCACGACCGGGCCGCTGGGGCAGGGGATTGGCAATTCGGTCGGCATGGCGCTCGCCGAGCGGATGCTGGCGGCCGAGTTCGGCGACGAGATCGTCGATCACCACACTTACGTCATCGCCAGCGATGGCGACCTGATGGAGGGGGTCAGCCACGAGGCGGCGTCGCTCGCCGGTCATCTCGGCCTCAACAAGCTGATCGTGTTCTACGACGACAATTCGATTTCGATCGACGGCCCGACCGAGCTGGCATTCTCCGACGACCCGTTGCTGCGGTTCCGGGGGTATGGCTGGGCGGCCGAACGGATCGACGGCCACGATCACGCGGCCGTTGCCGACGCTATCCGGCGGGCACAGAACAGCGATCGTCCAAACCTCATTGCCTGCCGCACGACGATCGCCTTCGGAGCGCCGACCAAGGCCGGAACCGCCGCGGCGCACGGCTCGCCACTCGGCGCCGCCGAGATCGCCGGCGCGCGCCAGCGGCTCGGGTGGAGCGAGCCGCCTTTCGTGATCCCCGAGGACATCCGCGCGGAGTGGCGCGCGGCGGGCGCTCGCGGGGAACCTGTGCGCCGCGCCTGGGAAGCGCGCCTCAACGCCCTTACCGGGGAACGCCGCGCCGAATTCCTGCGGCGCCAGCGCCGAGAGTTGCCGCCCGGCCTCGATCGAGCGATTGCCAAGGTCTGCCATGAGTTCCGGCAGGCCAACGCGAAAATCGCGACGCGCCAGGCCTCGGGGACGGTGCTCGACACCTTGACCCGGGTCGTTCCGGAGCTGGTCGGCGGCTCCGCCGACCTCACACCCTCGAACAACACCAAGGCGAAGGACCAGAAGGACGTCCGCCGCGGCGACTACTCCGGCCGCTATATCCGTTACGGGGTGCGCGAGCACGGGATGGCGGCGGCGATGAACGGCATCGCCGTGCATGGCGGGCTGATCCCTTATGGCGGGACTTTTCTAACATTTTCCGATTATGCCCGGCCCTCGATCCGGCTCGCCGCCTTCATGGGGGCCGGCGTCATCTATGTGATGACGCACGACTCGATCGGGCTCGGCGAGGACGGCCCGACCCATCAGCCGGTGGAGCATCTGGCCGCGTTGCGGGCGATGCCGGGGCTTTATGTCTACCGCCCGGCCGACCCGGTCGAGACCGCCGAGTGCTGGGCATTGGCGCTGCAGCGGCGCGATGCACCCTCGCTTCTCGCTCTGACCCGCCAATCGCTCCCGCTCCTGCGGCGCGAGCCGGATGCGGAAAACCGCTCTGCGCGCGGCGCTTATGTGCTGGCCGAGGCTGATGGGGAGCGCCAAGTCACCCTTCTCGCGACGGGCTCCGAGGTCTCCGTCACGATGGCCGCTCGCGAGGTATTAGCCACGGATGGCCTTCGCGCCGCGGTAGTCTCGATACCCTGTTGGGAGCTATTCGAGAAGGCGCCACAGGAATATCAGGACACGGTGCTCGGCTCGGCGCCGCGCGTCGCTGTCGAGGCGGCCGTGCGCTTTGGCTGGGATCGCTGGCTCGGCCCGCGCTGCGCCTTTATCGGCATGGAGGGTTTCGGCGCGTCGGCTCCCGGCGAGGCGCTCTTCCCGCATTTCGGCATCACGCCCGAAAAGGTTGCAGAGGCGGCCCGCTCGCTTCTATAGATCGGCGAGAGCTTTGGGAGGATGAACCATGGCGGTACGGGTTGCGATCAACGGTTTTGGCCGTATTGGCCGGCTGGTCTTGCGGGCGGCATACGAACACAAGAACAGCGACATCGAGGTTGTCGGGATCAATGATCTGGGCCCGGTCGAAACCAATGCGCATCTGCTGCGGTATGACAGTGTGCACGGCCGTTTTCCGGGCGAAGTCACGACCGGCGACAATTGGATGGATATCGGCCGCGGCAAGATCCGCGTCACCGCCGAGCGTGATCCCGCCAAGCTCCCGTGGCGCGAGCTCGGGGTCGATGTCGCGCTCGAATGCACCGGCATCTTTACGAAGCGCGAGGCCGCAGCGAAGCATCTCGAAGCCGGCGCCAAGCGCGTTGTCATATCGGCGCCGGCCGACGGCGCGGACATGACGATCGTGCTGGGGGTCAATCAGGAGGATCTGAAACCCGAGCACAAGGTCATCTCCAACGCGTCCTGCACGACCAACTGTTTCGCGCCGGTGGCCTATGTCCTGCATCAGGGGATCGGCATCGAGCGCGGCTACATGACGACGATCCACTCCTATACGAGCGATCAGTCCCTGGTCGACGGTTTGCATAGCGACCTGCGCCGCGCCCGCACGGCGGCCCAGTCGATGATCCCGACCTCGACCGGGGCGGCAAGGGCTGTCGGCCTCGTCTTGCCGGCGCTCAAGGGCAAGCTCGACGGAACAGCGATCCGTGTGCCGACCGCAAACGTGTCCCTGATCGATTTCACATTCGACGCAGCCCGCGACACCTCGGGCGACGAGGTCAACTCCTTGATGGAAGAGGCGTCCCGTTCCAACCGGCTGCGCGGCATCCTCGGGATCAACAAGGCGCCGACGGTCTCGGTCGACTTCAATCACGACCCGCACAGCTCGGTCTTCGACGTGACGCAGACCCAAGTCCTCGACAAGCGCTTCGTGCGCGTTCTGTCGTGGTACGACAACGAATGGGGCTTCTCAAACCGCATGGTCGAGGTCGCCGCCCATTTCGGCGGGCTCGCCTAACCTGACACTATCGCCACCATCATTGTTCACACGCTCGCCCAAGCGATCGCCGCGCTGAGCGCCGCAGCTCGGGCTGGGCGTCCCGTTGTGCTGACCAGCGCGCCGGATGCCGGCGGTTACGTGGGTCCGGGCTGGTTCTCGGCGCTGGTGGCCGCGGCACGTGAGGCGGTCCCCGACGCCCGGTGCTCCACCCTCCTCGACTGCGGCGACAATGTCGGCGCTGCGCTGGCGGCGATCCGAGCGGAAGTGGAAGGTGTCATCTTCACCGGCCGCCCGGATGCCGGCCACCGTCTTGCCGATATCGCGCGGCAACACGGCGTCCGTTTCGAGACGAAACGGCCGGCGCCGGCCCTCGACCTCGCCGAGGATTTCTTCGCGTCGCGGGAAGATCTGGAGAGGCGCTGCGCCGAGTGTCTGGGGTGAGGACTTCAGACCCGCTCGGAGGATCGCTGGCGTGCGACTTCGGCGCGCACTCCGCTGCCGGCCATCATCATTTCCGTGGTGAACGCCATGATTGCGCTGATCGTGCAAACGATCGCGAGCCCGAACGTGGTGAACAACACCGAGGCCACCGTCGAATTACGCAATGCCCCGACAAACAGCGTGAAGACCGACGCACAAGTGGCAGCCGCGGCGATTGCGCCGAGCACTATCGCGGCGTCGAGCGCAATCGAGCGGCGGCGCAGAGCCAAGAGTTGTCGAGCGAGATCCGCGCTCTCGTCGGGATCGGCTTGTTCCATCGATTTGGTGATCTGCGCCACGAGATCGGCGACCCGCGCCAGGCGTGTCGCGAACACGTTGAGCAGGGTTGCTATGCCCGAGAGCAGGAAGATCGGCGTCAGCGCCACCTGGATGACATGGGCGACCAGGTCGAGTGATGCCGCCTGACTGAGCGAGCCGGGCATCTTACTCCCGCTCGAGCGGGGCGCCGTGCGCGAGCTCGGCATAAAAACGGTACGAGTCTTTGACCCGCCGTTCGAGCGTGACGAAATCGACGTGCACGAGACCGAACCTTCTGCTGCAGCCGAACGCCCACTCGAAATTGTCGAGCAACGACCACACGAAATAACCGCGGACCGGCACGCCCGCCTCGATCGCATCGAGCACCGCCCCGAGATAGCCGCGCAGATAGGCGATCCGCTGTCCGTCGCGGATCCGGCCGTCTGCGTCGATCCGGTCGGGAAAAGCAGCCCCGTTTTCGAGGATGTAAATCGGCAGATCGCCTGCGTAGCGTTCCTTTGCTTCGATCATCACCTGGCGGAACGCATCGGGCGCGATCTCCCAGCCCATTTCGGTGACCGGGGTTCCCGGTTCGGGCGGTACCGTGCCGACTTCGAACGGGTGGTCCGGGTCACGATGCACTCGCGATCGCGTGTAATGGTTGAACGCGAAGTAATCGAGCCTTTGCTTGATGATATCGAGATCGCCGGGCTGCACCAGCGACTCCACCTCGCCGGCGAGCGGTTCGGGATAGGCCCCGTGAATCTGCGGGTCGGGGAAGGAGCGGTTCCACAGCGCGTCGAGCATGACCGCCGCGATCTCGTCTTCCTCACGCTCGGTGGCCGGCTCACGAGGGTGGAAATTGTAAATGTTGCCGACCAGCAGGTCGGCGCGCTCCGATCGCATCGCCTCTATGCCGAGCCCATGGGCAAGGTTCATGACGTGAATGGCTTTGAGCGCACTTTCCCGGCCGCGAATGCCAGGCGCATGCTTGCCTTCGCAATAACCCAAGACGCTCGCGGCGTTCGGTTCGTTGAAGGTTGCCCAGTGCTTGACCCGGTCCCCGAGCCGCCGCGCAGTGATGGCGGCATATTCGGCGAACCAGGAGGCGGTGTCCCGGTTTTGCCAGCCGCCGCGGTATTCGAGGGCCTGCGGCAAATCCCAGTGGTAGAGGCAGACCCAGGGCTCGATGCTTTCCGCCAACGCGGCGTCGATCAGCCGGTCATAGAATTCGAGGCCGTTGGGGTTCGGTCTGCCGCGGCCCTCGGGCAGAATGCGCGGCCAAGCGGTCGACAGTCGGTAGGCGCCGATGCCGAGCTCGCGCATGAGCGCAACGTCCTCGGGCCAGCGGTGATAATGATCGCAGGCGATATCGCCCGTATCCTCGCCGAGTACGTTGCCGGGCTGGTGGCTGAAAGTGTCCCAGATCGATGGCCCGCGTCCGTCTTCCCGGACCGCACCCTCGATCTGGTAAGCCGAGGTCGAGGCGCCCCAGAGAAACCCTTCGGGGAAGCGTTCCGTCATGATGTCCCTCTCGTTTCCCGCCCGGTCAATGGGCCCTCGCCGCTAACAACTCACCAATCATTTTCTGCGACACAAGCTCCCCACGGGGTAGTTAGGAGCGTCGGCAGAAAATGGACAGTTTTCCGAATTGGGCTTGGTGGACGATCGCGGGCGGAGTTCTGCTGAGCCCGGTATTCGCATTCTTCCTCGCCGTCATGGTCGAAATCTTGATTGGCGTTCTGACGCAGGGCGGCATGCCGGCGCTCCTCATCGTTGCCCTGGCGGTCATGACGGGCCGGTTGCTGTTTCGCAAGCACCGGGCACGCCCCCGGGCCGGCAATCTGCTGGGCGATCAGGCATAGAGCTCCGGCGGGAGGCGAGGTGCGACACGTCCGCGTGCATGCAGATAGGACTGCCAGAAGAGGCAGGCCGCGACCGACCGCCAGGGCCGCCACGCTTCGCCGCGGAGCCGCAACTCGGCCTCGGCCGGCCGCGACCCAAGGCCCAGCTGTTCGGCCATCGCAAGCTGCAGACCGAGATCGGCGGCGGGCCAGATATCCGGTCGACCCAACGCAAAGAGTAGATAGATCTCGGCGCTCCACCGGCCGATGCCTCTGATTGCCAGCAAGTCCGCCAGCGCGGTTTCATCCTGGGCTGCCGCGAGCCGGGTAAAGTCGAAACTGCCTCGTTCCACCGCTGCGGCGAGATCGCGGGCGTACCCCATTTTCTGACGGCTGAAGCCGCAGGACCGCAAAGTTGCGTCGTCCAGGGCCAGGAAGGTGGCGGGGGCGAGCGGACGGCACAGCCCGACCAGTCTGTGGTACATCTTGGCCGCGGCGTCGATAGAGACCTGCTGCTCTAGGATGATGTGCAGCAGGGTGCCAAACCCGTTGCGGCGGCGGCGAAACCGCGGTGGGCCGGCGGTTCCCAGTATCGCGGCGAAGAGCGGTTCCGCTGCGAGAGCCGAAATGCCCTCGGCGAGACCATGCGGCGCGTAAATCGCATTCGGCTCGCATTCGCGCCGCGCAGCCCCCGCAGCCCGCCGGGTTGATTGCTGATCCATTTCGATCCGCCCCTTTGCCGAGGAGCTTCTTATGGCATAGTGAAGATCGAGCCTCTAGCGGCTGCGGAGGAAAGGTGCGCGTCGTCCGCCGGATCTTGACCCCACTGGTCGCGATTGTTCTGGGATTGGCGGCATTCGGGCTCGCGGTGCGGATCTATATGGGACGCGAAGCCGAAAATCGCATCGCTCCGAGCGAGGCAATCAGCATCGCCGAACTGCACTCGCCGCTCCCTAAACCGGGTTTTCTCTTTTGTCCGCCAGGATATTGCCCGGCGGCCGAAGCTATCGCCAGCCCGGTCTTCCCTCTGCCATGGGAGCGATTGCACGAATATTGGACAGAAGTGGTATCGGGCGAGAAGCTGGTCGAGACGATCGCGGCCGATCCCGACGGCCGCCGGTTCGTCTACATCCAACATTCGCCGACATTTCGCTTTCCCGACATCATCACGGTCGAGTTCGTTCCACTCGGACCGCATCGTTCGAGCATCGCGATCTACAGCCGGTCTCGGTATGGCCATTATGATTTCGGAAAGAACCGCAAGCGCGTCGGGAAATGGCTGGCCTTGCTGGAGAAAGTGGCGCAACCGGCGATAGGGCGCCGAGCGGGCGCTGAGTGACCTGACTTCGAGAGCCGTGAAGTAATCAGATGTCGGATAGATCCGGCGGTGGTCGCGTTGCGCTCTCGGTACCGTCGGCGAGCTTGTCGTATTCAAGAGCCAATTCGAGCAACCGCAGCTTGATCGCCCGCGTCGTGACCCCCTCGGCGACTTGGCGGGCGCGCGCGGCCTTGCGCCGGTAGTATTCCGCCGGCTGCGGCGGCAAATCTGACGGCTGGTTCATGGCGCGCAACATAGCACGCCCGCCGCCGAAATGGCAGATTTGCTGTCCGGCATCCAGGCCGATCGACTGGTGCTATCAGCGCACCGCAGGCACGGCCTCGACGCTCCAGAACTGTTGCACGCGGGCAGCAACTCTCGCGCGTCGACGCTCGGCGCGTCGCGTCGCGTATTCGCCGAGCGCCTCTCGATCGGCGACAGCAACCGAAGCCTGGGTCGGCAAGACGCATGCGGTCGGGCACCTCGTTACGCCTTTGGTCCGGATGAACTCGGCCACCTCGGTCGCAGAATCCATGTCGGCAATACGGTCCAGCGAGCCCTTGTTAACCATTGAATGCTCCGTTCCCAGCCGCCTCAGGGCATGATCGACCCCCGCGGAAGGGTACCTAATTAAGCAACCGAGATCCTGCTACGACGGAAGTGCCGGTGGTTCGGAGCAACAAAAACGATCTGTGCCTGTGGGGAATTCGGTCCCCGGTTTTTGCCGCGTATTTGGCCGGGGAACCTCGCGGGAGAACTCCTTTTGGGTTTTCCGACATGTTGCCGGCACGTTCGCGGCGGCAGAGCGTGACCTTCGTCGATCGGTTCGATCAATCAGCGCCGGCGTTTACTCGCTGCGATTGCCGGGTTCCGATGAACAGTTCGACTGTTTCGGTGTCCGGGATCGCCCCGCTCGGCGTGACTCGGCTCTGGTAGGGAATATTGAATTTCGCAAAGCCGCCCAATAGTAATTTGGCTGTATCGGAACTGTTGTCTCCATTCACGTAGATGTTTATCCCCGGCGAATGGATGTCACAGAATATTCTGGTTACTTGAGGACCTTGCGCCTCCCAATTGGCAGCCCTCAGGATGTTCACCAGCTGATTAGCGTATTGATACGCCTCGATATCGTCCGGGATGCAGGAGACGATCACCCGCCGGCTGCCGAACTGCTTCAGATAGGACGCCAAATCATCGGCAGAGTTTTGCGAGATCGAGCGGGCAAGTCTTCCCGCTTCGAGTTCTTTGACGCGATCCTCCAGTACCTTTATCCGAAACGTGAGACTGGCGACGCTCGGTCCATTGAGGGCGGCGGGCGGGACTTGAGGCGCCGCGCTCGTTCCCGCGAGCGCCAAGGCTTCCTCGCCCTCCCGTCGCCCGAGCCAGACCGTGGCGGCGATCGCGAGGGCCCCGAAGACGAGGATGCCGGCCATCCACAACCGCCGGCCGTTCGGAGTCGCCAAAGGCGATTCCATCGCGGTCAGTGCCAGTGCAGTCACGACGATCACCGACAGTGGCGGCAACCAAGGAGGCATTTCGCGTCAGGCCACCGGCACGACGTCGCGCGCGGGTTCGGCATGCCGCCAGCCGGCCCCGATCGACAGCAGCACGACGAAGGTGACCGCCGCGGCGACCCGGGCGTAACGCGGCTTGGCTGGCAGACGCATCGGCACCACTCGGTTAGGTCCAGAGACTGGCAGCGTCGTCCAAAAAGGCAACATACTTGGTCCCTGCGGCCACCGGTGCCGACCGGACCGTGAATGGACGCTTGGATAAAACGCGGCGATGCCGATCTCTGTGATGGCGGCTGGGGCGAGGTGCGGATGCGAGCGGTGAGCGAAGGGCGAGCGATCTTCCCGCCGGCGCCTCGTGCCCCGCAGGAGGGGGCTTCGGCGCGCGGCATCGCGCGGGCGCTGGGCGAGAATGCGCTGTTGGCTTTCCCGCCGGAGGCCTTCGAGGAAGAGGTATTGATCCGCAATTTCTTCGGCCGGCGGCAAGTAATTCTCAGCCGGCCCGCGAGCATCCACCACATCCTCGTCGACAACCCGGCAAATTACCGCCGGACCGCCGCCACGATCCGCATGCTGCGCCCCTTGCTCGGCAACGGCCTCTTGCTCAGCGAAGGCGAGGATTGGCGGCATCAGCGGCAGACCGTTGCGCCGGCATTCACGCCGCGGACGATCCCGCTGCTGGCGCGTCACATCGCGCAGGCGACCGGCGCTCTGATCGATGGGCTCGTGGATTGCCGCGGACACCCGGTCGATCTCCTCGCCGAGATGCAATTTCTCGCCCTCGAGATCGCCGGCCGGTCGATGTTTTCGCTGGCGATGGATCGGCACGGGGCGGAACTGCGCGAACTCGTTAGCGGCTATGCCGAGCGTCTCGGCCGGCCGAGCCTCCTCGATTTTCTGCTGCCCTTGCCGATCCCCAGCCCGCGCGAATTTGCGCGGCGGCGCTTTCGCCGCCGCTGGATGGCGCTGATCGGGCGGCTCATCGCCGAGCGCCGCGAGACGGCACCCGAAGGCACACCGGGCGATCTGTTCGACCTGCTGGCGAACGAGGAAAGGGATCCGAACCGCCTGGCCGACCAGTTCGCGACCTTGATCACTGCGGGGCACGAGACGACGGCGGTTGCATTGTTCTGGGCGCTCTATCTCGTCGCGGCGACGCCCGAGGTCGGGGAGCGGATCGCTGCGGAAGCCGCGCTGCTCGATCTCAGCCCGGATGGGGCCGCCGAGGCATTGTCGAGGCTCGTCTACACGCGCGCGGTCGTGCAGGAGGCCTTGCGGCTCTATCCGCCGGCCTTCACCCTGGCGCGCCTGGCGCGCCGTGCCGATACCGCCGGCGGAATCCCGATCCCGGCGCGCGCGGTCGTGTTGATCGCCCCTTGGGTGTTGCACCGGCCTCGGCGGCTGTGGGACCAGCCGGAGAGGTTCGACCCGTCGCGGTTTCTGCCGGACGCGCCGCCGCCCGAACGTTGCGCCTATCTGCCCTTCGGCATGGGCCCGCGCGTCTGCATCGGCGCGCAGTTCGCACTGACCGAAGCGACTTTGGTCCTCGCCGCCATGATCCGGGCCTTCCATATCGAACGCGCCTATTCGGAACCCGTGACGCCGGTCGCGATCGTCACCACCCAGCCCGACCACCCGCCGCTCTTCCGCTTCGCTCCGCGGCGGTAATGAGGAGCCAAATATGCTGAACCCGACGAGCCTTCTGGCGGATGCAATGGGTCGGAACCTGGCCGAGACCTACCGGAGGATCTATGGCGGCCAGGAGCCGTACATTGCCTCCGGCCTTGATGAGTCCGCCCGGCTCGTCATCGAGCGCATCGCCAGTAGCGACGCGCTCTATCACGATGTCCAGCACACGGCGTTGGTCACGCTTTGCGTCCAGGATATTTTGCGCGGCCGTCGCCTCGAGCGGGTGGTCACGCCGAACGATTGGAGCCATACCATTCTGGCCGCGCTGACCCACGATATCGGGTACGTACGGGGCGTCTGCCCAGGCGACACGGCCGAGCATTTCGTGATCGACGCCGCCGGCAATACCGTGACGCCGCTGCGCGGGGCCTCCGATGCCTTCCTGACGCCCTATCACGTCGAACGCGGAAAGATCCTGGTCCGGGAGCGTTTCGCGCCGGTTCCGTTCATCGACGAAGAGCGCATCGCGAGCGCCATCGAGCTCACACGCTTCCCGGTGCCGGACGACGAAGACCACGCCGCTACCGACACGGAAGCAGGCTTGGTCAGGGCCGGCGATCTCGTCGGTCAATTGGGTGATCCGCTCTACCTGCGCAAGCTGAACGCACTCTATCACGAATTTGTCGAGACCGGCGTTACCGAGAAGCTCGGCTACAGTAGTCCTGCCGATATGGTCGACCACTACCCGCAATTCTATTGGAGCAAGGTCGAGCGCTATATCGGCGACGCCCTGCGTTATCTCGAAATGACGATGGAAGGCAAGCAATGGACCGCAACCCTCTACAGCCACATCTTCGCGATCGAGCATAATCGCCGACGGATGGGTCCGCAGCCGGGGCCCCCGCAGCATTAGTGGAGGCGACGGCCGGGACTAGGCGCCGGGCAGCCATTTCTCCCCCGATCGCACGAGCGGCGCCACTTCGCGCGCAAACTCGTCGTCCACCGAATATTCGTAGCAGCGGATGCGGTCGGCCTCGGGATAGGCCGCCGTAATCGCGGCAAGCGCCTCCGCCAATGAATCGAAATCGCCGGTGTATTGCAGCCGACTGTTCCACACGCCGCGCCATGCCCGGCTCAGCCGCCCGACCGTGGCCTCGTGGGTCTCGGGCATA
>Ga0308309_10002105_pt1 | contig 11837 bp, 16 predicted proteins | sample HubBroMetageWFT5_FD_192491 | JGI IMG/M metagenome (GOLD analysis project Ga0308309, IMG submission 192491) | Warmed and freeze-thawed soil microbial communities from the Hubbard Brook experimental Forest, New Hampshire - Hubbard Brook CCASE Soil... | ecosystem: Environmental > Terrestrial >...
CAATACGTTCATTTTCGTGCACGCAGACGTGTCCTGGGCGACCTACCAGTGGGAGTTGAGCACAACGTTAAACGGGAAGCCCTACGGAATGCGCGGGCAGACGACGCTGGTGCTCAATAAGGTTGGGGACAATTGGTTGATTGTTCATAACCACACGTCCTACCTCTGCGATTCAGTAGTCGGAGGGCCAGGAGGGCAGCAGCAGCCGGCGAACCAAGCGCCAGCAGCGCCAGCTTCTCAGCCACAGCCGCACAGCCCGTAAATGGTCAACAGCTCGCGAATTGTGAGCGCGATCAAGCAGGATGCCGCAGGAAGGAGTGGACACTAGAAGTTCTTATATCCCTGCCAGAGCCACATCCCTGCGATTACCAGAAGAAGCGCTGCCGAAACCGTGATTAAGAGCTTAATGGGAGCGCTCAACCTTTCGATCCGGGCGACGATGAGGCGCTGCTCCTGAGCCATGGAGTCCCCCGCCTTATCGAGGAAGATTTGATCCTCCTCATGGGCTCCAAGCATGGCGCGATAGATCAGCATACAAATGAGCACCGTGGTAATCACCGCCCAACCGACCAGCAAGGCGAAAAGCGTGGTTCCGAGCTCCTGCATGGTTGCCTCCGTCCCCGCTGAGGCCGAAACTACACGAAGAATGAGCCGGCCGCGCGGGCCCATATCTGAAGAGATATTGACGCGATTATAGCACTACAAGCAAGGGTAGGAGTCAGGCGGAACGGTCGTCGGGGAAACGCACGTGCCAGAAATTTCGGGCGGGATAGAGTATCTCGATGCCCAGTTCAAAGCCGCCGTCGCTTGCGCCCTGCACGCGAACGACGCGAAATTCCTGAGTTTCCTGGGAAATTCTGTTTAGGACTTCAATGCGGGAGCCAAGTTCAGGAGAAAAAGAGGCGCGTAGCAAAGCGCCAAAGCGGCTTACCGCGATAGCCTCGGCTGGCGTATCCAGAGACTGCCCCCGGCTTCCATCAACGAAAACCTGCACGGGAATGTGAATCAAGACACGGCTTGAGCGGCGACGCTCAAGCATCGCGCGGGCGGATGCCATAATTTGCTCCTCGGGTCGCAGGCCGGAGCATTTACTCTAGGCGTGCTACGCTCGGGGGTCAAGGCTCGCTCGCCCTAGGTGTGCTTCGTTGACAAACCATGGAGCACGCGGCAATATGGTCGGGCCTCGTTGTCTTGCCGCAAGAATTGCCCAAGTGGCGGAATTGGCAGACGCGCTAGCTTCAGGATTTACAAGCGCCCTTCGGAATACCCCTATTTACAAGGTTTTTCAGCGAGTTAGAAAATCCTAACTTGCGCTGGTTTGCACTGGATTTCGGTATTTTAGGCTGCGTTAGGCACAAAATTAGGGCCAAGCGGGCATCGTTAACGGAGGGCACTACGGCAACAGGGGGATACAGCGCGGTGTGGCGGCGTCAAGAGCCAGATGCGACAAGTAACTTGTAGCGAACCCGTTGGGAACTCCCGCCAAGAACCGCCAAAATAGTTCAGCAATAGTATTGAACAATTGTACGAGCGGACTAAGCTGCGCAGGGACGAAGACGGTACCTTGTGGGTTTATCGCGGGCACCATGGGGATTGCTGCACATTCCTTAGCCTTCTCGCGACAAAAAGCCTCCCATTTGAAGAGCTGATCCACCAACAGAAGGACCATCGCGCCGGTTCCGCCACTATGCGCTGGCCCCCGATGCCAAGAGGAAATCGCGGGTTCTAGATAGTCGGCAAAAGTGCTGCCAAGATATCCGCCCACGGCGCCGCCTGCTGTTTCAAGCAGTCGATCTCTGGGATTTTGAGTTCCTGCCCGATAAGCAGCATAGACGGTGCCCGTAGCAGTGCCGACCAATTGGTGAGTTCTTCGACCCGGCATACATCACCTCCCTAACGCGCAAACAGCATACATTCGTCAGTTTATTTATTGCGAGGCAATACTCGCCCTACTCTGGCTTGACGCTCTTGATGGCCGGGAATTCGTACTTAGCTGGATTCTCTACTTCGAAATGTTGATCGAATTTTTTCCCGTCGTAATCCTTTACGCCATTTGGCGCGATGTGCGGCTGAATATCGGACAGTTCATAACTGCCCGTTACGACGTTATTCGGAATCATACCTTCCACCTCGAATTTGCCCGGCCCAACCTTCTTAGTGCCGTTGATATTGAAACTCTGAGCCAACCCCGCCTGGTTGGCTGGTGCCACCGAAGTGGAGAAAAAAAGGGTAACGCTACTGAAATCCGGATCGCCATCAAAGACTACCGTGTAGCGCAGTGTGTCGCCAACCCTGTGAATGGGTTGTACGCTGCTTGGGGTTTGGGCAAATCCAGATGTTGCCGCCAAAATCAAAGTCATCAAGAACTTCAGCATCACAAGCCTCCTTGTTCTAAGAGATTTTGTTTCAATAGCCCTTGCACTCGGGCAGAGCTAGCAGATTGTCCGTCCAGACCTGGTCAGCAAAGGTTTGGAGGAACTTGGTGCCGTTGGAATTTTCACGGGTACCTACGCGCGCCCGGTTACTTCGTGAATCGAGTACATAAGCCTCGCCGTTCTGGCTCTTAATCCAGTCGTACACTTCGAGACGCGTGTTGTTTCCCGTTTTGCCGGTTCCGTCCTGGACCCACCCTACGTCTGATATTGCATGATGTGGATCGGCGTGGAAACCACCTGATTTGTTGATGCAAGTTATTCTGATAGCCATTGAGCGCCTCCCAGCGCATGTTCGCTAAATCACATTATTGATACCATATTGCGAACAGTAGGTCAAGGACTCATCGAGGATTTATTCGTTTTGCTATACCGAATTCGTGTATAGAATACAGACGGAAATTCGGGCCTCTACAGGCCAGGGGGCGCGATGCCGACCACGGGTGATAGGATTCGGGCGATTCGGGATGCCCGGGGATTGACCCAGGATCAATTAGCGGAGGATGCGAATATCAGCAAAAGTTTTTTGAGCGAAGTTGAGAATAATCACCGGAATATTAGCTCAGAGAACCTGCTGCGGATAGCCAACGTGCTTGGCGCATCAATAGATTACCTGATGCGTGGAGAAACGAAAGAGCAGATTCGACGCGAACCGGTTGTTATCCCTCCCGAGCTTTCTCAAGCAGCGGAAGAATTGGGCCTGAGCTATCAGGCGACATTGGAGATACTGGAAGCACACAATTCGGTTGTGGCACGACGCAGCGACAAGCTGACAAAACGGCTCAGCGTAGCCGAGTGGAAGGAATTGTACACTGGCATAAAGCGCGTCTATGGCTGATGAAAATGTGCGCCAAGCTCAACAATAACGTGACGGTTCACCGACTCGCAGCGGACCTGCGTTTGAAACCATCGGAAAGTCCTGTTCAAGCTGTGTTGGCATACTGCCGCCGAAGGGTAGCGAAATTTATCAAGGAGTTTCATGGAAATTGTTCAACGGTCGCGGAGCTATTGGAATTATCGGCGAATAAACTGGACACCCAGATAATTGAAATCGGTAGCGATCTAGAACTGCAGGAACTCCAGGCACGTTACCGGAATCGCGGCGAATTAATGTTTGCGACACTCGATCAAGAGCTTTGCCGTCCCGGAGACTACGGAATTACTCTCAAGCTTACGAACCGAGAGCTATGGGAACTGCCCTACGTATCGATTATTGATAGCCGCGGCCCTAAACGACAGAGTCGATACCACACGAAATGGCACGAAATTGGACATCTGTTAATTCTAACAGACCAGTCGCGCCTAGCATTTCATCGCAGCCACGATTCTAGCCAACCCAAAAGCGCTGAAGAATCCTTAGTCGACTCAATCGCTGGCGAAATGTCGTTTTATCCGGAACTAATCACGCCTCATTTGAACGGAACAATCTCGTTTGCAAAGATTGAAGAACTTCGTCAACGCCTTTGCCCAGACGCTAGTTTGTATTCGGCGATCTTGAATCTGTCAAAGCTCTGGCCGAGCCCTTGCGTTTGGGTCGAGGCGCGACTGGCCGCGAAAAAATGTGAAGAAACGACGCAGGAGAGTTTTGCGTTCAGGGAACCGCCCGAGAGATCACTTCGAGCGGTTCATACAGCCGCCAACAACCCGGCCCGTGAACGCGGAGTCAACATCATTCCCCGGTTCCGCGTGCCTAAGAGCTCCATCATTAGTCAAGTATTTGAGCAAAGGCTGCCGTTTGGCGAAGCTTGCGAAGATTTGGCGTGGTGGCAGAGCAGCGATGGCACGAAATTAAATGCGTGCGGAGTCCATGTTCAAGCGAAGCGTATTGGCGAAAGCGTTCACGCGCTCGTCGTGCCATCTGTTTGATGGACGACTTGTTTCTCTCCCGATTACAACGTCGAATCGTAGCCTGCACACAGCGAAATAGCCCCTCCGAACCACAGCGATACGCTTGAAGTTACAAATCCGCTAATATATCTTCATGGCACGAGCACTCGGGTTTCGATCGGAAGCTAAACAAATTCACTGGGCTGTTGTTGAGGGTACTCGGGAGGCCCCCATTCTTCTCGCACACGACAGCGCAGCTGCTCCAGTTAACCTTGACGAAGCACCTGCTTTGTCGTGGTACGGCACCAGAGCGAAGTACATTGTCGACACGTTTCAACCCGCCGTGGCGACAATTCGTACCGCCGAGTCGGTTGCACCGGGAAGTAAAAAGGAGGGCGCTCGGCGTCGACTTCGCATTGAAGGGGTGTTACTTCAGACCATGGACTCCTGCGGTCTCAGAGTAACAATCGGTGCATTGGCGATGATTTCCGGGAAGTTGGGTAGTCAAGCCAAGAAATATGTTGAGTCAGGCAACTTTCGCGGTCTCGATCTTACTAAGGTCCAAAAGCCCTGCAGAGAAGCCATTCTAGTCGCTGTTGCCGCTCTTCCATGAGGCTATGCCTATGCAGGTAGTCGGATCAATTTCATACACAAAGTTACAACAAATCGGCGTCGGGCAGGGGATGAATTCTGAGGTCTACCTGGCCGACGATCCGCAGTTGGGTGGACAAGTCGCCGCCAAGGAGATCGCTAAGTCGCAGTTCACTAATGCGGCAAACTACTTCGCCGAGGCGCGGGCTATGTTTAAAGTAGCCCATGACAATGTAGTTGCAGTCCAGTATGCATGTCAAACTTCGAACCTCATCTCTTTGGTCATGCCTTATTACCAAAAAGGATCACTAGCAGACCGTATTCAGGATCGTCCCCTCCAGTTAAGCGAAGTTCTGCGTGTAACGCACGGAGTGCTTGCTGGCTTGGCTCAAATCCATCTGGCGGGATTTATTCATTTCGACGTTAAGCCATCGAACGTCCTTTTTTCGAATACGAACAGACCACTGGTCGCGGACTTTGGGCAATCGCGAGCGATCAGCGCGAATGGGGTGGTAACTGTTCCGAAATTGTACTTGGTCTCCCAGCCACCTGAAACGGTAAAGACAGGCGTCGCCACTTCGCTCGCAGATATCTACCATGTGGGTCTGTTAATGTACCGCGCATTAAACGGCGACCGTTTTTTTACCACCCAAACACCGCCTACCCAGGCTTTATTGCAAGCAATGATTTCTGCTGGGAAGTTCCCGGACAGAAACAAGTTCATGCCCCACGTGCCCTCACGTATTCGGGCACTTGTTAGGAAGGCTCTGCGCATAAATCCCGCAGACCGCTTTCAGACGGCTACCAATATGGCAGATGTGCTCAGCCGAGTTGACGTGGCAGTGGATTGGGCGATAGAGCCACTTCCGCCAGACGGCTTCCGCTGGCGAGCGTTGCGGCCCGGCCAATGTGATTTAATCGTCGAACTTACGGAGCAAAACGGATTGTGGGCTGTAGAAACTTTCACAGAAAGAACAGGGGAGCCAAGGCGTGCGAAGAACAAAACAGAAAACTGGCGACGCGATCTCAGCCTTAATGATGCTTATGCGCACCTGAAGAACGTTTTCGAGAGGCTTCGGCAATAACATAGCGTCCTTCTCTTCTCCATCGCACGCCACCACTCGGTGATACCTTCCTAACTCGCTCCTTCAAGCAAACCGTACAGAATGGATTTTGTTCATAATCAAGGGGCGGGCAGGACATTTCCCGTCTGCAATGTTGGCATCGTTGAATTCTTGTCAGAATCATTTCCGGCATTGTTCACCTACCTTCGGTCGCGAATCTTTAGGTTAGGCAGCTTCAATTTTGGTTGGTCTACAAAACCTTCCAGTGCGCGGTCGACCAAACGAGCGGCTACCTCCGCACGATTACGACCCCAGATTCCGTTCTTTGCGATCTCGTCGAGTAGCCGAGCTGAGCTTACCGATAACGTTATTTGGAAGCTCGCGCTGCCGCTGATATTTGGCGTTTTCATGGAACTCTATAATTATGCCATAATTATATAGAAATTATCAGGTCTCCGCGAGCTGGTTGTCCTGAACGAGATTACGCGACTAATTCATTCCTCTTGACCCATCGAACACGCACGGCCTGCCGCATCCGTTCGCTGACCACAGCATCGCCGGTTTCGCGGCGGCGATTTCGCGGCTTCTTTTCCGCTTTGGCTTTGGCCCGAAGTTTTTTGTTGGCCTCGCTGTCTTCGTAGAAAGGCCATTTGCCTTCGTACAGTCCATACTTTTGCAGTGCAATTTTCTCGGCCTGTTCTTCTAGAAGCGATTCGAGAACCTTGGTGCAATCCTTCCAGATAATGTCGGCCACACTTGAGTGGTGATAGTGGCTAACCTGCTTTAGCTTTTTGTACATTTCATCGGGTACGCGGAAGCGTACGAAGCGGTCACCTTCTGCAATATTTGGCTCGCCTTCATTGCGCCGGATGTAAGCGTCCAGCCATTCAACGCCCTTCGGCCTTTCGCCTTCGCTCTGCGGAAGGCACGCGCGAAGGTATTCCTGCCGCTTTTCCGGGTCTGGCGTGCCGCAAAACGCATAATTATGATGGGCGAAGGATAACTGCGGGAATCGTTTATCGCTCGTGAATGCACGGGCGATTTTTGCTAACTCCTTAAGCGTGGACACGGCGCTGCCGGTTTCCGACGCGGCGTCCTTCCAAAAGTGCGGAATTGCAATGCTAGTAAAGCTGTTGCCGCTTTCTTCCGGGGCTTTCTTGAGCTTCATGTATCCCGGAACGCGACAAAGGTCGGCAACATCGAACGCGCCCTGTCCTTCGCACAGCCAATCGCCAATCGACCATTGGTTGTTGCTGTGCGCATTCAAAAAAGCCTTACCGCGCGCCAACCATTCGTAGTAATCCGGGGCGGGCGTAGCTGGTTTACTCGGCATAGAGGCCTCCAAGTCAGAATCGAATCCAGTGGTATCCCATGATTCATTCCATGATGGATCGTCAAAAGTTATAGGCAATTGGCACACTCTTTTTAGGGATGTGCTTCTGGAGCAAAGAATTTTGGGAGCGCGGCAGTGTGGAAGATAAGGGTGTCCGTTCCCTTTGTTGACACCCCACCGCGCCTTCTACATGGTTCCCGTGCGCCTTCAGCCCGCGCTCGGCCAAGACTGCTAGTGCGAAGGAATCGTCTGCCCGTTATTTATAGTGTCCGTATTTTGGGTGCCGCATTCACCAGGGTTGCAAGTGCGATTTGCGGCGGCGCGCGCAACCGCAGCCATCAGCGCAGTGTCGTCGGACATCCGTGCGCCGCGCGTAATCATTTCGGCCTGTGCTGCCGGGCCTGCCGCTGCCGAAGGGCCGCCAAAAATAGTGACCAGTTCTTGGATTGCAAACTCAATCACCTGCAACGGATAATCCCACGCAACAGTTGGCTTTTGGAATCTAGTGAAAACTGACATTGGCGTTTCCTTTTAATCTGGAATTTATGCAGTCTCGTCGCCCGGTTGAACGCTTGTTGCCGCACAGCCAAGAGCATCCGCTGCCACTGTGTTATGAAAAATAGCCGGGGAGCGCCGATGCTTGCGGGGATTACCGTTTCCGTCAAATCCTATCCACGTCCCCGGCAGTAACGGAGTAATGCCTCCGAAAATCCCCGGAGGCCGGACGTATGGGCGAACATCAGCGCCATCCGGTATGCCATCCGCACAATCACGCGGATTAGTTGAGGTAGGAATTCCCATGTTCGTTCCTTCAAATCGAAATGAGCTTCTACTTATTCGAGAGTAAAAATACGGGGCGCGGAATGCCCTGCAACTTGGCCGTTAATCGTCGGCTTAGATTGCTGGCCATCTACCGGCTGGCCGCCGTTGGCTAAGGCTGAAACTAGGGCTTCGCCGCCGACAAAACATTTCTGACCGCTTGGCATCCTTATCCACACTTCGCGGCCTGATCCTACGTCATGAGTCCGGCCTGCGAGCTGTGCCGCCCGCTCGCGAACCTTTAATTCGTCAACTTCCTCTTTCAATCGGGCATCGCGGGAATTTTGTATCTCCGGATTGTCATTGACCACTGGCCGCTGACGTTCCGGAATTGGATGTGGTTGAACCCGGCCATGCCCGTAATCTACGAGTCCGTCATTTGACATTTTTATTCTCCTTTTCGGTTAGCTTCTTGACTAAACCTTTCGAGCGTTGCTACACGTTTTTCCAATTGCGATAGGTGGTACGGAGTCATTTCTTCTTGTCCATGCAAGGCATCAGCGCCATCCGGGTAGCTGCGATGCGGTTGCAAGCTTCCTTAATGCCGTCGTGTGACGCCGCGTGAGATTCTGATAATGCTTTGTGGGAATTCGCGTCGGTGCGTTTGCTGCGGTCGCTGTCGTCCTCATCCCATGCGGCCAAAGCATCGGCCACATCAGAAGACATCGCGAACGCTGCCTCACAACATTCTGCCGCGCGAGAAAGCACTTGGTCTAATGATGCGTAATTGTACGGTGGATAGTTGTAGTCGCTTGGCTTGTAAGAATCCCGCTTCGCAGGCATCAGGCCGCTGGCAAGTGCATATGACTGTGCGAGCCTTCGCATCTGCGCAATGCGGGAATCGCCCGCCGCAATTTGCACCGTACGGTTGCGCGCATTGACGTTCGTATTGGGGTAGGCAGGATATGTAACTAAGCTGACATCGAGCAAATCCACATCGGTCAACGTGCGGTACATACAATCTTCGCCGCTTTCCGCGTCGAAACCTTCCTCCCACTTCTGGCCGCCATCAGGAACAGTGAACGCGAAGCTACATTCGTCAATATCACCGCGCTTCACGGCTGAATAAAGATTTTTGTGGTCGGAGTTGTTCGGGTCAAGTTCGCAGCGAAACTGCAAGCCACGCGCGTCTTCAAAAAGCGTGAGCGTGCCCGATTTCGACCGGCCAAGAATGTTATCGGCCTGATGGTTGAAGAGGCACTTAACATCCGCTTTCTCTTTTAGTGAGCGGGAGAAGGTGCCGGGCTTGATTGTTTCTCGGAACCCGCCAAGGTTATGCGACATATTGTTAAAAAGAGTGGCAGTCCCAATCAACGCAAACTCATCACCCATCGCACGCAATTCGGCGGTGGCCGTACGGGTTTCGCGACCGCCGCGCTGTGCCTTTCTAATGGCTTCAGTAAGAATCATATTCGTGCTCCTTCTGAGATAAGTTTCAAATTCGCTTCAAGCGTAGTAGGCCCGAATGCGCCTAAAACTTTTAGATACGCGCGAAGGTTTCCGGCCCCGCGCTTGCACACATCGTCAGGCCAATCAATTAAGAACGCCCGTTCCCACAGATCAATCCGTGTGGGGTTTTTCATCGCAGGCAGGCCCAAGCTGGGCACCGCCATGCAAAGAAGTTCTTTTTCTTCGTCACTAAACTCTTGCAGCATCCCGGTTCCCCTATGCATCCAAAATCGTGTAACGGGTTTCATTCAGGCTGGCGGCAGGGCACCAAGGGCCGTAGTCCCCATCCGATTCCGCCGCCAACCAATCGCATCCCGCGCGCAATCGGATTGAACCGCGCGCAAGAGCGAAAGACGTTTTAGATAGCACCCGAAGCTTTGAGGCCTTCGTGCCTTTCTTTGAGTACTTGGTCTGCAACATCCTTATCTTGGGCAAGGAGCCTGTTGCTCTTCCAACCGCCCGGAGGACCCCAACAGCTTCCATTCTGTGAATGGAATTCGGCGATGGCCTCCCCCGGAATTTGTGGATGGAGTAATTCGGGATTGCGCTTAATCGCGTCCACATAGCGCTTCAAAATGTCGGCAGGAATTTCGCGGCCCAAACCATTGATATAAACACTGCCACCCGGCCAAGTTTTCCGCGCGTTGGCATATCTTGGATCGCCCGCCCAAAGCTGCGTCGTGGTGTGCTTGTCGTGGTCATGCGTTTCTTGTCCAGAAGTGATTTGAATCGCTGCGTAAGCTTTCTGGAAGCCGGTGATGGTTACGACGGCCCAAATCGGCTCCGTAGGCGCAATCGGCTCCGTGACTTCTTCGGCGATCCCGGCCTTAACCAGTTCTTTTCCAATCGCAGCGGCAACGTGAGACTCTGCGCCGTTTGCATATTTGACTTTCATGGGAATTCTCCTTTGGTGTGTGCGACTTAAACGCGGCCAGTCATCGCGCGGCTGGATTCTTGTCGCTTCGGAATCTGCGGATAGTGTTAGGGCCTCCCATCTTAAAAATCCCGTGGAGAAAGTGCGGCGTCAATGATGGAGAGTGTTTTTCGAATCGCGGCGGAAGGCGCGGGCATCGCCGAATAATCTCCAGCCAATCCGAAGTCATCTGTGGAGAATTCTCAATAATGTGAGCGCACAAAACTTTTTCGTCGAATTTCGCGTCCGTGTGTATAAGTGCTGGCGCGCGGTATGTGACTGGTGGTACCTCGAAGTGAGTACCCCCTTACCGGCTCAATAACTTACGGCCATATTGCCATGAACAAACGAAGGGCCTGATTCTCCACATTTTCGTTTGGATTCGGAAAGCCGTGATAGCGGCGTGCTTCCATGATTACAAAGGGACTTGCAGCCATAATCCTGAATGCCGCAGTACTTGGTTGAAAGTAATCGAAACAGGTTGAAAAGGGGTGCTTTCAGATTATTCCGGGCCATCACCAAGGCGGTTTAATCGGCCACAGGATAAGGCGCGCGGCTATTCTCATGGGGAGCCACGGGTCTGAACGAAGGCTACTAGCGTACTTGCATACCTGATAGCTTTGCTTCCCCTGTTAAAAGGCTTTTCCCCTTGTGTCAAGCGAGTGAGGTTTTCCCTATGGAGTATGCGTTTTGTGGATTTGCGCCGGGGCAGGCTAGTAGCTTGGATAACCGGACAGCGACGTACTAGAGAACGTAGCCGTTGCCGTTGCAACGGCAGCGCAGCGGGAACGTTTCCCCTACACTCTCATACGTTCTTGAAGTAGTATTCCCTTCGATGGCTACCGCACCGTCACCGGCTATCCCTGCTATTTCACCGCTTCTCGAACTTGGGGCATACGAAGCCCTCTGGGCAAAACCTACCGCAACCTTCACTTCTCTGGCGGCGATGTTCCGAGAAAATCCCGACAAACTGCCGTCGGATTTTGTCGATCATCCGTGGGCGATGACGATGGCGGACACCGTACGAGGGATCTTGAAGGATTCTGGTATCGACTATTTCGGCGTTCGCATCCACCGTGCAGGGGAGTATCCGAAAAAGCTTCGTGACGCAGAGTCGCCAGTCGAACTCCTCTACTATCTCGGTTGGTGGGACCTCGTCGAGACTCCATCGGTGGCGGTAGTGGGCACCCGCAACCCGTCACCGGACGGTGTAGAACGCGCTGCCACGATCGCGCGGCGCCTCGTGGGAGATGGATATACAGTTGTTTCGGGTCTCGCGGCGGGCATCGATTCGGCTGCACATAAAGCCGCGATTGAATCCCAAGGAAAGACGATCGCGGTCATCGGTACGCCAATCAATAAGGCTTACCCGCGGCAGAACAGCGAATTGCAGAACTTCATCGCGAATA
>Ga0308309_10002107_pt1 | contig 11826 bp, 11 predicted proteins | sample HubBroMetageWFT5_FD_192491 | JGI IMG/M metagenome (GOLD analysis project Ga0308309, IMG submission 192491) | Warmed and freeze-thawed soil microbial communities from the Hubbard Brook experimental Forest, New Hampshire - Hubbard Brook CCASE Soil... | ecosystem: Environmental > Terrestrial >...
CCACGTCGTCGGGAACGGCCGAGCGGCGAGTTGCAAGTCGGCCGCCGTCGTGCGCGACGTTGCCGCTGGCGGCATCATCACCTTCGACTGCGGACCCAAGCCGGTCACGATCGTGATGACCACCACCGCGAGCGTGATCAAGACCCGGCACCTGGTCGTGTTGGACGGCGGCGGCCTTGTCACCCTGAGCGGCGGCGGTAAGCACCGAATCCTGTACTCGGACACCTGTGCGGGCACCTGGTCAACCGATGACTGCGTCAACCAGCCGTACCCCCGGATCGTGGTCCAGAACATCACCTTCGAGGATGGTTACAACGGCGCGCATCAGGCGACCTGTACGGCCAACGTTCCGAAGTGCTGGTACGGCGTGGTCGATGGCGGGGGAGCCGTCTATGTCGAGGGCGGCCAGTTCAGGGCGGTCAATTCGCAGTTCGTCGACAACCGCTGCTACGCCTCCGGCCCCGATCTCGGCGGAGGGGCGATCCGCGCCCTGGCCCAGTACCAGAACCGCCCCGTGTACATCACCGCCGACACCTTCCGCGGCGGACGCTGCTCCAACGGCGGTGCGCTTAGCAGCATCAGCGTCCAGTGGGACGTCCTGAACAGCGAGTTCACCGACAACAGGGCCCTCGGCTGGGGAGCGAACCCGGCGTCAAGCGGTACGCCCGGCGGCGGCAGCGGCGGCGCGATCTACCTCGACGGCCAGGACGACGACGTGCGGATCGCCGGCACCGTCATCGACGGCAACCGTGCTCGAGAAGGCGGCGGTGCCGTCTTCGACGTCGTCGACAGCGGCTGGGGCGCGCTCACGTTCGACGAGTCGCAATTGCACAACAACATCAGCGGGCAGTTCCAGACGTTCCCCGGCGTCTACTACGACCTCGACGGGCACGACCGGCCGCCGGTGATGATCAACTCGACCGCCAACTGAGCTCAGGCCGCTTGCGGGGCGTGCAGCCCGGTTTGCGGGGCGTGAAGCCCGGCGGCGTCGAGCGGCGCTCCGGCAAGCTGCCCGCCGGAGCACTGACTTGCCCGGACGACGCGGCGGGGGTTGCGGATGCCGGCGGCGCCGATGAGGCCGCCGATGATGACGAGCCCGCTCGCGACGCCGACGCCCACGCGGAAGGACTCGAGCGACGACTGGCCCGTCGCCACCGTGATCGCCGCCGCTTCGCCCGGTGGGAGGCCGGCGACCGACGGCCGACCGAGGGTTAGGGCTTTGGCCTCCGCTACAGCGGCGTGCCCGCGGGGAGTGAGGGGTCTGCCGGCGAGCTTGTTGTCCAGAGATGAGCTGAACTGCGCGGCCACGAGCGCACCGATCGCCACCGTCGCGATCAGGCCGGCGACGCGGGCGACCGCGTTGTTGACGGCCGAGCCGATTCCCGCCTCGCTCTCGTCGATGCCGGCGAGAATCGCTGCGGTGAGCGGCGCGACCGTCATCGACAGGCCCAGCGAGAACACGAGGATCCCGGGAAGCACTTCGGTCAGGTAGTGGACCCGCACGCCGAAGCCCAGGAGCAGGAGCATGCCGGCACCCGCGACCAGCGGGCCGCCGCCCATGAACAGGCGCGGGCCGAAACGGTCGGCGAGCGCGCCGAAGCGTGAGGACAGCGCGAACATGACGAGGCTCTCGGGCAGCAACGCCAGACCGGATTCGAGCGGGGTGTAGCCGGCGACCTGCTGGAGGTAGAGGACGAGGAAGAAGAACAGCGCCGACAGTCCGCCGTACAGCGCGAGCGTCTCGACGTTCCCGACCGCGAAGTTCCGGCTCTTGAACAGATCGAGGCGCAGCATCGGATCGCTCGCGCGAGACTCGTAGACGAGGAACGCCGAGAACAACAGCACGCCCCCGATCAGAGACCCGGCCACCGCCGGATTCGACCACCCGAGACGCGGCTGCTCGATCAGCGCGAACACGGCACCGCCGAGCCCCAGTACGCACAGCACCGCACCGACCACGTCGACCCGCCGCCGGGTCTTGGTGGGACTCGCGGCCGGAACCGCCCTCAGGATCAGCCACAGGCACGCGGCCACCAGCGGCAGGTTGATCACGAAGATCCACCGCCACGACGCCACGTTCAGAATGACCCCGGCGACGAGCGGGCCGAGCGCCCCGGCGATCGTCCCCCACGCCGTCCACGTCCCGATCGCCGGGCCGCGTTCCCGCTGCGGGAAAGTCGCGACGATCACCGCCAACGAGCTCGGCGTCAGCAGCGCGCCGGCGGCGCCCTGGAGCGCGCGGAACGCCACGAGCAACCCGATCGTCGGCGCGACCGCGCACAACAGGGAACACACGCCGAACCCGGCCACCCCGAGCGCGAACACACGTCGCTCGCCGAAGATGTCACCGAGCGACCCGCCGAGCAGGATCAACGAACCGAGCGTCAGCAGATACGCGTTGCTGACCCACTGCTGACCGGCGAGCCCACCGCCGAGGCTCCGCTGGATCGACGGCAGCGCCACGCTGACGACGCTGCCGTCGAGGATCGCGATGCTCGATCCCAGGATCGTCGCCACCAGCGTCAAGCGCTTCCTCGACGGCGACAGGACCTGTCGCTGTTGCGCCGGACTGCGTTCGCTTATGAGATCGCGCTCCTTCCTCGCCGTCTCGAACGAGCCTACACCGGGGTCGCCGGCACGCTCAACCCGTCGCAGGCGGTCCGAACCACCTGGTGAGCGTGTCATCGAGCCCTTCCGGGATGCCGTCTGCGACCCAGGCGACGTGTCCGTCGGGCCGGACCAACACGGCGGTGGGGGCGGTGACCGTCCCGAGTACCGGTAGCTCCCACCTACCGTCGTATCCGGCGTCGATCAACTGAACCCGTTTCGGCCGCGGAGAGCTGTCCAAACCGCCGGGGTCGGCGAGGTTCAGCAGCACCGGCCGGGCAGTATGCAACAGGCTGAACACCCGCCGCGTGCCGTCGGCGGTGACGAGGTCGAGATCGGGCATCCGGCGCCCGAGGAGCGGGTGGCCCTCACCGAGGTCGTAATGAATGTCCAGGCCGGTGAACATGCCGGCGAGCCGCTTTCGTGGCTCGTTCATGCTCACCACCTCCGAGACGATCTCGCGCAACGCGTCGATTCGCGGCTCGGACCGGCTGAGCGCCGTCAGCGTTATCGTGTCCCGCTGCACCCGGGCGCCCACGGGGTGCCGCTCGGCCTGGTAGGTATCCAGCAGGCTGTCCGGCGAAGTCCCGTTGAGCACCTGAGCCAGCTTCCACCCCAGGTTCACCGCATCCTGCACACCGGTATTGAGGCCTTGGCCACCCATCGGCGTGTGCACGTGGGCGGCGTCGCCGGCGAGCAGCACGCGTCCCTGTCGGTACGACACCGCCTGCCGCGTCATGTCAGTGAACCGGGAGATCCATGTCGGATTGTGCACCCCGTAATCCGTCCCCCGTGCCGCGGTGAGCTCCTGGCTGAGGTCACCCAGGGTCGGTTCACCGGTTTGCCCGACATTGCGCTCCCTCACCACGATCCCAACCCGTTTCCCATCCTCGTGCGGGCCGATGGCATGGACACCCTTCTCATCGCGGCGGACGCCGAACTCCGGCTGCTCGCTCGTCTCCGCCTCGGCGATCAGGTAGCTGGTCGACGCGTCCCATCCCGCGAACTCGATCCCGGCCGTCTTGCGGATCAGGCTGCGACCTCCGTCACACCCCACGAGGTATGCCGCGCGCAACGACTCACCATTCGACATACGGACGTGCACGCCGGTTTCGTCCTGCGCGAACCCTGTCACCTCACGTCCGCGATAGATGCGCACCGGTAGCTCGTCCACCCATCCACCCAGGATCTCCTCGAACCGGTTCTGCAGGAGCGCGAGCCCGTAGTTGTGGCGAGTCGGAAAGTCGCTCATGTCCAACGTCGTCATGGCGAAGGTGGCGATCTGGACTTCCTGCCCCTCGGAAAGGAAGCGATCGGCGATTCCACGCTGATCTAGAACCTCGATCGTGCGCGAATGCAGACCGCGTGCCCGCGAGCTCTCGAGCTCGCGCCCGGTGCGCCGCTCGACAATCGCGACGTCCACCCCGGCCAGTGCCAACTCCCCCGCCAGCATCAGCCCGGTCGGACCTCCGCCGGCGATCACCACCGCGTGCTCGACCATAGCCACACTTCCTCCCGATAAGTCCACACCAACACACACATTTCGCACCTCGCCCGCATCTCCAGTGTCCATGACTTCCGGCTTGCGGCTGGCGATTATGCGGCACGACCGGGGGCTTCATGAAGCCCCCCTCCGTGGTATAAATTGGAAGTGGAGAGGGGAGCTCAGTCGCCCGAGCTCACCGGGTGGAACTCGTCGTTGCGCAACTCGCGGCTGAATTCCATGACCAGGCCGACGGGGCCCTCAGCGTGCCTGGTCTTCGAGCGCGCGGATGCGATCGAGAAGTTCGCAGGCGAGTACGGCTCCGGCGTAGTTCAGGCCAAGGTCGCGCCGGAGGCGCTCGGCCTTTGCCAGACGGCTCGCGGCGCTCGGCGCGAACAGCGGCTCCTCGCTCGTTCTGGACGCCGGCTCGAGCAGCCCGAATTCGACGTAGCGACGCACCAGCGTGACGCGTATTCCCGCCCGGCGCGCGATCACGGAGAGCTCGACCAGCTCCTCATTCATGAGCGGCCCTTCCTCGGGTCAAAGTCGGACACCTCGGCAAGCTTCTCGAAAAGCTCCTGCTGCTCATCGGAGAGATGCTTCGGGACCGTGATCTTCACGATCGCGTGGAGATCGCCGTGCCCGCCGCCCTGCTTTGCCAGCCCGCGGCCGCGCAGGCGTAACCGACGGCCGCTCGAAGATCCCGCAGGCACCTTGACCCTGGCGGTGCCCGTCAGCGTCGGCACAGGGACGGTCGCACCAAGCGCGGCCTCCCACGGAGCAACGGGCAGATCGACGTCCAGGTCGTCGCCCTGGCGGCGAAAGGTCGAGTGCGGCTTGAGCCGCACCCGCAGATACAGATCGCCGGGCGGGCCGCCGTCACGCCCGGGCGCGCCCTGGCCGGCGAGGCGGATCAGCTGGCCGTCCCTGACGCCGGCCGGGAAGTTGGCGTCGATGCTACGGCCGTCATCGACCGTGAGCCGTCGCCTGCCGCCGGCGACCGCGTCCTCCAGCGACAGCTCGAGCAGCGCCTCGCGGTCCAGCCCCCGTAACGGCCCGGACGACCGCATGCCGGCGCCGTTGCCGAACAACCGACTGAAGAAGTCCGAGACGTCGCCGTCGCCGAACTCGAACCGCACGCCGTCGCCGAAGCCCTTGCGGTCGAAGAACTCCTCGAAGTCACCGCCCCCGCCCGGGGCTCGCTCCTGCGCCTGCCACTGAGCGCCCAGCCGGTCATACCGCTCACGCTTGTTCGGGTCGGAGAGCACCTCGTAGGCCTCCCCCAGCTCCTTGAACCGCTCCTCGGCATCGCTGTCCCGGTTCAGGTCGGGGTGATATTCCCGCGCCAGCTTCCGGTATGCCCGGCGTATGTCGTCCTGGCTCGCGCCCCGAGGGACTCCCAGAACCTCGTAGTAGTCCTTGAACTCGACCGCCATCAGCGCGCGTTCAGCACCGGTTCAAGCCGCTGCTCGAGCGCGGCGCGCGGCAGCGCGCCGACGATCCGATCGACTTCGTGCCCATCACGGATCACGACCAGCAGTGGGATCGAGCGCGCGCCGAACCGTGTTGCGAGCCCGGGATTTGCGTCGACGTCGACCTTGACCACCTTGAGGTGGCCTGCATGACTCTGGGCGAGCTGCTCGAGCACGGGCGACACCATCCGACACGGACCGCACCAGGCCGCCCAGAAGTCGACCACGACCGGTACCGAGGCAGTCGTCTCCGCCTCGAACGTGTCGCCATCGGCGTCGACCAGCCATGCCAGCTCAGCCTTGCATTTCGGACAGCGTGGGACCCCTTGGTCGATTGGGCCGACCCGGTTGCGCGCACCACACGTCTCACACCTGATGACCGTCATGACTCGAGAGTAGAACGTCCGTGGGCGCCCACGCCCGAATTTCGCTCGCACGGTGGTCCTCGGGCACCTCGACGATCGTCCGATCCCATAGCCTTCATCGGGTGACCTGGACAGTCGACGTGGCCCAGTCCCCGCCGGCTTTGCCGCCGCTCCCGGGGGTGCTCGCCGCAGCGGTGAGCGAAGCGGTGGCGCGACCGGCGGCGCAGCAGCCACCGTGGCCGGACCCCGACGAAGTCGAGCGGGTCCGGTGGGTGTTGGAGAACGTCCCGCCGATCGCGGTGCCTGCGGAGGTCGACCGATTGCAGGAGCGGCTCGGGATGGTCGCCCGCGGCGAGGCGTTCTTGCTCCAGGGCGGAGACTGCGCGGAGACCTTCGTCGACAACACCGAGTCGCATCTCCGCGGGTCGATCCGAACACTGCTCCAGATGGCCGTGGTCTTGACCTACGGGATCTCGATGCCCGTCGTCAAGGTCGGCCGGATCGCCGGTCAGTACGCCAAGCCACGGACGTCCGATCTCGACGCGGCCGGTCTGCCGTCCTACCGCGGCGACATGATCAACGGGTTAGAGGCGACGCCGGAGGCGCGGCGCCCCGACCCCGGCCGCCTGATCCGGGCCTACGCGAACGCGGCGGCGGCCATGAACTTGGCGCGCGCCATCACCGGGGCCGGCCTCGCGGATCTCCACCACCTGCACGAATGGAACATGGACTTCGTGCGCCGGTCGAGCGCCGGAAAGCGCTACGAGCGCGTCTCGACCGAGATCGACCGCAGCCTCCGGTTCATGTCGGCATGTGGCGTCGATGACAGCTCGCTGCGGACGGTCCAGCTCTACGGAAGCCACGAAATGCTCGTGCTCGATTACGAGCGCGCGATGCTCCGATCCGGTGACGATCGCCTGTACCTGCTCTCGGCCCATCTGCCCTGGATCGGAGAGCGCACGCGCCAGCTGGACGGCGCCCATGTCGCGCTCGGCGCAATCATCGCCAACCCGATCGAGGTCAAGCTCGGGCCGACGGCCACGCCGGCGGACGCGGTCGAGCTGGTCGAGCGGCTCGATCCGCAGCGCGTCGACGGCCGGGTGACGTTCGTGTCACGGATGGGCAACAACGCCGTCCGCGAGCTGTTACCGCCGATCATCGAGGCAGTCGCTCGTTCGGGACATCGCGTCGTCTGGCAGTGCGACCCGATGCACGGCAACACCGAAGAGTCGCCGAGCGGGCGCAAGACGCGGCACTTCGATCGCATCATGGACGAGGTCGAAGGCTTCTTCGAGGTCCACCAGCGGCTCGGCACCCATCCCGGCGGTATCCACGTCGAGCACACCGGCGAGGACGTGACCGAGTGTCTCGGGGGTGCTCAGATGATCTCCCACAGCGAGCTCTCGTCTCGCTACGAGACCGCGTGCGACCCGCGGCTCAACACCCAACAGGCACTCGAGCTGGCCTTCTTGGTCGTCGAGATGCTCCGGCGGACCACCTGACGAAGGTCGGCGCGGGCGACTCTGCTCATTGCGAGGTCCAGTGCCATGAGCTCAGCATCTGGGCCAGCGCCGGCAGGCTCGCCGTGTACGTCGTGGCCGAGGCGGTGTACGTGACCACGTAGATCCAGCCTCGGTGCTCGACTATCACCTGGCGCAAATGCAGCCGCTGCGTTGCCGGGCCATTCAGATAGTCGACAACGCGTGCCGGTTCGCCCGCGACGTTGATCGGCCCAGGTGGGGGTCGGGAGGGCATGGCCACAGGCTCCCCTCCCGACCTCCAGCGCAGAAGGGAACACGGGTCTCGACCCCCGCCCCAGAGGTGTCGCCTTACGTCCCCCGAGGTGTCGCGGGTAGGTCCCGCGAAACGACCCGGAGCTAGACGGCGGGTTGCCGCGGCTGAGTCAGCGGCCTTGCGCGCGCGCGTACTGCACGAGGCTACGCAGAAGCCAGAGGTCGACGGCTAGAAACGGAAGGAAGCCAAGTCCCCACCAGTAGCCCTTCACACACAGGAACACGGTGACGAACAGGATCCACGGCGCCAGCAGGGCGCGCACCACGATCATCTGCTTGTAGTGCTTACGCGCCCACTGGCCGCCCGGGCCGACGCCGTGATCGTTTGGCGTCATTCGGAGAACGATCGTACGCGTGGCCAGCGGATCAGCCGACCGCGTACTTGATGTGTGTGACGCCGGGCGCGTCGACGGCCCTGATCTGCTTGAGCTCGAGCGTCCCGCGATCGACTCCCTCGAACAGGCGCGCGCCGGCGCCGAGAACCAAGGGCGCGATCGAGACGTCGATCTCGTCGACGAGCCGTGCGGCCAGGTACTGGTTGACCGCCGACGCGCCGCCGGCCAGCCAGACGTCGCCTCCCTGTGCGGCGTCCTTGGCCCGCGCTAACGCCGACTCGATCCCGTCGCTGACGAAGTGGAAGGTGGTGCCGCCCTCCATCTCGAGCGGCTCGCGGTGGTGGTGGGTGAGCACGAATACGGGATGGTGGTAGGGCGGATTCTCGCCCCACCAGCCTCGCCAGGACTCATCTGGCCACGGGCCGCGCACCGGGCCGAACATGTTGCGGCCCATGATCGTGGCCCCGATGTTGGCCCGACGCTCTTCGACCACGGGAGAGCTGGCGTTTGTCTCGCCTCCCTCCTGGCCGTGCATCTCCCGAAACGCTCTGAGCGGGAAGAACCACTCGTGCAGATCCATCCCGCCGACCCCGAGCGGGTTCTCTTCGCTCTGGTCCGGACCCGCCACGTAGCCGTCCAGCGACATCGTGATGCTGAGTCTCAGCCTGCTCATCTGGTGACTCGAAATCGCGGTTTCACAACCTGACCGGATGCCGAGGCGTCGCGTCTCGAGCGTACCGGGGACCTCCGGTACAGAGGATAGGCGAACGTCTTATCTCGGTCTGGTCAGCCCCCGCCCCGCACGGTCACGCCGCAGTCGCGAGAGTCAAGATGTGCTCGTTGCCAGTCGCCCATTGGAGGGTGAACGTGATCCCGGAGATCCGCCAGCCGTCTGCGGTCCGCTTCAGCTGATAGTCGTGGCGGCCGGCGACGACCCACTGGGAGCCGCCGGAGGCGTTGGCAAGGACGTGCGTGCCCTGCATGTTGGCCGCGCTGGTTGCCTCGTCTCCGTTGAGGTTGATCACCTGGCAGCTGATCAGGTGGTGGGTTGTGTCGAGCTTGCCGAGCACGTATTGGAGGCCGGCAACGAGCTCAGCAGGAGTGTTGGTCTGTGGCTCGCCCCCGAAGAGTGATGTGCGGTCGCTGTAGACCGGATCGGCGAACAGCTGCTCGAGCGCGTTCCAGTCGCGCGCGTCAACCAGCAGCCCGAGGCGTCCGATCAGGTCAAGGATCGCGAGGCGGTCCTCGGTTGCGGTTGTGGTGGGATACGGGGTGGTCGTGCTCATGCATGCTCCCTTGCGTAGCTGGTCTGAGCTGAGGTCTGCGCGGAGCGTGGTTTGAGCTGAGGTCTCCGCGGAGCGAGCGGCTCGTCTCCGATGCTGCGAATCGCTTGACCTCTAATCCGGGGGTTCTTTCGGTTTGTCGACAAGCTTGCGCCAGCCTGCCGAACGATCGGGTGACCGGGCATCACCGGATCCGAGTGATTCGGCCCAGCGACCATTGCTCGCTGACTCTTACACGGGGACGGGCTGAGTTCGACCTGAGTCTGGCCGGGAGAGCGCTCAGGCGGCCTCGGACCGCATCGGCATGCCGGCTGCGCGGTAGGCGTCGATGCCGTCGAGCGTCTCGGCGCCCAGCAGAGCCGCGGTGAGCTGTTCGAGCTGCTCGCGGTGGTCGGTCAGGAGATCCGTCACCGCGCTGTGGGCGCCATCGATCAGGCGGCGGACCTCGTCGTCGACGATCTGCTGGGTGGCCTGGGATGTCTCGCCCGCCGTGCCCAGCAGCGGCCCGAGACCCTCGGCGGGGAGCACTGAGACGAGTCCGATCGCGTCGCTCATACCCCATCGGCCGACCATCTGCCGGGCGATCATCGTGAGTTGCTGGATGTCGCTCTCGGCTCCGGTAGTGGTCGTTGCATAGACGATCTCCTCCGCGACGCGTCCCGCGACCGCGACCTTGAGCTTGGCGAGTAGATCCTCGAGCGTGTACGAGACCTGGTCGTCGTCCGGTGCCGACAAGGTCACCCCGAGCGCCATCCCACGGGGGATGATCGAGACTTTGCGCACCGGGTCCGCGCCGGGGGTGAGCATCCCGACGAGCGCGTGTCCGGCTTCGTGGTAGGCCGTCCGCTCGCGGTCGGCCGGGGAGAGCACAATTCCACGCGGAGCTCCGAGCAGGATCTTCTCGAGTGAGTCGGTGAAGTCGATCCGCTCGACGCGCTGATGTTGGCGCCGCGCGGCGAGGAGCGCTGCCTCGTTGGCCAGGTTGGCCAAGTCCGCCCCAACCATCCCCGGCGTGCTCGCCGCCAACCCGTCGAGGTCGACGCTGTCGGCCAGCGGGATCGAGCGAGTGTGAACATCGAGGATCTTTCGGCGGCCGACTCGATCGGGTGGCGCCACCGCCACGCGGCGGTCGAAGCGCCCCGGACGCAGCAGAGCGAGGTCGAGGATCTCGGGCCGGTTGGTCGCCGCGAGCACCACGACGGCCTCGACGCTGTCGAAGCCATCCATCTCGGTGAGGACCTGATCGAGGGTCTGCTCGCGCTCGTCGTTACCGCCGGTGACCGATACCTGACCCTGGCGCGAGCGCCCGATCGCGTCGAGCTCGTCGATGAAGATGATCGATGGCGCGGCCTCCTTGGCCTTCGCGAACAGGTCACGGACGCGCGCCGCGCCGACGCCGACGATCGCCTCGATGAACTCCGAGGCTGAGATCGAGAAGAACGCCGCGTGGGCCTCGCCCGCCACCGCTCGCGCGAGCAGGGTCTTGCCGGTTCCAGGCGCACCCGAGAGCAACACGCCGTGGGGCATGCGGCCACCCAACCGGCCGTAGCGCTCGGGGTTGCGCAAGAAGTCGACGATCTCGGTCAGCTCGGCTTTCGCCTCGTCGATCCCGGCCACGTCGGCGAACGTGACCCTGATCGTGGCTGGGTCGATCCGGCGTGCCTGCGAGCGACCGAAGTTCCCCAGCGCACCGGCCGCGCCGCCGCGTGCCGCCCGCCGCGCGAACATGACGAACACGCCCACTAGCAGAAGCGTCGGCCCAAACCCGAGGAGCACAGAGCCGACCACCGACCCGCCCTGAGTCGGCGAGGACGCATTGATTAGGACGTGATGGGACTCCAGTACTGCGGCGAGCTGGTTGTCGTTCCAGAACGTCGGGACCTCGGTGCTGAACAGCGTCGTCGGCGGCGCGGTGGGGCTCTGGGCCGGGTAACGTGCGGCGAGCTTGAATGTGCCCTGGATGGTGTTCCCGGTGGAGGCGATTGACGCGACGCGGCCCGCCTGCACGGCGCTGAGAAAGTAGGGGCTGAATGGCACCTTCACTCGTGGCTGAGCGCCGGGCTGCACCAGCAACACCGAGCCCAGGTTGAGGGCGAGCACGAGGCCCACCAGCCACACGAACCAGCGGGACCGGTGCGGCGGTCGCCGCGCAGGAGGATCCGGCATACCTCGCCCGTCGGGAGCAGGGGCGACCCGCCACCCGCGCTCGTCACGCGGCATGCGGCCGTCTGGCCTGTTCGATCTGAGTTGCCTGGGCACGGATTTGCATGATACTACGCGGCGTCGTAGTCACCGGACAGGGCGCCGTGGGATCTACGACGCATCATAGTATTTGTACCGAGTGACGTGCGATATGCGTCGCCGTCGCTCCGACCATCGAGTCGGCGAGGCGGAGGCCATCGGATTACTATACCGCGCCGTAGGCTCTTTCTGCTACACCGCGTAGTTGATTTGGGAAGGTATCGGCCGACCCTGGAGTCTTCCAGTG
>Ga0308309_10002111_pt1 | contig 11814 bp, 8 predicted proteins | sample HubBroMetageWFT5_FD_192491 | JGI IMG/M metagenome (GOLD analysis project Ga0308309, IMG submission 192491) | Warmed and freeze-thawed soil microbial communities from the Hubbard Brook experimental Forest, New Hampshire - Hubbard Brook CCASE Soil... | ecosystem: Environmental > Terrestrial > Soil...
CTGCGGCGGCGGCAATCAGCCCCAGCAGGATCGCTATGGTGGCCCGTTTGCTTCTCGCTCCGACCGAGCGTGGCTCTTCTGCCATGTCGCCAGGAATCATGTGTTTCTCAACGCGGATCGGTTGTGAGCTCAACCCACACGAGGGGGCCTGAAGCTGGAAGCAAAAACAACCCCCGTAACAGAAGCGTCTTCACCTGAGGCTCCGCCTCTAATCCCAAAGTCTGATCCCACCCAGAATGCCCGCGGCGTTGTCGACAATCGATGCCTTGGGCCCGAGATCGACGGTGACGCGCACCGAGTTGCCGCCGCCGACGTACACGTGGTCGAAAAAGAAAAGTGCGTCGAGGGTTTCGACAGCACGTTTCACCCGTAGGTTCCACCCCCGCATCGACATCCCTATGCGGGCCGCTTCGCCCAGTTGCTCGTAGTAGGTTTGGTTGTTGCGGAACGGGTGATGAGCGAACTCCATGTGGGGAGCGAGACGGCCCCGCTCATACAGCGCTGTTCCCACTGAGGTGCCAAGAGTGATCACCAGTTCGAGGCCCACGCCAGTGACCACAGCAAGTCCCTGAACATCGGCGTCGTTAGCGACTCGGGTTGGCCGGGCGAGCGCGATCAGCAGCGCATCTGCGAGTTCGTAATTGCTCCACGCGTCCTCCAGCTGAGGGTCGAGCATCGTCCCCAGGCCGCCTACCTTGACGAACTCCGGCGCCGACAGTATTTTTCCGTCGCGCACCACGCCCGGGAACCCCACTGACGCCCGATCGAATGGCGGTAGTCGCTTGGCAAGGGTCGATAGCGTGCCTACGAGGATCTCGGGCGGACACGGGTACGGCGTAGCCACGACTACCCGGTCGGCGATCATGGATCCTGATGCGTCGAGTACCGACGCCTTGATGCCTGTACCGCCGATATCTACGGCGAGGGTGCGTTGGGGAGTCAGCGCTCGAGTCGTTGTCGCCATCGACGGCAGCATGACACCTTCTCCTGTCTCGCCTTCACGCACCCGAGCGACAAGGAGCGCGACGGTCGAACGCCTCCCCGATCCACGATCGTTGTCAGCATGCCGGTCGTCACGCCGTGTCAGCGGGGACCCGCGTTGGCCCCGCACTTGCCGACACGCAACCGCACTAAGCTAACCGTCCCATGTATTCGTCGCACCACAGCGGACATGCTCTGCGAATATGCCGTGCCCCCAATGAGGATCCAGGCGAATTGACGTGACGGAACGTGTAAAGCGCCCGACCATCAACGATGTCGCTGCCGAGAGCGGCTTCTCGCGGGCGACCGTGTCCCTGGTCATCAGGGAAAGCCAGCAGATCAGCAAGGCGACCGAGGCCAAGGTGCGAGCGGCGATGGCGCGCCTGAATTACGTCTACGACCGCCGGGCGGCGGACATGCGTCGCAAGTACTCGCACACTCTTGGCCTGGTCGCTGCGAATGTTCGCAATCCGTACTTCGCTGAGCTCACGATGGCAATCGAGGAGGCGGTACGCAATCGTGGCTATACCCTTCTTCTGGGTTATAGCCGCGACGAGGTCGCCCGCCAGCAACAGCTCCTGGCAACGATGACCGAGCGGCGGATTGACGGATTCATCATCCTGCCTGCTAGCGAGACCAAGCCCGACGATCTTGGGCGAACCTTGTTGGCCGCTGGCATTCCTCACGTTCTGGTCGCTCGTAGGATTCGGCACTACGCGAGCGACTACGTCGGTAGTGACAACGTCAGTTCAGGGAGGCTGATTGGACAGCACCTCGCGGAGATCGGCGCAAGCTCGGTGGCCTTCCTGGGTGGAGTGTGGAACTCCGTTCCCCGTGAAGACCGCCTCAAGGGGATCCGGAGGGGCCTGAAGCGCGCAGGACTCGACGTGACTGTCGACTTGGCCTGCGCAAGTGATGGACCAGACGGGGGCCTGGAGCTTGTGGAACAGATGCTCGCCCAAGGCTCGTGCCCGGATGCGATCGTTGCCTACAACGACATGTACGCATTCGGCGTCCTACACGCGCTGCGATCCAAGGGCATCGAGCCCGGCCGGAGTGTCGCGGTTGCCAGCTTTGACAACTTGCCCGGGGCGGCACTGCAAGTGCCGGGCCTCACCAGCGCCGATGGCTTCCCGGCGCGTGTGGGTGCTGAAGCCTCCCGGCTGTTCTTCGAGCGGCTCGACAACACAGCCACGCTCTTAACACAGGTCCTCATCGAGCCCGACCTAGTTGTTCGAGGCTCGACTACCGACTGGTCGCACTCACGCCTCCACGCCATCTAGCCCGCCCGAGCGGGGCGCCGCTCGAGGCGCACCGATCGCGTGCCGGCACGCCCCCGAAAGGGACTGGGTTAGGCGTAGATGCAGTCGCGATCAGGCTCCCTTAATGAGAAGAACGGAATTCTGTCGAAAGGGGGTTCTGATTGAAATCGTATGGGTGCTGATGCCTACCGCCTCCAGCTGCGATCCCGCCCCGCCGCTTGACAGCGCACCTTCTGGCACCCTATAACCTACCCACTAGAACGTTCTAGTAGTCGGCTCGCGGGAGGAAAAATGGTCCGCTGGGGTTTGATCGGAGCCAGCGACATCGCTGAAACCCGGGTCGTCCCGACGATGCGGTCTCTGGGCCATGAGGTCGTGAGCGTCTTCAGTACCATGCCCGAGTACGGTGCAGCGTACGCAGCCAGGAACGCCATCGATCTGCATACAAGCGACCTCAACGCCCTCCTCTCCCGTGACGACATCGATGCCGTGTACATCTCCTCGACCAACGCTGCACACGCATCGCAGGCAAGGGCCGCGGCAGCGGCCGGCAAGCACGTGTTGTGTGAGAAGCCGCTGGCGACATCGCTGAAGGATGCGTATGCGATCGTCGATGCCTGTGAGCACGCTGGCGTGCTGCTAGCCGTGAATCATCACCTACCAGGGGCGGGCACCCACCGCGCTATCCGAGAACTCGTGCGTGGCGGAGCGATCGGTCGGCCGCTGTGGGTCAGCGTCCGCCACGCCGTCCTCCTGCCCGAGCGTCTGCGCACGTGGCGATTGTCCGGCGAGCCTGGAGCCGGGTGCATTCTCGACATCACGGTCCACGACGCCTCGGTCGTCAATCCGCTGCTCGGACGCCGCGCTATCGAGGCCATGGCAATGTCGGTCCGCCAGGGACCATGGACAACCGAGAGTGAAGACGCCGTTGCCGCCGTGATTCGTTACGAAGGCAACGTCCTGGTGCAGACCCACGACTCATTCACCTCGGCCTTTACCCCGACCCGTCTTGAGGTGCACGGCGACCAAGGCAGTATAGAGGCGACCAATGTCATGACCCAGGACCCCGTCGGCGACGTCTACCTCCGGACTTCGACGGGGCTCCGCGAGATACGTGTTGATGACCGCAGAGATCTCTACGAAATCGCTCTCGGCGCCTTCGCATGCGCCGTGCATCTCGAGGGCGATCCGACGGTGAGCGGAGGCGACGGGGTCAAGGCCTACGCTGTGGCCCAGGCGGTCTTAGACTCCAGCCGATCCGGTCACGTTGCGGCTGTCCAGTGATCCCTCAGGCTCGTTGAGGTCAGGGCGGATTCATGCGTGAAGTCCCAGTCATGACTGCCCGGATGGCCGCTGACTTGATCCCGGACGGGGCTATTGTCTCCGTCTCATCTTCTTCCGGCCTCGGTTGCCCTGACGCCGTGCTGCGTGGCATTGGTGAGCGCTTTGCTGACGTCGCAAGACCGCGTGGGCTGACCACCGTTCATCCGATTGCAGCCGGGGACTCCTATGGCATCCGGGGCATCGACCACCTGGCTCGGGTTGGACTTCTCGAGCGGGTGATTGCCGGTTCCTATCCAAGCGGTGCGTCCAACGCGCCTCCCCCGGAAATTTGGCAGATGATCGAGCGCAACGAGGTGGAGGCATACAACTTCCCTTCGGGCGTCCTCTTCCAGATGCACCGCGCCGGGGCCACCGGCCAACCCGGCGTCCTGACCATGGTCGGCTTGGACACCTTCATCGATCCCCGCCGCGACGGAGGACGCATGAATGACGTCACCACTGAGGAACTGGTCGAGGTCACCGCCTTCCACGGTGAGGAGTACCTGTTCTTCCCGAGCGTCCGGCCTGATGTTGCAATCATTCGTGCCACAACCGCCGATCTGCGAGGGAATCTGACGTTTGAGCAGGAGGGGTCAGTCCTCGGCACCCTCGACCAAGCGTACGCAGCCCACAACAACGGCGGACTCGTCATCGCGCAAGTTAAGCGCGTTGTTCAGGCCGGATCGCTGCACCCGCAATCAGTGCGGGTTCCCGGAATTCTCGTCGACGCAATCGTTGTCGACCCAAACCAGATGCAGACGACTCAGACTCAGTACGACCCTGCAATCAGCGGGGAGGTGCGTACTTCACTCGATGTCATCGAGCCGGCAGCGTGGAACATCGAGAAGATTATCGCGCGGCGGGCGGCGCTTGAGCTCGCAGACGGCGACACCGTCAACCTCGGCTTCGGCATATCAGCACTGGTACCCCGGATCCTCGTAGAAGAGGGCATGGGCGAGGACGTGACATGGGTGCTCGAGCAGGGTGCCGTCGGCGGAATCCCGCTCACCGGTTTCGCATTTGGGTGTGCGCTCAACCCCCAAGCGCTTATGTCCAGCTCTGACCAGTTCACCCTCCTCCAAGGAGCCGGCTTTCAGCACACGATGCTGTCGTTTCTTGAAGTCGACCGCAATGGCAATGTCAACGTGCATCACCTGCCGGGGCGGCGTCACGTGACCGCTGGCGTCGGCGGCTTCGCGGATATCTCGTCGGCCGCCCGGTCCATCATCTTCTGCGGTAGTTTCACGGCCGGCCGTCGCGAGATTAAAGTGGATGACGGCAAGGTCATCATCGGTACTGACGGCGCCATTGCGAAGTTTGTCGACACGGTGACAGCCGTGACGTTTTCCGGGAGGCGCGCTCTCGCCCAGGGCCAGCGGGTCCTCTACGTCACCGAACGCTGCGTCATGGAGCTCCGAGCGCAGGGGATGACCGTCGTCGAGATCGCTCCGGGCATCGAGCTTCAGGCGGACATCCTGGATAGAGCGGCGTTCCCGTTGACCGTTGCCGATGACCTGACGTACATGGATCCGCGCATCTTCAGGCCCGTTCCCATGGGCCTCGATCTGGCCCCCACCGCTCCTTCGGTGGCGCTTGGATGACCGACGCTCCCAGCCTGGACGCAGACGTCGCTCTGACCGTCGACACCGCTGTGGCGACGCTCACCTTGCGTCGGCCATCGAAGCTCAACGCCATCACCCCCGAGATGTTGGATGCGCTCGGTGGCCACATCAACACCATCGAGACATCCAATGTTCGCGTCGTCGTGGTACGCGGCGAAGGATCCCGAGCCTTCTGCGTCGGGGCGGATATCGACCGGTTCGCGAGCCTGAGCCCGGTGCAGATGCTGAGTTGGACCGCGCACGGTCATCGGGTGTTTGACGCCCTCGCCGCATTGCGCCAGCCAACCGTCGCAGTCGTCCACGCCCTCGCATTCGGCGGCGGGTTGGAACTGGCGTTGGCGTGCGATTTTCGCATCGTCTCGCTCGACACGCGCCTCGGGTTGCCTGAAGTGGGCCTCGGCACCGTCCCCGGATGGGGTGGCACCGAGCGCCTGGCGGAGTTGATCGGGCGTAGTCGCGCGAAAGAGATCGTCCTCGCACAACGCATCCTGGACGGTGTCACCGCGGAGGCGTGGGGTCTGGCCACCGTATGCGCGCCTTCAAGCGGGATCGAGCCGGCTGTAGCCGATCTAGTGGACAGGCTTGCCAGCGGCGGTCCGGTTGCGATCGCGCTGGCCAAGCAGATCATCGATGCCGCCGACGACGGAGCTCCTTCACGAGTCCTCGAGGCACTCGCGGGCGCCGTCACGAGTACAACGCAGGATCTGAAGGTTGGAATCGAGGCACATCGGTCCAAGGCCACTCCGCTGTTCACCGGACGCTAGTGAGTACAGCATGAGCACCGATCAGCCACCAGCGATCGCCGACCGTGATGTCAGCGTCAACAGACTGATCGTTGGTGGTCACGAGGTCGATGCCGTAGATGGAGAAACCTTTGAGCGTCGTTCACCAGCTCACGATGTCGTCGTGTCCCGCTACGCGAAAGGAGGCGTTGCGGATGTCAACCTCGCAGTCTCTGCCGCGCGCAAGGCATTCGACTTCGGCCCTTGGCCTCGTCGAGCTGGCGTGGAACGCGCGCGGCTACTGCACCGCGTCGGAGAGTTGATTCGCCGCGACCGCAAGCCGTTGGCCCTTATCGAGACGTTGGAGTCTGGCAAGCCGATCACCCAGGCTCTTGATGAAATCGACACCTCGGCAGATCTCTGGGAGTATGCCGCCACGCTCGCGCGCCACACATACGGTGACGCTCACAACGACCTCGGTTCAGATGTCCTCGCGATGGTCGTCAACGAGCCGATTGGTGTGGTCTCCATCATCACGCCCTGGAACTTCCCGTTACTCATCCTCAGCCAGAAACTACCCTTCGCGTTGGCAGTCGGCTGCACCGCCGTCGTCAAGCCGAGCGAACTCACTCCTGGCACCACGGTGCACCTAGGCCGACTCGTCATGGAAGCAGCCGCCGACCCCGGGGTGGTCAACGTGGTCACCGGGTCCGGAGGGGTCGGTGCGGCGATGTGCGAGCACCTGGGGACGGATATGGTGTCATTCACGGGCTCCACCGCCGTCGGTCGCAAAGTTGCCGCCACCGCAGGCGCTCGGCTCACTCGAGTCGAGCTCGAACTCGGCGGAAAGAATCCGCAGATCGTCTGTGCAGACGCCGACTTGGACGCGGCTCTAGACGCCGTCGTCTTCGGCGTGTACTTCAACGCCGGCGAGTGCTGCAACTCCGGGAGCCGAGTACTTGTGCACGCCAGCATCGCCGAAGACTTTCAGGCCGATATCGTTCGGCGCTCGCGTGCGGTACCTGTCGGCGATCCCCTCGATCCCGCAACCAAGGTTGGTGCAATCACGAGCGACGAACAACTCGCTGTTATCGAACGATACGTCGCCAAGGGCCGGCAAGACGGATCTGAGCTGCTGCTCGGTGGTGAACGCCTTGAGACTCCGCGCGGCCGCTTCTACCAGCCGACGGTCTTCGCGGGTGTCACACCGGACATGTCGATCGCTCGGGAAGAGATTTTCGGTCCTGTCCTATCAGTGCTCACGTTCGACTCCCTCGACCACGCCATCGAGATCGCCAACTCCACCATGTACGGCCTCTCGGCCGGCATCTGGACCAGCGACATCAACAACGCCCTCACGGCGGCCCGACAGCTGCGAGCCGGGACCGTCTGGATTAACCGGTGGATGGAGGGATACCCCGAGCTGCCATTCGGCGGATACAACAGCAGCGGTGAGGGTCGCGAGTTGGGCCGGCAGGCGGTGTCCTCGTTCACCCAGACCAAGACCATCCAGATGCAGGTTGGCACACGCACCACGAGGTGGATGTCGCCATCCGCATCGGCCGCCATTGGTGAGTCGTGACGTACCACATCCTTCCCGCCCCGCTTCCCGTCGTCATTCCCGAGAGCGTGGTAGTCCCGGAGAACTATCGCAACCGCAGTGACGTTGCGTGGGCGACCGCGCTCGAGAAAGTCCCCGCGCTGACCATCAGGCATCCCGATCAGTTCCCCATGTACACGTTGCATGGCAAATGGGTCGTGCAGGGTGAGACCTGGACCAACTGGTGTGAGGGATTCCTTGGCGGGCAGCTGTGGATGCTTGCGGAGCGGACAGGTCGCGAGGACCTCCGAGCCGCGGCTGAGCGTTACTCAATGCTCATCGAGGAACGCAAGCACGACCGCGGCATTCACGATCTCGGCTTCCTCTTCTGGTCAACGTGGCGCCGTTGGTACGAACAGACCGGCGACGCCTCACGCGACCGCGTCGTCGTCCAGGCCGGGGAGACGATGTCGCTGCGGTTCAACGAAAAGGGCCGATACCTGCGTAGCTTCCTTGCCGCCAACAGCCTGTTTATCGACATCATGATGAACGTTGGGGTTATCTTCCACGCCGCCCAATGCACGGGCGACGCGCGCCTGGCGGCTGTTGCCACGGAGCACTGCCTGACCACCCGCCGCACCCTCGTCCGTGGCGATGGCAGCACCTCCCACGAGGGCATCTTTGACCTAGAAACAGGTGCCTTTCTGCGCCAGTCAACCCAACAGGGTTTCAGGGCCGACGGATCGTGGGCGCGCGGCCAAGCATGGGCTCTCTACGGATTCGGAACCGCATATCGGTACACGGGGGACCGGCGCCTCCTGGAAACGGCGCAGGCATGCGCCGACTTCTACATAGTCCGCACCGGCGAAGCACTGGTGCCGCCCAACGACTGGGAAGAGCCCGACCCACGACTGCCGTACGAGAGTTCAGCAGCGGCGATCACCGCAGGAGGCCTCTGGCAACTTGCTGGATTGGTGCAGGACCGAGGGCGCGCGTGCCGGTACGCGGAGTATGCCCTGCGCATCCTGGAACGCTTGTGTCAGCCAGATTTCCTCTCGGTCGACGATCCCAGTTGGGATGGATTGCTCAGGCATGGCATCTACCACGAGGGCAAAGGGTTGGGTGTGGACGAGTCCGTGATGTGGGGGGACTACTGGTTCTTGGACGCTTTGGACGTTGTAGACAGACACCTCGCCGATGGCCACTCGCTCCCCGGACCGGCGACTCGCGCACGCGGATTCGGCGCGGCGATGGATACCCGATCAAAGGGCATCCAGTGATGGAAACGGTGACCTGCGACATTGCCATCATCGGCTCAGGAATGGGCGGAGGCGCGACCGCGTGGGCATTGCGGGAGAGCGGTGCCGACGTTGTGGTTATCGAACGCGGCGGTCGGTTGCCGCGCGAACCCGCCAACTGGTCGGCGGCTGAGGTATTTCGCAACACCCGCTACCGGAATGCCGAGCCATGGTTCGATGAGATCCATGAGTCGGAGTTCCACCCCGGTGTCTATTACTACATCGGCGGTAACACAAAGGTCTACGGGGCGTGCCTACCCCGTTTCCGCGAAACGGACTTCGGGGTTGTTGAGCATTTGGGTGGCGTCTCGCCTGCATGGCCGGTGAGCTACTCGCAGTTGGAGCCGTACTACGTTCAGGCTGAGCGCCTGCTCTTAGTGCACGGTAGCGCGGGCGATGACCCCACAGAGCCGTGGAGGTCAGCCGACTACCCGCAGCCTGCGCTGACCCACGAGCCCACTGTCGAACGCCTTAGACATTCGCTGACCGCGCAGGGGCTCAGACCCTTCTATCTGCCCATGGGCGTGGATCGCCGTGACGGTGGCCCTTGCATCCGCTGCGCGACATGCGACGGCTTCCCATGCAAGGTCGACGCCAAGAGCGACGCCGACGTTCGGCTGATCCGCCCCGCCGTCGATGCGGGCGTGAGGCTGCTTGAGCGCACGCGTGTAAGGCGGCTAGAGAGTGACGCGGACGGACGCCACGTGACGTCGGCAATCGCCGAAAACGTCGACGGCGAGGTGCGCATCAAGGCGAAGCGCTACGTTTTGGCCGCCGGCGCGGTCAACACCGCGGCGCTACTCCTGGCTTCAGCCAACGACAACCACCCCAACGGCTTGGCGAATAGCTCGGGCCTCGTCGGCCGCCGTTATATGGTTCACAACAGTACGTTCATGATGGCCGTCGACCCACGCCGCCGGAACGAGGTGGTGTTCCAAAAGACGCTGGGCGTGAACGACTGGTACGTCGCCAGCCCCCACTGTGATGCCCCGCTCGGCAATCTGCAGATGCTGGGCAAGCTCCAGGCCGACATTGTTAAGCCAGCCCGCACCTGGGTGCCCATGCCGGCACTGAGATTTGTGACCGGCCATAGCGTCGACATCTATCTCACCACCGAGGACCTTCCCGATACGAACAACCGGGTTGTGCTCAGGGAAGACGGTCGCATCGGCATCTACTGGATCCCCAACAACTTGGAAGCGCACCGGCGGCTCGTCGCGCGCGTTTCTGCGGTGATGCGAAAGGCCGGTTACCCAGTGATCCTCACAGAGCGGATGAGCATCGCCACCAACTCGCACCAATGCGGGACCGCTGTCATGGGCGATGACCCGGCGACCAGTGTCGTCGACTCCCATTGTCGCTCCCACGACGTGGAAAACCTCTGGATCTCGGACAGTTCGGTTTTCCCGTCGTCGGCAGCCATGAACCCCGCTCTCACCATAGCCGCAAACGCGCTTCGTGTCGTAGACAGCGGCGGTCTCCTCAATTGAGCGCGCGCACCGCCTACGACTACATCATCGTTGGCGGAGGCGCAGCCGGCTGCGCGGTGGCCAATCGACTCTCGGCGGACCCCAACACCACGGTGCTGCTCCTGGAGGCGGGAGGGCGGGACTGGTCGCCGCTGATTCACATGCCCGTTGGCTTCACAAAACTTACCGGTCCCAAGGTGAACTGGGGCTTTGAGACCGTTCCCCAGCCCACCTTGAACGACCGACGAATGTGGTATCCCCAAGGCCGCACGCTTGGCGGCAGCACCTCGATCAACGCAATGATTTACATCCGGGGCAACCGCCAGGACTACGAGACGTGGGCCGCCCTGGGAAACGACGACTGGGGCTACGAACAGGTACTGCCGTTCTTCCGACAAGCTGAACGCAACGAGCGCCTGAACGACCGATACCATGGTTCCGACGGCCCGATGAATGTCGCTGAGCAGATTCAGCGCAACGAACTGAGCAAGGCGTTCGTGCGTGCAGGTCAGGAGCTCGGACTGGCCTTCAATCCGGATTTCAACGGTGCCATCCAGGACGGCGTCGGCTACTACGACGTCACCCAGCGCAGGGCGCGGCGCGAGAGCGCATCGACTGCCTACCTTCGTCCGGCGCGCAGCAGACCGAACCTGACCATCCTCACGCATGCGCTCGGCCTCCAAGTCATCGTGACCAACGGACGGGCTACAGGCTTGCGCTATGCACTCAAGGGCGAGCCAACCGTCACCCATGCGAAACGTGAAGTGGTCCTGTCCGGGGGTGCCGTCAACTCTCCACGGATGCTGTTGCTTTCCGGGATCGGTCCGGCTGACGAGCTGCGTGCTCTTGGGATCGATGTCGTCCACGATCTGCCGGGGGTCGGGAAGAACTTTCAAGACCACATGGACGTCTACCTCACCGCGACGACCACCCCAGTGAGTTTTAATGAGTCAGACCGACCAGACAAGGCCGCTGCAGCGCTGTTCGAGTATGTGTTGTTCCGCACAGGCCCGATCACGGCCTGCGTTTGTGAGGCAGGGATGTTCGTGCGCAGCAGCAACGCTGTCGCGGCCCCGGACATCCAGATCCACTGCCTTCCCGCTTACGTGATCGATCACGGCCGACGACGGGTCAAAGGGCACGGCATGACTATCAATACTTGCAACCTACGCCCACGAAGTATTGGGTCAGTGACCCTTCAAACGGCAGACGCAAGCGTGCAGCCGGCCATCAACCCCGCCTTCGTGACCGACCCCTACGACTGGCAGGTCTCGATGGAGGGCTTCCGCTGGGGCCGAAAGATCCTTGCCTCGCAGTCGCTCAAGCCATACATCGTGAGAGAGCACATGCCTGGCACCGACGTTCAGACAGACGGCCAGATCCGCGACTACATCCGGCAGTGGTCTAAGACTGACTACCACCCAGTCGGCTCCTGCAAGATGGGCGACGACGAACTCGCCGTGGTGGACCAACAGTTGCGGGTGCACGGGCTCCAAGGGCTGCGCGTCATCGACGCATCGATCATGCCGCGGCTCATAAGCGGCAACACCCAAGCGACCTCGATCATGATCGGCGAGAAGGGCGCGCACCACATCCT
>Ga0308309_10002112_pt1 | contig 11810 bp, 9 predicted proteins | sample HubBroMetageWFT5_FD_192491 | JGI IMG/M metagenome (GOLD analysis project Ga0308309, IMG submission 192491) | Warmed and freeze-thawed soil microbial communities from the Hubbard Brook experimental Forest, New Hampshire - Hubbard Brook CCASE Soil... | ecosystem: Environmental > Terrestrial > Soil...
CCACCTATCTCCCCGCACGCGTGCCATAGACCGGATCGCCGATCAGCGGGTGGCCGAGATGGGCGAAATGAACCCGGATCTGGTGGGTGCGGCCCGTACCCAGGCGGCATTCGATTTTCGCCGCATGGATGCCGTATGCACGCTCGACCCGATACCGGGTGAGCGCCGGTTTTCCCCTTCCTTCCGCGACGATCGCCATCTTTTTGCGGTTCACGCCGCTGCGGCCGATGTTGCGGGCGATCTCGCCCGCCGACACGGACGGCACACCCCAGACAAAGGCGGTGTAAGCGCGATCGATCTGGCGTGCGGCAAAATCGCGCGACAGCGCACGGTGCGCCGCCTCGGTCTTGGCGACGACCATGAGGCCGCTGGTGTCCTTGTCGAGCCGATGAACGATCCCCGGGCGGCGGACCCCGCCGATGCCGGACAAGCTCGCGCCGCAATGGGCCAGCAGCGCGTTGACGAGAGTGCCGTCGGGATTTCCCGGGGCGGGATGAACAACCATGCCCGCCGGCTTGTCGATGACGATCAGGTGTGCATCCTCGAAGCGGATATCGAGCGCGATCGGCTGCGCGATCGGCGCGGCATCCTCAATCTGCGGGAGGATTACGACGAAATTCTGGTCGTATCGCACGCGCAGTGACGGGTCGCGCAAAACAGCTCCCTCATGGGTGACTTGGCCGGTCTCGATCAGGCGCTTCAGCCTCGTCCGGGACAGCAGCGGCAGATGCAGCGCCAGCACGCGGTCGAGCCGCTGTCCGGCATCGCCCCCCCTGGCCCGGATGGCGATCACTTTATCGGTGGCCAGCATCTCCCCTTGGCCGGGCTTGGCCCGGTCATCCACGTCTTTTTTGCAACTCTTTGTTGCAACGACACGATTACTGCTGACTCTGATCTGATGGGCGGATGGGTCTACATTCTGACAAACCGGCGCAACGGAACGCCGTATGTGGGTCGCACAGTCGATCTCGCGCGGCGCATATGGGAACATCGGGAGGGTGTAGCCAATGGATTCACCAAGCGATACGGCTTATCTCGGTTAGTCTATGCAGAGCACCACATAAATATGGTCTCCGCAAAACAACGGGAAATGAACATAAAGCACTGGGCTCGCGCTTGGAAAATTCGCCTGATCCATCGAGATAACCCTGATTGGGAAGATCTTTACGATCGGCTGGCTTGAAGACGTGGATGGCCGGGCCAAGCCCGGCTAAGGGGATCGACGATTGTGCCGGGGCTGGTGCTTTACCGCCCTGAGCTTCTCGAATAGCGATGACAGGCGGTAGAACTGATTTGATTCCGATCGAGCTCTAGTCCCATGCGTGCGCTCAAGATCCTGGTTGTCGTGATGGGCGTGATGCTCGTCGTCGGTTTTGCAGCTCTGGTCGTGGTCATTGCCGGCAGGGTATCGCGCGGCGGACCTGCCGCCACGGCTGCTCATGAGTTCGCCGCCGCGCCGATCGACGTTCCGCGCGGCGCTCGCATCGAGGCGATGACGGCCGGACCGGACCGGTTGATCCTCGCCTTGGCGCTGGCCGAGGGCGGAAGGCAGCTCGTCGTCATCGACCTGGCGAAAGGCGTTCGGCTCGGCACGATCGAATTGCATCCCGTACCATGAGCCCGATTCGGCCTTGCGAGCGGGTCGGACGCCGCCATGATGTCCCACACTCGCCCAATTGCGGCCCTGCCGGAATAATTCCGCTGCGGAGAAATTCCGCCTTGAAAGCCGAGGCAATTATTCCGAACTTCTCGGCGATTTGCGCTGTTCGCCAAGCCGAAACCAAATTTTTGAGCGACCATGCGCTGCATAGACTTTCCGCGCTGGCCACTGACCATCTGATGCCCACTCCAGCTCGCGCCATCGGTCGGCTCCGATGCCGTTGCTGCCACCCACGAGACATTCTTGTTCGGCGGTTCCCCTCAATGGGAAGCCGCTTTTTGATTTCCGGAAAGCCGAGGTAGATCGATATGGGGAAGAAAGCCAACGGTGCGAGGCCCGCCGCCAAGGCTCACCCGGCCCACACCGGCTCTACCGGCCCGGATCTCGACCACGCCGAGCCGGACAGGCGCATCGGCGCCCGAACGTTGGGCCCGGTCTCCGATCTGGAACGTCACCTGCCTTCCGACTGGTGGCGTACCCTGTTCAACTCGCTCTACCTCGAAACCGACGGCGACATCATTGAGAACGATCGCAACACGGCCGATGAAGTCGACCTGTTGATCCGCAGCATCGGGCTCGAGCGCAATGACCGCATTCTCGATTTGTGCTGCGGTCAAGGGCGCCATTCGCTCGAGCTCGCCAGCCGAGGTTTCCCCAATGTCACCGGGCTCGATCGCTCCCGCTATCTGATCCGCCTGGCTCGCAAGCGCGCGAAGCAGCGCAACCTGCAGGTCTCGTTTCACGAAGGTGACGCCCGGCGGTTTCGTCTTGGCGACGGTGACTTTCACTGCGTCTGCATCCTGGGGAACTCCTTCGGCTATTTCGAGCGTCCGGAGGACGATCTCGCCGTGCTCGAAGCGGTCAACCGCGCCCTCGCTTCCGGCGGGTCGCTCGTCATGGATTTGATGGACGGCGACTGGATGCGCCATCATTTCGAGCCGCGCTCCTGGGAATGGGTCGACCAGAACCACTTCGTCTGCCGCGAGCGCGATCTCGCCGGGGACGGCGACCGGCTGATCAGCCGCGAGGTCGTGGTGCATGCCGAGCGCGGTGTTATTGCCGACCAGTTTTATGCCGAGCGGCTCTATTCGAAGGAGCGCCTCGAAGCGCTCCTGACCGGCGCCGGGTTCACCAATGTCCGCTTTCATTCGCTGCTGGCGCCGGATTCGCATCGCAACCAGGATCTCGGCATGGTGGCCCACCGGCTGTTCGTGACATGCGAGGCGCCGCGCCGGGCGCGCCGGCTGCCGCACCGCGCCGCGCTGTTCTCCGACGTTACGGTGATCCTCGGCGATCCGCGCCTACCCGATCCGGTGAAACGGGACGGGCGCTTTGGCGAGGAGGACATCGAGACAATCGACCGGCTCAAAACGGCGCTGCGCGAGCTTCCCGATTATCGCTTTCGTTTTGTCGACAATCACGCTTCTCTTTTCGCCGATCTCAGGGCGAGCCGCCCGCATTTCGTCCTCAATCTCTGTGACGAGGGCTTCAACAACGACGCCTTCATGGAAATGCATGTGCCGGCACTGCTCGAAATGCTCGACATTCCCTACAGCGGCGCCGGACCGAGCTGTCTCGGTCTGTGCTACAACAAGTCGTTGGTGCGCGGCATCGCCCAGGCCATCGACGTGCCGGTGCCGGCGGAGACCTACTTCAACTCGGACGATCTGGCGGCGACGATCCCGTCGGTATTCCCGGCATTGATCAAGCCGAATTACGGCGACTCATCGATCGGCATCACCCAGGATGCGGTGGTCCATACTTGGGAAGAAGCCATCACCCGCCTCGGCCGGCTGCGCCAACAGATGCTGGGCTGCCCGATCCTGATCCAAGAGTTTCTGACCGGCCCCGAATATTCGATCGGGATAATCGGCAATCCGGGACAAGGCTACCGGGTATTGCCGCCGCTCGAAGTCGATTATTCACGGCTCGACCCGGCATTGCCGCAGCTGCTGCCCTACGAGTCCAAATGGGTCCCCGACTCGCCCTATTGGACGCAAATCGGCTATCGCGAGGCGCGGCTCGACGAAGAGGCGCGCCGCAAGATCGTCGATTACTCGAACATCCTGTTCGAGCGGCTCGGCTGCCGCGACTACGCCCGCTTCGATTTCCGCGCCGACGCCGAGGGCGAGATCCGCCTGCTCGAGGTCAACCCGAACCCCGGCTGGTGCTGGGACGGCAAGCTCAACCTGATGGCCGAGATGGCGGGCCTGCGCTACTCCGACCTCCTAAAGCTGATCATCGAGGCCGCCCAGGAACGGGTCGCGGCGCAGCACCCGGGCCTCGTCATCCCGCTCGCCGAGCGCCGCGCCCAGCGGGCCGCTACCGGCCACAGCTAACCCCTCAGAGCCCCTTGTCAGGGTATTTCTCGGTGAGCGCCAATGACGTAGCCGCCCTGGCGGTCGGCGATCGCTTTGCTTTCAATGAGGAGAAGGTTCTCCGCGTTCGAGAGTTAAAACTGCAGCTGATCAGAGCATCGTCGACGACGGCGAGCTTGTTGTGAATGAGGCTCCGCTCGGTCCGTTTGAGCAACCCTCGTATCCCTGTTGCAGGTCAGGGTGGGCTGCCGGCCTCCGTCCACGGACATAACGTCCAGTTTCCTAGAAAGCCGAGAAACGTCGACGTTTCAAGATCGGGCGGCCCGTCGCGTCTTGCCCGATGATCTCATGAGTTACGCCAGGCGGGAGCTTGCCGTTCTCGTCCGCGGGCGCAGCTTCGCCCCGCTCGATAATCCCGCGCTCGAAGGCCTCTTGGGCCTTCTGCTGGCGTTCCGCCTCAGCGGTCGGAAGTTCCGGCGTGTTTCTTGTTTCTTTGTCGCCCTCGGTCATTGCTTTTGCATTCGTCATCCGTCACGAAATGGCACGGAAGCCGCAATCAAACAAGATGCGGCTCAGCATCTGACCCTCCGGGGACGACACCAGCCGGTGGGTCTTGAAAGTATGCGGATGTACGATCCTGACCTCCGGGTGCCCCGCTCCGCCGATATCGATTTGGCCGCGTTGCAGAAGGTCCTCGACAAAAGCGCGTGCCGCGTGCTCGCTGTTCGAGGGCGTGACTGAGCCCACCCCGAACGCGGCGGCCGAGACGGCAAAGCGGCGCGGTTGGGATGGCGCACGCACAAGCAGCGGCCGGTCGCCGAGCCCATACTCCGCGGCCGAGAGCGCGACGTATGGCAGCTCTTGCCCAACCCCCGCGGCCATGCCGAGCGTGCGGGCCGCGGCGGCGACGCCGGTGGCGCGGAAAGTGGCGATGCCGACCGCCGATTGCGGCGACAGGATGCCGTGTCGCACGAACGCGCTCTTGAGGACCTCGCTGTACTTTCCTTGCGCTGCGTCTTCGGCGCCGGCATCGGATGCAATGATCGCGGCAGCGACTTGGCTCATATATTCCGGCACGATAGGCGCTGCGAGGATGCCCGCGACTAGCAACCGCCCGAAATCTTGGCTTACCGCCTGCAGATCGGCCTCGCCGGGGTTCGCAGAGACGAGCCGAAAGCCGCCTGCCAGCGCTTCGAGAAAGGCGCCGGTGAAGACCCGGGAGAAGGAGTGCGGCTCCGAGGAGAGGCTCGTCGCCGGCGCCCGCGACGGCAAAGCTTCCGGGTTGGTGTAGAAGAACGAGTTGGCGGCATTGCGAAGGCAATCAGGATCGACCGCGCTCGGCCGGGTCTGACGGATTGCCCAGCCGAGCTGCTCGGCGAGGCGCGACAGCCGCGAATTTCGCGAAAGATCGCCCTGTGTATCGGCGATCACCGCGGCTCGCATCGAGGGGAGCTGCAGCGCGGCGAGGAGCGCGCTCATATCGCCGAAGGATTCGTGGAAGGCAGCCGCTTCGATCGTTCCGGCGTCGAAAAGCTCCGGGCGCAGCGCGTCGAGGACGGCATGTCCCTGTTCGTGGCAGACGATGTCCGGACTCTCGCCCGAAAAGACTGTTCGCCCGCCCGCCGTACCGTGAAAGAAGTTGAGCGCGCGGCGGTCGTAAAAAGCGTTGAAGTCTACGCCCTCGTCGAGCAGCAGGTCGAGCGTCTCACCCGGTTGCCAGGTCGTGCCGGCCGGGAGCAGTTGGCGCCAAAAGACCGCACCGCGCGCCGCCGCCTCGGCCGCGGACCAATAGCGGAACTCCGCAGTACCCGGCGCGTAGCCGCGCGGCGGTGGCGCGCTGATACCGGGGATTGCAAGCCGCAGAGGCGCCAGCGTCAAATCCGGGACCGGCCGCAGCTCGGGCGGAACAAGTGGCGGCTCGTGATCGCCCGGATCGTCCTCCCAGCCAAAGACCTCCGCGACCGCTGCGTCGCGCGCCGTCACGCCCAGTCGACCACCCTGACCGACCGCGACATTGTCCCAGTCGTGTAGAAAGATCGTTTCGAAGTATCGCGCGATCGTCGCATTGTCGATAATGACCCCGGCGTCGCGGTTTTGCAGCACGCCAGCACCCGACCAATTCTGGCTGCTGACGACAACCCGTTGATGGTCGACGACGAAGCCCTTGTTGTGGACGCCCTGCTGGATACGAACGAGCCTCGTGTCGATGCCGGCCGCCTGCAGCCGTTCCATCCATTGGCTGTTCTGCCATTGGCTGAGGATGATGCGGACATCGACGCCGGCGTCGCTGCGCACCGCCACGGCGTTGAGCAGCGCAGTGAAGGCTGCTTCCTCGGCCTGGTTGGACGGGTGAATGTATTGCAGTTGGATATAAAGGCTGTGTTGCGCGCCCGAGATCAGCTCCAGCATCTTTTCGGCGTAAACGCCGCCGCCGTCGGGTGCGGCATCCGGCGTCAAGAGCGGCTGGACCGTCATCGGCTCCGTGACGGTGACGGGCGCGAAGAACTTGCGCGGCGGCCGCGCCACCGCCGCTGGATTAACGTCCGCGAGGTCGAATGTCTGTTCGGCGAACGCCTCCAGTTCGGCCGCCTCTGTCACCCGACCCTGAGCCGGGAGTGCCGACTCACGGTCATTGACGAGGTAGGCTTCATAGAGCTGCGCGAGCTGTTGATGAGTGATGACGACGTGCCAGTCGCGGTCGCTGTTCTTGAACGTTTCGGCAGCGTGTGCCGGGTCTGGATCAGATACCGGAGCGTCTTCCGGCTGGTTCGAATTGTTCCAATTGCCGCTCGACAGCCAGAGCTCCACACTGTCGCGCACGGCGAGCTTGATGTGGTAGGCCGTGGGGAAGATCCACTCGTGCACCTCGGGGCTCGAGCGCACCGGTGCCCAGGCAAAGGAGAGCGCGGCGCTGAGCTTGCTGTTGAGGTCCTGCGCCGTCTCCTCGTCACTCTGGTCGGCGGTTGGATTGCGCGTTGGATGGTCGAGCACGAGCGACAGATTGCGCGCGCCACCACCGCCTGAAAGCGCGTTCTCGAGGCCGGCCAGGACGTGCACCGAGGTGAAGTCGTACATCCCGGCGACCAGCTTTTGCCGTGTCCGCGCGAAAAAGTCTCTAAGCGTCGGCCATCCAGCATCGGGGCTCGCATTGCAGATGACGGTCAGCGTATCCGTCACTGGGTTGAGCGGCGACGCGGCCGGGCGATAGGGAATTTGCGGCTTGGTCGGCCGGTGCGGCGCAGCCGTGACTGCCTTCGGCGGTGCCGCAAACGAATGCTCGAAGGGGAAATCGGGAGTGTGCTGCTCGATGCGGGTGCGCTCCTTCAATGCGGCGTGGATGCCCGGCTGGGTGGCCTTCAAGCGCTCGAGCGGCGAAGCTTCCCTCACCTCGACCGGGACGCCGCCGATTTGAGATGGCAGCCCGTAGGCCGCAGCCTCGCCCTTCTTGGCACCGACCAGCGCGACAACCACCGGATCCCCGACCGGCCAGCCGCCCTCGATGCGGTAACCTGGGCGCACCGCTAATATGCCGGGTTTTCTGAGTATCTCCAGGTTCTGCTCGATCGCTCTTCCCGCATCCGCGAAGGTTGGCATGGGAGCTCCTTGATAGGCCTACATTTTGCAGCATGCTCAGCCAGCGCATCCGATATGCGCATGTTTGCGCAGGGTTGGGTCCGCCCTTACTGACCCACTTGGTGCCCTGTCGTAGGTCCGTGTCTACTCGCGCGAGATTACACGAGAATGACGGGTTTGGTTAAAGCAGCTTTGGACGCGCGGCACTTCGTCATAAAGCGACGTCAAAAAAGCTTCATTTTTAGAAATCTACCCTTGCGGCGCCGGTATATAAGCGTATTTATCGGGGTCTCGACGCACTCGCACGTGCCTATGGCCCATGGTGGTTATGCAACGACGTAACGCGTCCTTTTTGGCAGCCCGGCCCGGCAAATCGCCATGGGGCCGGTCCCGAGAGGGAGGACGGTATGGTTGCTTTCCGATCAAGGGGCGGCGTGGTGCCCTGCCCTGACGCCAACCTTCGCGGGACGCGTCTGCGCGGGCGGGGTAACCGGGTCATCGATCCGAGTAGTTTAGGCTAATCCGCAAAATTCCGGCCGGCCGGCCTCCTTGAGGCCGCGCCGGCATTCGTTTCGGTTCCGCGTTCGGCTGACCGAGGCCACGCCCTGTGGAATCCCAGGGAGAGGTCCCGGCGGCCGTCCGGCGCCACCGATTGCGTTTAGCCGCCTCGCGATAAGGATGACCCCGGTCATGAGCGAGAGGATTGCCCGTTTTCTTGCCGAGCAAACCCCCGAGACCCCCTGCCTCGTCGTCGATCTCGACCTGATCGTCGAGGCCTATGAGGCGCTGCGGCACTATTTGCCGCTCGCCCGGATTTACTACGCAGTCAAGGCCAATCCGGCCGCCGAGATCGTCGGCGTGCTCAGCCGAAAGGACGCCAGCTTCGATGTCGCGAGCCGCGGTGAAATCGGGCTCTGCCTCGGCAACGGGGTCGCCCCCGACCGGTTGTCTTTTGGCAACACGATCAAGAAAGAAAAGGATATCGCCTTCGCCTATCAGGCCGGGGTGCGGCTGTTTGCCTTCGACAGCGCTCACGAGCTCGAAAAGCTGGCGCGCACCGCACCCGGCGCAAGGGTCTTCTGCCGCATCCTCGTCACCTGCGACGGCGCCGATTGGCCGCTGTCGCGCAAATTCGGCTGCGCGCCGGAGATGGCGGTCGAGCTATTGCGCCAAGCCCGCGACGCCGGTCTCGACCCCTACGGCATTTCGTTCCACGTCGGCTCGCAGCAGACCGACCTCGGACAGTGGGACGGCGCGGTCGGCACCGTGGCGCGGATGTTCTCGGCGCTCGCCGAAGCCGATATCAACCTGCGGATGGTCAATATCGGCGGCGGCTTCCCGGCGCATTACAGCGGCGAAGTGCCGGGGGTGGAGCGCTATGCCCAGGCGGTGATGGCGGCGATCACGCGGCATTTCGGCAATGACCTGCCCGAGATCATCATCGAGCCGGGACGCTCGCTGGTCGGTGATGCCGGAATCATCCAGAGCGAGGTCGTGCTGATTGCCGAAAAAGGCGGCGGCGACGACCGGCGCTGGGTCTATCTCGACGTCGGCAAGTTCAACGGGCTGGCCGAGACGATGGACGAGAGCATCAAATACCGCATCGTGACGCCGGGCCGCCGCGGGTCGGCTGGTCCCGTCGTCCTCGCCGGCCCGACCTGCGACAGCGCCGACATCCTCTACGAGAAGACCGAGTACCGGCTGCCGCTCGCCCTGCGGGTCGGCGACAAGATCGAGATCCTGTCGACCGGCGCGTACACGGCGAGCTACGCCTCAGTCGGGTTCAACGGCTTCGAACCGATCCGGACTTACTGCATCTGAGCGCTGGGCGCGGCATCGGCTACCTCCTCAACGAGTTTGCGGAGCATCGCGTCGGCGAAGCTGCGGAAATCCCGAGCGGCGAGGACGAAAGCGCCGGGGCCGCCGATAACGTTGCTGCGGTAATACGCCTCCAGCCAAGGCTCCTCGGTGAGGATCGCGAGCCCGTTGATCGAAATCCCCGCCGCAACGGTTCGGTCGCGTGCCACCGCTGGAGGCGGCCCGAAATTTGCCATTCCGTCGCCGGAGATGTCGATGATCCGGCGCGCCGCCGGCTCGGGCGCGTGGTCGAACACGGCGGCGGCGGTGAGCAATGCGGGACCGATCGCGGTCAGCCCTTCGGAACTGCGCTTCGTCGCACGGACGGCGGCAGCAAACGCCGTGGCGCCTGTCGTGTCCGCGAGCCGTGTCCACCCGACCGTGATCGCGATGCGGTCGGGATCGGACCATTCGAGCACCAGCGCTTCGATGCCCCCGGGAAGAGCCGAGATCGCGTTGACTAGGCGCGGGTTCTCGAAAGCACGCGCAATGCCGTCGCGCTGCAGCAGATAGGAATCCGGCGTCACGCTCGCGGACACATCGACCGCGAGCACCAGCGCAAGACCGGCGCCGGCCGCCGACGCCGATTTTGCCAGCAGAGCTGCTGTAGTCAGGAGCCATGTGGATACGCAATGTACCCATTGCTTTCCCGCGGGCCGGCAGCCCACGGACTTGATCCGTGGCGAAAGCCGGGACCCACGGCCCTGTCGCCGCGAACTTTCCAAGCAAGCGCACAGCTTATCAATGACCACAGGCAGGTGCGGGGGAACGATGGACCCCGGCTTTCGCCGGGGAGGCGATTGAGTGTAATCTATTGCAATTCCTCAATAGATTTTGAGCCGGATTCTCAGGAACGCGGCCGGCGGTTGCGGGCGCGCAGCAAGCGGTACCAAATCGCGAGAGCAAGAAGGATGGCGAGCACGCCGATCACGAGAAACGGCGAAATCCGGCTCTGCGATGTCTGCGATTCGCCGCCGACACGGATCATTACCCGCGCGAGCTGATCGGCGCCCTTCGCCTCGGCGCTCCAGAAGCCGTCTTGGTCGGCTGCGAAAACAAATTTTCCTTCAGCGTCGGTGCGCCCGGTGATTACCGCAGTCTTAGCGTCGCCAGGGGCAAATACCTGCACCTCGGCGTTCGCCAGCGGCTTCCCGTCCTGGGTCGCGAATTGCACCGTCACCTCGTGCGTCGCAAACGGGTCGAAGGCGACCGAAGGCGACGGTGCGAGCAGAAGCGCCGTTGTCAGAGTAAATACGACGACGAAGGCGAACCTGAGCATGCGAGAAAGATAGTCCTCTCCTGGCCTGGCGCTAGCGACAAGCCAGGTAACGCCTCAGTTCGAATTTCCCTTTTTTCGACCCTTCTTGGCCATTCAACCTTCGCGCTGGGAACGGCGCTTCCTGCGCCACTGCGGACGTACACAGCAGTACCGGAGATCGACCAAGTAGTAAGCTCTCAGCTTGCAATGAACGATGCGGCTCTGCGAACATTTCATCCGAAGGACAAAGGACAAGGATTCAGAGGTCGGGATGGCGGAGGAGCTAGCCTTCAAGGACGAGGCGGCGACAGAGTACGACCGTGCTTTCGCGCATGTCACGGCGCACTTCATGCCCTTCCTGTTGCGCGCCGCCCATCTTGCACCGGGTATGCGTGTCCTTGACATAGCCACGGGCACTGGGCTCTCCGCCGAGGCGGCCCTTGCCGCCGTTGGCCCGACCGGCCACGTCACGGCCGCCGACGTCTCGCCGGCCATGGCCGAGAAAGCGCGCGAGCGTCTCAGCAAAGCGCCAAATGTTTCGGTCTCGGTCGAGGACGGGCAGGCGCTCTCATTCTTGGATGAGAATTTCGATGCAGTACTGTGTAATCTCGGGCTGATGTTCTTCTCCGACCCGATGCAGGGTCTGTCGGAGTTTCGTCGCGTGCTTCGCCCCGGCGGGCGCGCAGCCGTTTCGGTCAATACGGTGGTGGAGCGCTCCTATAATCACCAAATCAACGTAATCATTGCGCGGTATGCGCCAAGTCTGGCCGAGGCCGTCACTCGCACTTTCGCCTTCGGCGAAGCCTCACGGCTCCAGTTACTCTTCAGTGAGGCTGGCTTCGTGGACATCGGGACCCATACGGTGAAGCATACGTTCGTGCTGCCGTCATTCGACGCCTATTATGGCCCCTTTGAACGCGGCGGCGCTTCCACTGGCCAGGCGCTGGCTGCGCTCCCCGAGGAGATACGCCGCGCCGTACGCGAGGAGGTGCGGCGCGACCTCGCCGACAGTGGCGGGCCTGTCGAGGCGGAGGCGGAGTATCGGATCGCCAGTGCGCGAAGGTAGCGGGATGTACTGAATGGGCGGGCCGGCATCGTCGGTGCACGAGTTCCGCGCATTCAAACGGAGACACTAGGAGCCTGT
>Ga0308309_10002114_pt1 | contig 11809 bp, 9 predicted proteins | sample HubBroMetageWFT5_FD_192491 | JGI IMG/M metagenome (GOLD analysis project Ga0308309, IMG submission 192491) | Warmed and freeze-thawed soil microbial communities from the Hubbard Brook experimental Forest, New Hampshire - Hubbard Brook CCASE Soil... | ecosystem: Environmental > Terrestrial > Soil...
GGCAAGGCACAGCGACTTTTCGCTAGTTTTCTCGGCCAGTGCAGTCCAGTGCGCCGCGAGTACCTCTTCGAGCGCCGCTTGCATGCTCGCCGCAAGATTGTGATGGCGCTGCTCCAGCGGCTGGTCAGGCTGGCGCGCAGGGCCGAGTCGCTGTTCGAGATAAGAAGAAAAAAGCCGGCCCAGAACAGGAGTGCGATCGGCATCGCGCCAGGTCATATCCGCGCCTTGCGATTGGTGCGTGAAATATTCCAGCCCCAGCCGGAAGGAAAGCGGCGCGTCCACGTAAACGATGCGCCGAAATTCATCCAGGAATTCCGGCTGCCCGTACGCCGCCAGGCCCATCACTTTGTATTCGTCGCCAAATTTCCAGAAGCCGATGTATTGCGTCAGCGCGGTGTAATACATCCCCAGCGAATGTGGAAACGTGATTTCGCCGAGCTGTTTCATGCGCGGGCCTTCTCCCAGCGCCCACATGGAGCTGGCGAAATCCCCGAGCCCGTCAGCGGAAAGCACGGCGGAGCGCTCAAAGGGTGAGACGAAATAGGCGCTCGCGAGATGCGCAGTGTGATGCTCAATGCGATGAAATTGTGCGCGAATCTTAACCGCCGGAGTCTCAAACGCCCCAGCCAGATCTTCGTGAATTCCCGCGAACCGCCTCATCACCCGCGCGCGATCCAGCGCAAACTTCGGCATGCGCATCGCGAATCGCAGCTTCGTTCCCAGCCGCGCCCACGGGTTGCGTGGGATAGCAATGTGGTCCACTTCAGAAAGTTTTACGCCCGCCTGGTCCAGGCAATGTTGAATTGCGCGCACCGGAAGCCCCGCCGCATACTTCACGCGGTTCAGGCGCTCTTCTTCCACAGCCGCCAGCAGCCGTCCGTCCGCAACAATCGCCGCAGAGGCGTTGGCGTGGTAAGCGTTAATGCCCAAGATGACCATCCCGAATATTGTGGCGGAAATTCGTCGCCCTGTCTCACGAATTAATCGAAAAAGTATGCAACTGTACGGCAGCTGGCGCGCAGCCTGGGTACTACCGGACGGTGGGAGCGACGCACTGCGACCGCGCGGCCGCTATGTAGGCGAGCAACGCGTGGCACGTGTCGCGAATGTTTTCAGTCGGCGGGGACAGCGCGGTCCTTCGCCCACGCTCTTATGGCTTGGATGTCTTCGCTGCGGGTGACGCTGAGCGGCTGGGTGTTCTGAACTTCGGCCAGAAGGATGTCGGTCGAGAGCTGTTGTTTTTGGCCGAAGGCGGTGTAGAGCCCGGAGGCGATCGCCTGTTCGATTTCGGCGCCGGAAAATCCATTGCTGGCTGCGGCGAGTTTCTGCAGGTCGAATGTAGCGGCATCGCGGCCGCGCTTTTTCAGGTGAATGGCGAAGAGGGCAGCGCGCACGCCCGCGTCTGGCAAATCCACGAAGAAGATTTCATCGAAGCGCCCTTTGCGGAGCATCTCGGGCGGCAGGCTGGAAATATTGTTGGAAGTCGCCGCAAGAAAAACATTGCTCTGATGGTCTTGCATCCAGGTGAGAAGCGTGGCCAGGAGGCGCTGGGACAAGCCGGCGTCGGCGTCGCCACTCGAGCCCGCAGAGGCCAAAGCTTTCTCGATTTCATCAATCCACATCACCACCGGCGCCAGTTTCTGCGCGAGGTCCAGCGCTTTGTGCAGGCGCTTTTCGCTTTCACCGATGTACTTGTCGTACAGCGAGCCGGCATCAAGGCGCACCAGTTCGATGCCCCACTCTCCGGCGATGGCGCGCGCCGCCATACTTTTACCGCAGCCTTGCACGCCGGTAATCAGCACGCCCTTCGGAGGCACCAGGCCAAAGCGCTGTCCCTCAGGAGTCAACGCGCTGCGCCGTTTATCAACCCACTCGCGCAAATGCTTGAGTCCGGCGACATCGATAAAAGTGGTATCGCGCCGAACCGGTTCCAGCACGCCGTTGGCCTGAAGCGCCGCGCGCTTCGCATCGAGCAGCGCATCAAGAAGAGCGGCATCGGCTACTCCGCGCGCGAGCAGACAGCGGCGAAGAGTTCGCGTGGCTTCATCTTTCGTCAAACCGACCAGATTTTGCGCGAGCTGCGCGATAGCCGGAGCGTCCAGGGTCATCAGGACGCGGCGATCGCGGCTGGTCTCGGTCAAAACCTGATTCACGCACAGAGAGAGTTCGTTCGCGTCCGGCAATCCCAGTGCGAACGGAACCGCATCGCCTTTCAGTTCCGCCGGCAATTCGATCGCGGCCGCAGCGATCACGATGGAGCGGCGCGCGGTGCGGAATTTATCCGCCAGATCGCGCAGGCGGCGGCTGATGCGGTCGTTGTCGCAATAGCGCGCAAAATCGCGGAGCAGAAAGATGGCGTCATTTTCGAGGAGCGCGATATTCGCAAGCGCTTGTTCGGGCTCGCCCGTGCCGTAGAGTGGCGAGCCGCTGAGCTTGGCAAGTCCGGTGGTCACGCTCCACGTGTAAAGGGGCACGACCAGCTGTACGGAGATGGAGCGCAGCAGGCCTTCCAGGCGTTCCTCTTCCGTGGTTTCCACCGTGATGATGGGATTCAGCGAATTGATGAGCAGCAGCAATTCGTCGCGTTTGGAATTTCGCGGCGATTGGGTCTTAGCGCCCTGAGTTTTTAGATTGTCCGGCAAACGCAGCACCTCGGTGATTGCACGGCTCGGCACGATGCGTCATGAGGAACGATCGACGCCCCAACGAAGAGTATCAAAGTTGCCGGCCGCCCGCGGCTGCATTTCCCGCGCCGATCGGAATGCCGCCCTCGGCCAGCCCCGTGCGCGCCTCCTGCAACGCCACGCCCCGCATCGCCGCGTAATCCAGTGAAGTCGTCATGCCCATCTTTATACTCGCCACAGCGCCGCCCTGAAAAGCCGGAATTGCGCCGCGCCCAAGCTCCAGCAAAACTCGACCAAAGGTAGAATGGACAGCTGCGTCGACATGTTCTCCACATGCCAGTGTCCTGATCGCATGTCCATCATGGTTCAAATCCGCAATGTGCCTTCCGATCTGCATCGCGAACTCAAGGCCCGTGCCGCGCTGGAAGGCATGTCCCTCTCGGATTACCTCCTTCGCGAGCTGCGCCACGCACTCGACCGCCCCACTCTCGATGAAATGCGCAAACGGCTTTCGCGGCGCCAGCCTGTGCAGCCGCGTCCCGCCCCGGCAGCCGCGGTGCGCGCCGCAAGGAATAGCCGCTGATCGTTGTGGACGCTTCTGCGATTCTGGAGGTTCTGCTCCAGACGCCTGCAGCTCGCCGTGTCAGCCGCGTCCTCTTTGCCCCCAGCCAGACGCTGCATGCTCCGCATCTGCTTGACCTGGAGATCGCTCAGGTTTTGCGCCGCTACGTGCGTTCAGCCAGCATTTCCGCTGAACGCGCCGCCGAAGCTCTCGCCGATTTCCTCGATCTTCCGCTCACCCGCTATCCCCATTTCGTTCTGCTCCCGCGCGTTTGGCAAATGCGTCGCAATCTCACGGCGTATGACGCCGCCTACCTCGCTCTCGCCGAAGCGCTCAATGCTCCGCTGCTTACCCGCGATCGCACGCTCGCCACAACGGTCAGCCGCGCGCGCGTCGCGCTGATATGAGTGCATAGATTTCGTAGCGAATCGCCGACGGAACATATTTTACCGTGCAGGTCGCAGCGCCTTTTCCACTCGTCACTTATCACTGGGCGCCATATTGAGCGGCGCCGCGTTTTATTGCGCGAAAGGCCACGCCGACCTGGAAAATTTGCAAGTGCCTCGGAGTAACGGAGAAACGCTCCCGATCGTGACGATGGCAAAGGAACTCAAACGCGAGTTCTGAGCGCGACGGGCTAGGTTGCGGCGCACCCTTCAAATAACCGAAGAGTGCGCCGCCCACAAAATCGAATGGCGCTTCAAGGCGACCAGTCGCGGGATCAAAAGGCTAATCTAGCTATCAGTTGGAGTCGCACGGTACCGGTGGAGTCGCAGCCGGTGCCGTCACAAATGTGTGATAGTCATAGTCTTCGTAAACGTCGACAGACTCGTCGCATCCAGAGGTTGACGTGGCGAGGGTGAGATTCATTTGATGGCTCGTCCCGCTGGTATTGGTTAGGCTCACGCTCTGGGTCCACGTGAACGTGTCGGTTGTTCTAAAGGAGATCGAAAAGTCTATCGGGGTGTCCCTAAGGCTTCCGCCAACCTCAGTCGAATACGATGTTGAGTAACTCGTGGTTTCGGTTTGTGTTTTTGCGGTTTGGCTTTGGTCCGTCAGGGTTAGGCCGTCGCTTGACCCAAATTCGAGGAAGGGGAATGGAGACGGCGGCGGACTCAGCGCGAAATATCGCTTGGGGTCGATCGAAGCAGGAGACGTATTCGAGGTGATGGAGATAATCGGATCTGTGGCGAGTATTGCAGCAAAGTCGCTCGGAACGCACTTTGAAGGATTCGCACAAATATTGGAGAGGCCGGGATAAACGACCCCATTTATCGTGATAGGTCCCAATACCGCCGCAGGAATGGTGCTGGGGTTCCGGAGTTGAGCAACGCTCACCCTCACCGCGTCCATGACTTGGCCACTCGGCGGTGCAAGGCTATAGGTCGCGGCGCCAGCTCCTGTTTGGGTGACTGTTACCTGGGGATTGAGCCACAGCCAAAAAGTGTCGTTCGTGTGGTCAACGGGGTTCCGTGCAGATTTTAGGGTCAAAGACTGCCCATTAGTAATGGTATCCGTGAATGCGCTTGTCGATCCAGTTCCATTCGTAAACGAGACCGAAGAGCTGCCAGAGCCTCCGATGCCAAAAAAAGTTCCCCCGGCGGTGTATGTCAGAGTTACGCCACTCACGAACGTGCTGCCTATGCTGTTGGTCACGCCGTTAAAGGTTGTGTCCATTATGCCCGTAGTGCTTTGATTGCCCGGGGCATCGTAGAGCAGCGACAATATGTGATATTGGGGGTATATATTTTCCGTAATAGTTACGGTTCCAGTCTTTCCGATTGCGCTGAGAGTATAGGCGCCGTTTGTCGCCACTAACGACGTGGTGGGGTACTCATATCCGGTGCACTGCGCGGACTCGCCTACCACCTGCTGGGTTGTACCGGAGAATGGGTGGTTGACCCCGGACGAATCACGGTAGTTCCAGTTGCTATACGTCGCGATTGAGGCTGCATCCTGATATTGCTCGCAGTTACCTTCTCTTGTTGTAACGGTATTAGTAATCTTTCCCGCTGGCCATGCCTGCGCATATAAGGAAGTTGAGCCGGCGGTTACTGCGAGAACCAAAGCTAGAAACCAAGCGAAATCCCGTATGTGTTTCATTCGCGCCTCCAAGAACCTAGACTCCGAACTAGTCAAGAACTGCGCGATGGTACGTTCGTCGTATTATAAAGTCAATCAATTGTTTAATAATTAATTCCAGGACCCCCCTTGTCGGTTCGCCGGTTGTATGCGCTTAGAGATGTTTGAATTTGCGGGAAGAAGGGTGGATGGCCCACCGGCCCTGCTCTCCAGCAGAGTCCGCCCCGTTAGTAGGAGCAAAACGAGCTTGGATCTCGGATTCAATCCAGTCCCGAACCGTCGATGCAGGCGCGCGTCCCAATGCTTTTTCGTCAAACATGTTGAAGGTCTTGTCCAAGTACTCAGCCGCCAGATCGAGATTCCACACGTCGGTTGTGGATTCCGCAATACAGGGCATCCAGACCTGCCTTGTAAGAGGACTGTCAGAGGGGCCGGAATTGTAACGTCCGACATGATACCAGGTGCTATGAGCGGCGGGTGGCGCACCCTTCCACATCACCTCGACGCACGCATTGGATTTTCCGGGTGCCCCATCCTTCGCGCCTTCGGTTCATGCGAAGGGTGGGGGTTTTGACGCACGTCGCGACAACCGTTCCGTCGAACTCCTACCTCGCGTGCTGCTCCGACGATGAAGAGGCTCTCCGCCCACGCCGAAAAAACCTGTACCGAACCTGTCTGTCGCAACTGGTACAGGTTTGGCGCAAGTTCGGCCAGTCTGCACCAATTCTGTCCAGTCGAGCAGCTGTTTTCGGCGCGGCTTCGCGCTACATTCGAGCGGCAACTAAAATATGAAACTGTACACAGGATCGTTCACCCTGAGAGCTTGCCCGCCGGGGCGGGCCTGCCAGCGTGAGGGGTACACGACTGCCTCGCCGCAGCCATTTCCATTTTCGAATTTCGCGTTTGGGGCTGCGAGCTATGCATTATTGATCGCTAGTTGGCCAATTATTAAAAACCGACGCAAATGATTGAAAACAAACAACAGCGACCCAAGTTAATCGCTAGTTTTTCGGGCGCTCTAGCGCCGACGAAGCCAAAGCCGCCCCTCGGAGGAGGGCCTATGCCACCAAACTTGGTTTCGGAATTTAGGCGACGTGAGCTGTGGCGGCGTTCTGCTTTGGCTCGGCGGAAGCTTCTGGGACGCGCAGGTTGCGCTTGGCCCATTCATTCAGCACGTAGAGGCTCCAGGGCCGCGACCACGTCGTGCGGCCGCGCAGGAAATCTCTCCAGACGGCTTGCGCGAATCGGCCATCGAGCCGGGATTCGAGCGCGGGCGACCAATCACCAAGCTGGACCGCAACTCGTTCGCCCAATTTGCCGCGCAGCCAGGTTTCCCACGGAAAAGTAAAAGTGCGCTTGGGCAGTTTGACGATTTCTTCGGGCAACAAATCCTTCAGCGCAGCGACCAGCAACGCTTTCGGCCGCGCGGGATTGCGCTTCAGCGCTTCGGGAAGCTCCAGAACATATTCCACGAGCGGCCCATCGAGGAAAGGTACGCGCACTTCAAGCGAATGATGCATGCTCATGGCATCAGTGTCGCGCAGCAGCGTGTTCACCAAGTACGAGCGCAATTCGAGCCAGGAGACGCGCGTGAAGCGGTCCATGCGGCGCGATTGACGCGTGGCTTGGGAAAGCCAGCGCGACCAGGGCGTGGCGTCCCAGAGCGCGGAGTCGTCACCCAAGCGGTTGACGACGGTTTGCGGCGTAAAAAGCGCGCGAGTGTAGAAATACGGCGAGGGAAGCAAGTTGGGATCGAGCCATGCGGAAAACGCTTTGCGAAATGCGTCGGGAGAGCCGCGATAAACTTTCGAGCGCTTGATGCCGGAAGTGGCGAGTTCACGCGCGAGTTTCGGGAAGAAGCGGGCCATGGTGGTGAGCCGCGTGACCTGCGCCGTGGCGCGAAAAGAACTGTAACCACCGAAGAGTTCGTCGCTGCCCAAGCCGGAGAGCGCTACTTTTAATCCTGCCTCGCGCGCTGCCCACGAAACAAAATAAGTGTTAATACCATCCATGCTGGGCTGATCGAAGGATGCGACGGCTTCATCGAGGCGCGCTTCCATTTCGCCGCTCGAGAGGGTCATCTCGCGATGTTCGGTGCCCAGGCGCTGCGCCGTCTCGCGCGCGATTTCAGCTTCGCTGTATTCGGCGTCGGGGAATGCGACGGTGAAGGTGTGAATGCCTTTTTGCACGTGGCTGGCAAGCGCGGCGATGGCTGTGGAATCGACGCCGCCACTGAGAAACACGCCGACGGGAACGTCCGCTACCAAATGACTGCGGACGGAATCTTCGAGGAGCGAACGAACCGTGGTAGCGGCGGAGGCAAAATCTTCTTGGTACGCGGTTCCGGTTTCAGCATCCTCGTCCTGATAAAACTCCTTGGTGAAATTCCAGTAGAGCTTTGGCTCGGGCACGCGGCGCGGGTCGTTCGCGTGAATTTTCAGGAAATGCCCGGGCGGAAGCGAAAGCACGCCTTCGACCATGGTCATCGGCTCGCTGACGGAGCCGAACAGCAAATACGAAGGAACCGCTGCGGCAGAGAGCTGCGGAGAAATGCAGCCGCTGGCGAGCAGCGCGCGCACCTCGGAAGCGAATAACAGGCCTCCGCCGCCCACCGCGTAGTAGAGCGGCTTGATGCCCAGTGGATCGCGCGCGAGAAACACCGCGGCTGCCGGGCCGCCGCGACCTTGCGGCATTTCGATCACCGCGAACGCGAACATGCCGCGCAGCCTCGCGACGGATTGTTCGCCCCATTGCTCATAGGCGTGGACGATTACTTCGGTATCGGAGCGCGTGAGGAAAGTGTGGCCTTTGTCTTCCAGTTCCTTGCGCAGCTCGCGAAAATTGTAAATTTCACCGTTGTAGACGACAGCGAGCGTACCGGTTTCATTCCAAATGGGCTGCGAGCCGCCGGGAAGATCAATGATGCTGAGACGCCGAACGCCGGCCAGGACGGGCGGGGCGACCAGAAATCCTTCTTCATCGGGGCCGCGATGAACGATGGCGGCGAGCATACGGCGGACGACGGCGTCGCCGTGTTGTTCCGAGTCCAGGCCGATGGCACCGCAAATTCCGCACATCGATTCGTCGATCCTTTCGATTCAAGTCCCATCTATGCGAAGAGCATTCCAGTGACAACGACACGGGACAGCGCGACTGAAAATCAACAGTATAGCTCGAGTTCGATAGGAATCTGAAGTGCCTACGTCCGCCCGTAACGGTAACTTCGCGAAAGATTGCGGCTTGCGATCTTGTGTTGCGCCCGCCGCTCGGCTCGGGCCGACTAGTCTAGGTACACTCGACGTACGTCGCCGACGTGAATTCGGCCGACGATCTGATGCGCAAGGCTGTCGGCGCAGCGACGTTCAAGCTGCCCGCCAAAAAGGTGTTTCGCTTCAAGTAGATTTGACAAAACGCAGTAGTATAGGAGCAGGCGGCGATAGCACGAGGGTACCAAGACTTCTCGCCAGAACCCGCGCGGTGAATACCGGCGGTTAAGACCCGGGAATTACTGCGGAACGTTTTGCCTAGTAACTTCTTGCAGCTCAATAAGGTACAGGTATTTCACGATGTCCAAACCACTACTGAGTACGCTCGAAGTCAGCCGGTGGCTATCGGACCCGTGCACGATTCTTCACAAGCCAACGAAGCAGGGACGAGTGCGTTCGGATTTCGTTGCCATGGCCTGGATGTTCCGCCAACACGAACTTGACGCATACCTCGAACGGATGACTCTGGGAAGGGGATATCTCGTAACGGATAGCTTTTAGCATTCGGGGACGGAAGCCCTGACCAACGATGCCACAGTGAGCGCCCCGCTTCGAAGGTGGGCAATGGAGGACGAATTGGCGATTCAGATTACGGGCCGAGAATTGCAAGCTGCGCTTCATTTGACTGACGAAGACGTTCAAAGATTGCGGGAATTAGAAGGCACTCGGAACATAGAACCCGGAGGGCTCGTCCCGTCTGCTCTTCCTATAGCCGACGAGGTTCGTTTAGTAATCGGAAACTCCATCAGTTTAGAGAGCTGATTGAGAAGTCCCGCGCACAAGTGCGCTATCGAGGTTGCATTACGCCTGATGGTCCCATCCTCGAACGTCAGCGGCAAAAAGTGGAGTGAGATGAAGCCGCAACTGAGAAAAAGGGATCGTTCCCGAAATCAAACGCAACCTGCATCTCAACTGGACCCAAATTGGCTCCACCATCAACTTGTTCTACCCCCGGCACATAGTCAAAAAATCGATATGTTGATGGCGAGTGTCGCGACGGCTAACATAACTCCGGCGACGATTGCCAACAGGAACCATGTTCTTGGAGTCAACCGTAGCTCGATCCGAAATGGACCTTTTAGGGCAAACGGTCTCGCTACTCGACCCTCCAGATGGTAGGACTGAAGGGGCCGTTCCGTTCGCACGATCTCGTTAGGAAGCATGGCGGACTCTTACGTAGCGGTTTCACGTCGAATACTGAGACCGCGCGACACGTGGGCACTCTTTCGCTAAAGCCCCACTGGGACGGCGAGATGGCCGACTCGAAAAGCTTTCAAGTTCGGGATCGTATCGCCCGTACGCGCGCGCATCACGCAATGCTGGCTCGCTCTGCCCGGGTTGGTAGCGCCGTCGCACGGTTCCTGGATGAACTCGAAGACCGGCGGATGGACGCAGTCCTGGCGAATTCGCACTTAAGCTACGAACTGGGATTCGCTGCTGCGAGCGCATGCGCGATAAGTTCAAACACGATTCACCTCGGAATCCGTCGCCTGTGACCTTCCTCGCGAGCAAGGGCCTGAATCGACCCCTCAGTATGCACGGCACCCTCCGTCTTTAAACCGATTTGGATTGCCTGAGGCACCCACCATAAACGGAGCTCCCGTCGATTCGAAGAATTGTGCATTCTGAGACCCGCTACGCTGATCATGAAGGTGAACGCTTCAGCCACTGTCAGATAGGCAGGAGTGGGTAATCGAACAAACGGACGCGCCAGCGGATCGTTTTCGACCCAGCCTGGGTCTTCCTGTCGAAGTCTCAGCGTATTTGTGACATCAGCGAGAGCAGCCGCTTGGACGATTGCGATTAACGTTAACCAAGCGACGGGGCGGTGTTTCTCAAATATCCGTTCGGTTTTTCTGGCAGCCAACTATTTTCAGAGAACTGTTGTGCCTGTGCACTAACGCAAAAGAAAACGGCTAGCTGAACCGCAAGAGACTCTCGGACCGCGTATTCCTCGGTCTCGGGGACCTGCTTGGAGTGGTTGTTTCATTCGAAGCTTCCTTTCCGATGTGTTGGACGGGCCCTGGGATTGGCGTGTGCTAAAGGGTGGCGCTCGGAAAGCGAAGTGCAAAAGTCTCCATCCCTTTCCCCAAAGGGACGATTGCTTGACTTTCTAGCAATCCGGGCCTACGCTGGCTTCCGCCAGCCTCTGGACTTTGATTATTCGCGTTCCTGTCAGCTATGAAAATGCTCTACATCATGCGTGCTCACGTGTGTCCAATCTGCGGAAGCACTAACATTCATCGCTCGAAACGCAAAGGTTTTGCCGAGCAGGTCGCTTGTCGAGTCACTCCGGTTCGTCCGTTTCGCTGCAACAACTGCGATGCGCGGATATACGCGCTCCAGGCGGGCGTGAAGCAGTCCGCTTGAATCGGTCGAAGACTGGCCGCTCTGAAATCATTGCGCTTCGAGTTATCGACAGACCGCTACCGCGGAAGTACGCGGAGATGAGACCCCCAAAAGGCGGCACTCGACCATTCTCATGTCTTAAAGGCTCCGTCACGACTCAGCATCGGTTCAGGCTATCCAGTTTGCGATGACAAGCACGGCGAGAGCGAGAAGAATTCCGACGAGTACTGCCAGCAGAAACCAATTCCGAAATCGTGGGCGCGCGGAGAGATTCGATTGAACGAGGGGATGCGCCCGGTAATCCTGGGATGTCGCATATCGAAAAAGTTGTATGCAGTTCAGATTCCACAACGAGTATGCACCGGAGCAGTTCACTTCAAGACCTCTCCAAGAGGCTGATGGCCAAACCTTTCGTAGTAGAGCTCTCATTCTTGCAATGCAGACGTGTCCCACATACCGCGGAAGCGGCCGCTTTTCAGTGTGGGAATTCCGTTCCGATTCGGAACCGAGTGTCTAAGCGAAGATACTTCGGCCGCGACATGAAACCGGTCAATCTTCTGGCGTCGCTTTGAAATCGACCTGCATTTGCAGGCTCGCGACAAATCAACCTGTCACTTGCGTATGCGACTCGGCGAGCTTGAGCCTGGGGCGCGTGAGCGCGAGCCTTTTGCCCTGGCCATCGCGGGCCGCGCTTACTTGAACACCATGAGACTTCAGTAGCGATACGATGGCCCTAACGGGGTTGGTTCTTGATGGCGGTGAATCGTTACGCGGGCCGGATCAAGTTTCCGACAAGTACTAAGGATCGTCCGTGCTCGGGACAGTTTAATCCGCGTCGCTTCCTACCGGTGCGCGGATCGGAAAAACAGGAGCACACGACAACTTCGCCGTTCGCTTATCCACGAGGCTTGGATCGAAGCACATTC
>Ga0308309_10002115_pt1 | contig 11807 bp, 5 predicted proteins | sample HubBroMetageWFT5_FD_192491 | JGI IMG/M metagenome (GOLD analysis project Ga0308309, IMG submission 192491) | Warmed and freeze-thawed soil microbial communities from the Hubbard Brook experimental Forest, New Hampshire - Hubbard Brook CCASE Soil... | ecosystem: Environmental > Terrestrial > Soil...
CGCTCGACGCGATCAAGCGCATCCTGCTGCGCGAGAGCCTTAACCAGCCGCTGGTCGTGATTTTCGAAGACCTTCACTGGATCGACACCGAGACGCAGGGATTCCTGAACCTGCTCGCCGACTCGATCGGTACCGCGCGCGTATTGCTGCTGTTCAACTATCGGCCCGAGTACCGGCATGAGTGGGGCAACAAGACCTACTACACGCAGCTGCGGCTCGACCCGCTCGGCAAGGAAAGCGCCGACGAGATGCTGGGTGCGCTGCTCGGCGACGGCAAGGAGCTCGAGCCACTGAAGCGGCTGATCATAGAAAAGACCGAGGGCAACCCTTTCTTCATGGAAGAAACGGTGCAGGTGCTGCTGGACGATGGAGCGCTCGTGCGCAACGGCAGCATCAAACTCACCAAGCCGCTGCGCGAGTTGAAGATTCCACCTACCGTGCAAGCGATCCTCGCGGCGCGCATAGACAGGCTGGCGCCCGATCACAAGGACCTTCTGCAGACGCTGGCCGTCGTTGGCACCGAATTCAAACTGGGGCTCGTGCGCAAAGTATTGGACCTGCAAGCGGGAGCAGAATTGTCATCCACGGGCCGCGATACGACTGCCGGCCGGCTCTCCCGTGAAATAACGCGCGAGGTTCTGGAAGAGATGCTGTCCGAACTCCAGCTCGCCGAGTTTATCTACGAGCAACCGGCGTCCGGCGACGTCGAGTACATCTTCAAGCACGCGCTGACTCATGATGTCGCCTACCATTCCATGTTGAACGATCGCCGCCGCGTGCTGCACGAGAGAATCGGCGCGGCGCTGGAATCCACCTATGCCGAGAGCCTGGACGACCACGTTGCCGAACTGGCGCATCACTATGCGCGCGGCGGCAACGCGGCCAAGGCGGTGAAATATTGCTTACACGCAGTCAGGCGATTCACACACCTCGGCTCGAATGGTGAAGCGCTGGCGCACTTCGAGACCGGGATCGCGCAACTGTACAAGCTCCCCGACGACGACCGTCGCGCAGAGCTGGAGCTCGATCTCAGGAACGCCGCCGGCAGCTCGCTGGGAGACACCAAGGGTTACGGATCATTCGAAGCGGAGCAGTCGGCGGCGCGCGCCATGGAGCTTTGCCGGCGGCCCGGCATCAACTGGGAAAAGACCTGGATGTCACTGTTCCAAATATTTTTCGTGCAACAACTCCGTCCCGACGTTTGCAAAGCGGAGGCAATAGCCTCCGAGTTGGTTGCACGAGCCGAAGAACAGCGCGCCGACGGATATCTCGCAGAAGCTACGAACTGGTTGGCTTACGCGAAGATGGTTTCGGGCAACTTCGAGCTCGCCGATCAAATCTTCGACCGGGCCTGGATGCTGCTGGAATCCATGAATTCGGATCACGATGAGCAAGCGCCCAAAGGTCAGTTTTCGATCCAGCAGCTCGGGACTCGGCAGAACAATCGCATCCTCTCGGGATGGAACCTGTGGTTTCGGGGCTATCCCGATCGCGCTCTGGAGCGAATGAATGTCGCGACCACCATCGCGCAGGAACCGCGGGCTCCGAAAAACATCCTGGCCGACATACACGGATTTGCGACCTACATTCATGAGCTTCGCCGCGAGCCTGAGTTGATGAGAGCGCGGGCGGAAACGAGGCGGGAACTGGCGACTGAATCGGGCTTCTTCACCGGCCGAGCGCTGAGCGAAATTTACCTCGGACGCGCGGATGCGATGACGGAAGATGCCGAGGGCGGCATCGTGCGCATGAGAGACCATATGTCGGAGTTGAAGGTGACCGGCTCGGAGTATATCAGCGATCGCTATTTCACCTTTATTGCCAACGCGCTGAGCCGGCTGCGACGTTTCGACGAAAGCCTTCGCGTCGTTGAGGAGTCGTTTCCGTTTATCGAGCGGAGTGGTCAACGCTACTACGAGGCGGAGCTACATCGCTTGAAGGGTGAAATGTTGCTGGGCCAAGACTTATCGAATACGACGCGAGCGGAGCAGTCCTTCCGCACTGCGATCGATATTTCACGAAAGCAGCATGCGAAGTCGTGGGAGCTGCGCGCGATCACGAGTCTCGCGCGCTTGCTGGCGAATCAGCGCAAACGCGACGAAGCGCAGATTATGCTCGCTGAAATCTACAACTCATTCACCGAGGGCTTCGACACGCCCGACCTGAAGGACGCCGAGGCCCTGCTGGAAGAGTTAGGCGGGCAGGTATCGAAATTGAATCGAGGCAGAGTCGTGGACGGAGTTCCGGAGAACAGCAAGAACGCGGGGGCACGAGTGAAAAGCGTCCTTGAGTTCTGGTTCGCGCCGGAACCGGGCTCCGACGTTGCCACGTTTCTACCGCGCTGGTTCGTCCCGAATCCTGAATTCGACAGGCTGTGTAGCGAGCGGTTTCTTACGAACTACGAGGATGCGGCATTGGGGCGCCTGGAGGACTGGCGGAACGAGCCGCGAAGTTGCCTCGCGCTGATTTTGCTGCTCGATCAATTTCCGCGCAACATATTCCGCGGCACAGCACGAGCGTTCGCAACGGACGCGAAGGCGAGAGAACTAAGCCGTCACGCTATAGCATGTGGATATGACCGCGAGTTGTCGCCGCTAATGCGGATGTTCTTTTACCTTCCGCTCGAACACAGCGAAAATCCGGACGATCAACTTGAGTCGGTACGGCTTGCCGGCGGGTTGACCGCAGAGAGCCGCATCCGAGCCGAAGTTCTGGAGTCCGCAAAGCAGCATCAGGAAACAATTCGGCGATTTGGAAGATTTCCCGGTCGAAACCACGCCCTGGGAAGGCAATCCACGCAGGAAGAAATCGATTTTCTAAAGAACCAGAAGCGCGAGTAAGCCATCCCGGCGACCGGTTGATTGTAATTTATTGCAAGATCGCCTCTCGTGGAGAATCGCCGGCGGTTCCTCGAAGGCTACCAATGCACCAGATGGCCATCACCGCGTGTAGCACAACAGCCGCCGGCCACAAGACGACACCTACCGGCATCGATCGGATGCCGGCAATCCCCAAGACAAGAGCTACTCCGAGATTGTAGATCACCATCGCCGCAACTAACCCTCTCGCGGCGCGACTCTTCGTGTCGCCGCGCGCAAGCCAGCATGCGACTCCTAGTGCAAGCAACGCGGCGCCACCGACTCGAGCCACAGCCACGCCCTCTGGCGCTTCGAACGGTGCACCTAGCAGAATCTGCACTGCTGCCGTAGGCATACACAGCAGCGCCATCCCTGCGCCTACTTCGATCACTGCAGTAGCTGCGTATAAGGCGCTCACGATTGCCTAGTCCTTGGCTCTTGCCATTTTCTCCGCGATCGCCTTCTTATCCGCATCGGTCAACTGTTCCGGCCCGAGATTGAAAGTGAGCTTGTCGATCGTGCCGGTAAATCGGAATGGCAGCTTGTAGTCGTCATTCACCGCAGTCCGAGTATCGCTGCCAACGTCAAAGGTCTCGTCGATCGACATGAGCAAAGGAATCGTATGATCCATCTTCTTGCGAGCTATCTCGTTGCCATCGACCTTAAAAACTCCCTCGCCGCCCTTGCCGGGCCCCGGTCCGTCATATTTGAAGTCGAAGACTATCGTGTGCTTGCCCGGCTTGAGTGCATCGGCTAACAAGCCGTGACCTAAGGGTCCTCCTTCCCAACGGTAGTGCTTCAGATCGAGAAGGTTGTAATCGAAGACCGGCTTGCCTTTGAGCAGGTAAAGGCCATAGCCGCCAAAACGACCGCCCAGTGTCACGATCATTCCTTCCGCCTCGCCTTGTGGGACCGTGATATCGGCGGTGATTGTATAGTCCCTGTCCAAAATGCTGGGAGCGTTGCCCACGGGAATGTTCTCATTCGGACCTGTGTACGTGAAAACAGTCTTACCCGCGACGGCGCTCGGTCGAGGTGTCAGGAGTCGCGAGAAACCCGTGTTATCCAGGGGAAGGACTTGATACTTCGCGGCTTCAGTCAGAAACAGCGCCTGCATCTCCTTGAGCTTGTCCGGGTTCTTCTGAGCAAGGTCGTTGTTCTGCGAGTAGTCTTCAGTGAGGTGATAAAGCTCCCAGTTGTAATCGTTGACATCGGTCAGCTTGCCCGTTGCGAGCAGCCAAGGCGCGGCGGGCGGGGTCGTGGAGGCTATCCAGCCGTCGTGGTAGATCGCACGATTGCCGACCATCTCGAAATACTGAGTCACGTGTCTCGACGGTGCATTTGCGTTTGCTTTGTCGAATGTATAGACCATGCTCACGCCTTCGATCGGCTTTTGCTTAATGCCATCGACCTCGTCGGGAGCCTTTATCCCGGTCGCTTCCAGGATCGTCGGCACGATATCGATGACGTGATGGAACTGCGAGCGAATGCCGCCGACATCAGTGATGTGACCCGGCCATGAGATGGCCATCCCTTGCCGTGTGCCGCCGAAGTGCGACGCCACCTGCTTGGTCCACTTGAACGGAGTATCAAAGGCCCATGACCATGCTACTGACATGTGCGGATAGGTCTTGTCTGAGCCCCAATCACTGTAGTGCAGCAACTGCAGCGGCAACGGGAGGGTTAGGAGGCCGTTGTAGGCAGTCATTTGATTGAAAGTGCCCTCGAGAGTGCCTTCAGCGCTGGTGCCATTGTCGCCGCTGATATAGATGATCAGCGTATTGTCGAGCTTGCCCTCATCCTGCACTTCCTGGATCACGCGGCCAATCTCATGATCAGTGTAGGCCGCGTAAGCGGCGAAGACCTCGGCCTCGCGCGAGTAGAGCTTCTTCTGGAGAATTGAGAGCGAGTCCCATCTGGGAAGTTTGGCGCCGCCATACGCTGCCTGCCCGTCGGGCCATGGAGTGAGCTGAGTATCCGCGGGAATCACGCCGAGCCGCTTCTGGTTGGCGAAAATTTGCTCGCGCAGCCTCTCGTAGCCCATGTCGAACTTGCCTTTGAACTTATCGATCCATTCCTTAGTCGGCTGATGCGGCGAGTGAGTGCCTCCAGGGACGTAATAAACAAAGAACGGCTTGTCGGGAGCAGCCGCGTTCAGGCCGCTCATATATTTGATGGCGTCGTCCGCCAGGTCGGTCGTGAGGTTGTAGCCGGGCTTGCCGATCCATGGAAATACCGGCGTTGTATTGCGATAAAGATAAGGTGTCCATTGGTCAGTCTCGCCGCCGAGGAACCCGTAAAAATATTGAAAGCCCAAGCCGACCGGCCATTGGTCGAAAGGACCGGCGGCACTGTATTGAAAAGAAGGAATGTTGTGATCTTTGCCGAACCACGACGTGGCGTAGCCGTTGTCACGGAGGATGGTACCGATAGTTGCGTTGTCCGGACCAATCAGCGAATCGTAGCCCGGGTAACCGGTGGATAATTCGCCAATTACGCCGTAGCCGACTGAATGATGGTTGCGGCCCGTGATGATGGCCGCGCGCGTCGGCGAACATAGCGCGGTCGAATGGAACTCGGTGTAGCGCAGTCCGGCGTTGGCGATGCGATCCATCGCAGGCGTCGGAATGACGCCGCCAAAGGTGCCCGAAACGCCATAGCCCTGATCGTCGGTCATGATGAGGAGGATGTTAGGCGCGCCTTTGGGCGGCACGACGCGTGGCGGCCACCACGGTGTGGAATCCTTGGCGCTTTCCTTGATCACGCCGCCAAACGGCATCGGCGGGGGCGGTAGCTGTTTCCCGTCAAGCATGACGGTGGCGTTAGGCGAACCGGGAACGCCGGTGATTTGCTGGGCCGAAACCAGCGTCGAGCCGAACAGTCCGGTGGCGATCAGCAGCGCGAGTACCGTCAAAGTCGCAAAAATCTTCGGGCACCGAGCGTTCACTGAGTGATGTCCTCCTCCGCAAGAATAGGTTCGGAAACTACGTGCACAGCCCGCACGGTCGGCCGTGCTCCTTGGTTACGATCACGGGATCATGCCGCATTCAAACATCTTGTTAGCGATCGGCGCCGCCACTCGATCGATGAACATACGGCGCATCTGTGGATCGTTACGCAGAAAATTTACGGCTTCCTGTTCTCTCTGCGTTTTCAACTGCCCTCTCTCCTGCCACAACTGCTCGCACGAGGAATTCTGGTACTTCTGGATGACCTTGTTGGCGGCCTTGTCCAGCAGCGGGTACTGGGCGTTGCTTATGCCCGCGAACAGCAACACGGGAAGCAGCAGCGCGAACTGGTAAAGGCGTTTACTCATGGCTTTCCCACTCCTCTGCTTCTCGAGCATCAAGTCCACTCGCTGCAGTTTCGATTTCAAATTCCGCATTACTTGCCTCCAGGTCCTTTTCCGTTCGATCTGAATCATCGACCCTGAACATCCGCGCTATTTGATCGACTGAGATTCTGTATCGCGCAGACGGCTGCGTCTATTGGACTAAGGACCAATGTCTACGGGTTGGCTTTCGAGGAATTGTGCGAGATCATATGATGGCAATTTGACCCTTAGCGTTGAACGGATATTTGACCGTTCACATTCCTTTGCTGCATTCTTCAAACGCTCGTCAAACCCTTGCAACGATCTTCGTGTAACCGGTTATGTAGAGCATCGGGTAGTACTCGATGCTTTGACCGGTCGGGCGAGTGGTGAGGGGTTTGTATGGACGAGGAGAAACTCCGCGACGGCGACCGTTCTGCTGTTGAAGGAGCCCGAGGCCTTCTCGGCCTTTCAGGTATTGGAGAAGGCGGGACCCGGGTCCCTCCTACGTTTGAGTTCCATCCCCGACGAGCCTCTTCGATTCCGCAACATATCTGTGTCGTTACTGAGACCTATTCTCCCGAAATAAACGGCGTCGCGTTGACATTGGCGCATCTCGTGAACGGATTGCGCGCGCGGCAACATAAGGTATCGGTCGTCTACCCAGATCTGCAGAAGAGGACGATATCCGACGAGAACGTGCTCGGCTTCCTTCCCGAGGATGTTCTGGTTCGCGGTTTGCCTTTGCCGGGGTACCAGGGATTGCAATTCGGATTGCCCGCGGGACGTCTTTTGCGACGCTCATGGAGAAATCGGCCTCCTGCTGCGGTGTATGTAGCAACCCAAGGGCCGTTGGGCTGGTCGGCGGTTCGGGCGGCTAGGTCCCTCGGCATCCCCATTTTCAGCGGCTTCCATACCAACTTTCATCAATACTGTAAGCACTATGGTGTCGGCTGGCTCCAAACCCTGGCACTTCAATATCTGCGCTGGTTTCACAATCAGACCGAATGCACTCTCGTCTCCAATGAAGAGCTACGCGCGCAGCTGCAAAGCGCCGGCTTCAATAATGTAAGTATCCTGGAACGGGGAGTTGATAGTCAGCTGTTTACGCCGCAACGCCGTTGTAGCGAGTTGAGGCGTGAATGGGGAATATCCGACGAAGATCTCGTACTGGTCTGCGTTGGACGGGTAGCAGCAGAGAAAAACCTACAACTTGCGGTTGAAGCGTACCGCGCGATGAGACGCTTGAGCGACAGGATTAAACTCGTCATCGTCGGCGACGGACCACTGCGGAGCGTGCTGCAAAAAACATATCCAGAACTGATTTTCGCGGGAATGCAAACCGGCGAGCAGCTTGCCAAGTACTATGCCTCAGCCGACATTTTTCTCTTCCCCAGCGAAACCGAGACCTTTGGCAATGTAACGTTGGAAGCCATGGCCAGCGGTCTGGCTGTCATCGCTTACAATTATGCCGGCGCAAGACTTCATATCACTAGCGGTGAGACTGGCGTCCTTGTTCGATTCGGAGATGCGAATGCGTTCGTCGATTCCGCCTGCAATCTTATTCGTGAACCTCAGGCTATCAAACGAATACGCCGGCAAGCGCGTCAATACGTCACGCACCTGGATTGGCTCCGCGTGGTAGAAAAGTTCGAATCCTTGTTATTGAACGCCGGTGGAACCAGTCGCAAGGAGTCCACCACTTCTCCGCTGACGCGAAGAGGTTTGGCCACTTAGCTTTCGAGAGGAGAAATTAATATGCGGGTGGCTGAGGAATTGCAAAAGTGGATGGCGCATTTCGACTGGCCGGCGTCGGCTCAGGATAGAAACTTCGAGATCCTGTTGGGACTACTAGCGTTAGCCTTGCTGGCAGGCCTCGCTTTCCGGAAGATCACAACAAGTTTCTTGACCTTGAGAGCCCTAGCGCTCGTGCCCACACTATCGCGACGAGTGTCTGACTGGGTCAAGTCGGCTGATTATTCCGAGAACGAGGTTTGGGGAGCGGACGGCGCTGGAGAAGGTTGGGTTATGCTCCGTAAGGAGGCTATCGATCGCCTGGCCAGTTTTTTTCGAGTTCACTACGCGAAATCGATAGCTTGGGGAAACGAAATCCGCGAGAGTTTCTCCGATCTGCGTTTCACCGACGCCAACAGGGTTCCCTTCCCATTCATGCGCGCGATGCGCGAGAAATTCAGCCTTTGCTCGGTAGTGACCGAATCGAATGGTCCGAGATTGTGCGACCTCGATGGCAACTGGAGCTTGGACGTAAGCGGTTCTTACGGTCTCAACCTCGCGGGCTTCGACCGATACAAGGAGTGGATGGAAAAGGGACTGAAGCAGGTCAGCGATCTTGGTCCGGTCCTGGGGCCTCTACATCCGATAGTCTTCGAAAACATCTCCATCCTGAAAACCATTTCGAAATTGGACGAAGTATCCTTTCATATGAGTGGCACCGAAGCTGTCATGGCTGCCGTCCGCTTGGCGCGATTCAACACGCGCCGAAAGCTGATCGTGTGCTTCTCAGGCGCCTATCATGGCTGGTGGGACGGCGTGCAGCCCGGTCTCGGCAGCGAGCGAACTATCAGCGATTGCCTGACTCTCAAAGACCTGCATCCGGCGTCTCTCGAGGTCCTTAGACGACGGGCTCGCGAGATTGCCGCTGTTCTTATCAACCCGGTCCAGTCTTTCCATCCCAACCTGTCGCCCCCGAGCGACACGATCCTACTCACAAGCGGGGTACGTAAGACTGAAGACTCAAGCTCTTCCTATGCTCAATGGCTGCGTAAGCTGCGCGAAGTTTGTACTGCAAGCGGAATACCCTTGATCTTCGACGAAGTGTTCAGCGGCTTTCGGCTGGCTCCGGGTGGGGCGCAGGAATATTTCGGCGTCCAGGCCGATGTGGTGGTGTATGGAAAGTCAGTCGCGGGCGGCATGCCCATCGGGGTTGTCTGCGGCAAGAAGGAGCTGATGCGGCGATTCGATCCTGAGCATCCAATGCGGATCGCGTACGTGATCGGTACCTTTTCAGCTCATCCGGTCGTGATGGGAGCCATGAACGAGTTCCTAAAGTGGCTCGGACAACCAGAGACGCTCGATCTCTATGTCGAGGCGAAGCGCCGCTGCGAACAGTGGGTCCGCTCGACCAACGAAAGACTCAGTGAGCTTTCGCTGCCGGTTCGGGTTATGAACTTCGCGACAATTTGGACGGTGCTGTTCAAGGAACCCGGCCGCTATAACTGGCTCCTTCAATACTATCTTCGTGCCAACGGAGTGACGCTGAGCTGGGTGGGGACCGGCAGATGCATGAGTAGCATGGATTTCACGACCGACGACTACCGGGAATTGCAAACCAAGCTGGTCGATGCGGCACAGTCGATGAAGCGCGATGGGTGGTGGCTGAATGAAGAGCAACAACCGGGGAGGGAAGGGACCATGCGATCTCGCTTAATCTGGGAAATGGCGAAAAGTGTCGTGCAAGTTCCGAAACCGCTCGCCAGTTTCTACACCGAAATCATGCAGCGCAAAAAGGACGACCATCACGCCTCGCATAGTAATCTGGTAAACCAATTCTTTCACCTGTTGAGCTCGAGCACGTTCATATTTTGTTATTTCTTTATCTTCTTCAACTTCACGCTCGCGATCTTCCTCAGCATGGCGGCACTTTTCGTCCGACAGTTTGGGCACGCGATACTTGAGCCTCCCTGTCACGACAAAGAAAAAGCGCTGCTTGGGTTCAATACTCGAAACAAGACAATTATCGTGGCTGGCTACTTCCTGATTCCCGTCGTGCAAGTAGCGCGGCTGTGGGGATACGATTCCTTGAATGCGGAGTCTTTCAGTTCGATCCTGCCGACCGTCGCCCAGCAGTGGTTTCTTTTAACGTTGGCGGCGGTGTTGGGACGCGTGCTGTATCTCAACTGGGCTCACAACTTCCGAACTTCGATGATTTGGTTTGTTAAACTGATCACCGATCCCATCACCGACATTTTCGCCTACTACAACAGCGTCGAAAAGATGATGCGTCTGCCACCGAGCAGTAGAAGTGAAGCTACCCACTAGAGGCGTCCCTGGCGCTGACGAAAGATCGCTGAACTTCAAATTCCGCCTGGAATAATCAGTGGTGAGCTGGCTTGTTTGTGAGCGAAGTCGAACACGGTCATCAGATCACCGATAGAAGGGCCGTTGGCCGGTACATAAGGATTGTCGGGCGCTGCAATCGGGTTGGGCAGATTGTCGCGGCTCCGCGGTGACATCGGCGGCAGGCTCCAGTTCTTCTCGATGAACTTCAAAATCGAACCGTGGTCGGAGTAAGCATGATCGATAGTGCCGGGCTTAACGTAGGGCGAGATCACGAGCATCGGAATCCTGGTCCCATCGCCGAAGAAATCGAGTGGCTGGATGTAACCAGAATCGTAGTAGCCGCCGCCCTCATCCAACGTCACCACGATAGCGGTGTTGGCAAACAGATCCGGCTTGCTGATGACCTCGTTCGCGATGCTTAGTACGAAATACTCGTAGGCCGACACCGCAGAATTAGCGGGATGCCCCGAGTACGGCTCGTAGGGCCGCACGAACGACACGGCGGGCAGGTTGCCGTTCTGAGCGTCGCGGTAAAATTCTGAAACGTCGTCGATCTGGTTGCGAAGCCCGGTGGTCATGATGTTCTTGTTGTACTGCAGCGGATTGCAGATCGAGCACCAGGTATCATTGGCCCCTGAGTGCTGAGCACCGCCGCGTTTGAGCCCGCCGATGTAGTACTTCCACGAGACTCCCGCTTTGCTCATCGCCTCACCGATGTTCGGCAGCGTCTGCGGGGGCAGCGTGTAAGGATGCTGCTTGACATCGACCGGAGTTCCGTCAGCGTTGAAAGCAGGGCCATAGTTGTTGACGAGATAGTAGTGGCCTGGCTCGCAGCGGGAGGTACGATGCTGCTTGTTCAGATACGCAACGATCTGCGCGACCCCTGACTGCGACAAATCAGCGCAGTTCACATAGGAGCCGCTCTCGTAACCGTCTTGCTTGTACCAGTTGTTGGAACCGACCCACGGATCCGGATTTTCGATCAGCCGGGCCGGCGGGGTCGCGGGGTTTCCGTTGCCATCACTGTAGAAGGCAAGATCGCCGGTGCCCAGGTAAATAAAGCTGGCACCGGTGCCACCCATGATCCCCTGGTGAAAGTTGTCGCTCATCGCATAGTGATCGGCGATGAACTTGAAAACTGGTACATCGCCTTGCGTCATGTTGTAAAAGCCCATCGCGACAGAGCCTTGATGGGTGCTTTGATCGGTAAAGGGAACCGGCGGCGGCTTGCCCTCGCTGCCCATTCCGATAGTAGTCGCCACCCAGGGGAACAAGTCGTTTCGACCTTCGTCGAACTGCTGCCACATTTGAAAGAACCGATGAACCGGATCGCCGGTGAACGAGAGTTGATACGCTGCGTAGTGGCTTAGTTGGAATGGACCGTTTGACAAATCTGCGGGGAACCGTGCATCTGGCTCATTCGGTTTCCGTCCGAAAGCAAAGGTGGTGTTCGGCTGCGGCAGCGATACGAACGGCTGTGTGCGCTGAGGCGCGATCGAGTACTTGTCGGTAACACTCGCCTGCCATTGTTGTGCCTTAATGAAGTGGGGACCAGG
>Ga0308309_10002118_pt1 | contig 11803 bp, 14 predicted proteins | sample HubBroMetageWFT5_FD_192491 | JGI IMG/M metagenome (GOLD analysis project Ga0308309, IMG submission 192491) | Warmed and freeze-thawed soil microbial communities from the Hubbard Brook experimental Forest, New Hampshire - Hubbard Brook CCASE Soil... | ecosystem: Environmental > Terrestrial >...
CGCTGCGCGCGCCGCCGACCGAGTTGTAGGTGGACGTCGAGCTGTAAACATCCGTGCACGCCGCGGCGCCCAGCACGATGAGAGCAATCGACAAGATCAACCGTTTCATTGCCTTATCTCCTCGCTCCCCCTATCAACCGATACGTGCGCTACTGCTCAATCGTTCCCTAAATAATTTGTTAGCTAAATTGAAAAGCCGCGGCGCAATGAAGGTCGGGCGGAGGCCGTTCGGCTCCATCCGGGGGCGTTCCGGTAGCGCCCCTTAGTGTCCGTCCGGAGAGTTTGCGACTCGCGAGACTCGGTTGGGCGAGGTCGTGGCCTTCTGTGGGTGGGATGAGCGGCTCCGGCGCTGGGATGGTGTCGGTGAGCCGCACGCAGTAGAAAGGAAGGATGGGAAGACAGGCAGCCGTCGCACTCTACGTGCTCGCGCTTGTAGCCGTCGTGGTCGGCGTGGACGTCCTGTTCTTCAGGAACCGGTTCTGGGAGCGGCTGATGGTGAACGTCGGGATCGTCCTGGTGTTCGGGGCGTTCTACTTTCGGTTCCTGAAGCTTCCATGAGCGCAGCCGCCGCAATACGCCGGTCCACCCAGCTAGGCCGTGAACTCATAAACAGGCGTTACCCGAACCAACGCTGGGATGTCCGCTTCCGAGCTTAAAGCGGACTTCGGTCACGCCCCTTGCCATGTCTCAAAAGTGCCAATTGCGGACATGCGCAAAAGGCTCTCGTTCCCTCAATTTGTCGGGCCCCCTTCAAGCTCTTCGATGCTCTTGACGATGCTCGCCGTGAACGCCGGCTGCGCCTAGCAACACGCGAGCGGCGTCTCTAGCGGCGCGAGCCACTGCCGGGTCGCCGCGAACCAGCGCTCCTGCGATGGCGCCATCCACCAAGAGCGCCAGGTGGGTTGCCAAGGCGTCCGGGTCCGGGACATCAAGCCGGACCAGCAGATCGCGGAACCAGATGCGGCGCTGTTCTTTGAAATCGATAGCTATCTTGTTGGCGGGATGCTTTGGCTCGCCCAGTTCGGTAACGGCATTGACGAATGGACAGCCGCGATAGCCCTTGCCGGCGAAGGCGGTCTCGAGTCGATCGAATACATCGAGAATCTGCTCCATCGGGTCCAAATCGGAAGCGTCGAACGGCCTGAAACGGCGCGACAGGTAGGCGACAACCAGCGCGTCTTTGGACGGGAAATGATTATAGAGCGTGCGTTTGCTGATGCCGACTGCGTCAGCGATTGCGTCGACGCCGATGGCGCGAATGCCCTTGCCATAAAATAGCCGGTCGGCGGTTTTGAGGATTCGATCCTGCATGCTCGCTTTGGGAGGCCACCGGCTCATGATTACACCGACCTGTGTGGATTTCAGTTGACGCCTTACGTGATGGCCTTGTAACAACACCGATCGGTGTAATCAATAGCTGTTGCTCTGCAGCCATCCAACGGAAGGCGCCCCCAATGACTGACCCGCGCACCCTGCGCTAAGCACTGCCGATATTGATCGCTGCTGGGATCATGTTGAGTCTCAGCATGGGCATCCGACAGACCTTCGGCTTATTCGTGCAAAAGCCAGGTACTTTCAGGTCGAACGACGAACTCGCGGGACTCGCAATGACCACATTGGCTCTGACCAAAGAGCTGCGCTTGGTGGATGTCAACGGCGTCGGCAGCGCGAGTTCGTTAAACTTATTCGCTCACTCCAGCAGCAGGACACCACCATGAGCATTCGCGTCGGCATTGTCGGGATCAGCGGTTTTGGCGGCGGCGAGGCGATGCGCCTGGTCGCGAGCCACCCTTCTTTCGAGCTAATCTACGCCGCAGGCGAGGGCAGCGCCGGCAGCCGTTTGGTGGACCGCTTCCCCGGTGTGCCGGCCAAGCTGGCCGAACTGGTGATCGAGAAGTGGGACCCTGTGACCCTGCCGAAGCTCGACGTGCTGTTCGCGTCGCTGCCCACGGGCGCCTCGGCCGAGGCGCTGGCGCGCGTCCCCAAGGACGTGAAGATCGTCGACATCGGCGGCGACCACCGCTACGCCGAGGGTTGGGCGTACGGCCTGGCCGACGTCTGGCCAGCCCAGATCGAGGGTCAGATCCGCGTTGCCAACCCCGGCTGCTTCCCCGCGGCGACGCTGACCGCGCTGGCGCCGCTGCTGGCCAACAAGCTGATCGAGCCTGGCAACATCGTGATCGACGCCAAGACCGGCATCTCCGGTGCCGGCCGGGGCGGCGCCGACAGCAAGTTCGGCTACGCCGAGAGCAACGAGAACCTGGTGCCCTACGGTCTGCTCAAGCACGTCCACATGCCCGAGATGGCCAAGACAATCGAACGGCTGAGCGGCGGCAGCGCGGCCGGGCTGGTGTTCACGCCACACTTGGTGCCGATGACCCGCGGCGTACTCGCCACCATGTACTGCCGCGGCCGCGCCACCACGGGCCAGTGCTTGGACGCGGCCCGGCGCTTCTACGCCGGGCGGGCGTTCGTCCGCGTGACCGACAAGCCGCCGCAGACCAAATGGGCTACCGGCTCGAACCTCGCGTTCGTCAGCTATGCGGCCGATCCAGAGCGCAACTTGGTGATCGCGATGGGCGTGGTCGACAATCTCGGCAAGGGAGCGGCCGGCCAGGCGGTGCAGAATGCGAACCTGATCTGCGGCCTGCCAGAAACCGCGGGGCTGGACGGCGTACCTGTTTGGCCATGAGATCTTTTGCGAGTCCGTGTTGTCCGTCGTTTGCTTGTCCGAAGTTGAAATTGACCCCCATTTCACGGACTGAACCGCCCCGGGTGAGGAGGCTGGTTGGCTTGAGTCAGGCCGGCATGGCCTGCTGCTCAAGATTGCGAGAGTGATAGTAGTTGGCCGCGCGAGCGTGCTCGGTCTATCCCCAACAGCAGACACTCCCGGCCCCGGCCGGCCAGGGGTGCAAGCTCGCCGTAGGCCCGAAGCCGGCGACGATCTGCGTATCCATCGTGCTGGATCGAGGTGCCGCGCACGCTCTGCAAGCGTCGTATGTCTGCCTGAGTCACCTATAATGACGGCAGAAGAGGGCAACATGCATCGGAGATTGGGATGAAGATCGCACGCATCGAGGCCTTGCGGCTCCACTGGGACCCCAAGGACCCGCCCACCGCCGGTAGCGCCTTCCTGCGCGTGTGGACGGACGACGGGCTCTGCGGTCTCGGCGAGGCATCCCCCATGCAGGGCGGCATCGCCTCGCTGGGCATCCTCACGCGCGACATTGCGCCCGCGGTGATCGGCGCCGATCCGCTCGACCACGCCGTGATCCAGGACAAATTGCTGCACCGGCTGGTCAAGCTGGGACCGGAGGGCGCGTTGACCGGCGCGCTGGCGGCGCTCGACATCGCCCTTTGGGATCTCAAGGGCAAGTACTTGAACCAGCCGGTCTACAAGCTGCTGGGCGGCGCCTGGCGCACGGCGCTGCCCTTCTATAGCTCGATCGGCGGCAATGGCACGCGCACCGTGGACGAGGTGCTCCGGGTGGTGGAGCAGCGTTTGCGCGACAAGCCGGCAGCGATAAAGATCCGCTTCGACAACGATCGCAGCACCGTCGATATCGACATCGCCGGCGACCTGGCCAAGGCGCGCGCGGTGCGCAAGCTCGTCGGCCCGGATTTCCCGCTCGCCTTGGATGCCAACAACGGCTTCTCGCTCAGCGGCGCCATGCGCGTCGGCCGCGCGCTGGAGGAGCTTGGCTACTGGTGGTTCGAGGAGCCGGTTCAGCACTACCATGTCAGGCAGTTGGGCGAGCTGGCGCGCAAGCTGGATATTACCGTCTCCGCCGGCGAGCAGACCTACACGCTTGCGGCGCTGGCCGACCTGATCGATGCCGGGGTGCGGATGGTGCAGCCGGACATCGTCAAGATGGGCGGCATCACCGGCCTCCAGCGCTGCGTCGCGCTCGCCCAGGCCCACGGCGTGGAGCTGGTGCCGCACCAGACTCAGCCGACCATCGGTCACCAAGCCAACATGCATGTCGTCGCGGCCCAGCTTCATGCCACCAAACCCTGCGAGCTGAACGACCCTTCGTCGCGCATGCACGCGGTCTTCGTCGATCCACCGGTGCCGAAGGACGGCCTATTCCACCTGCCCAACGCGCCCGGACTGGGGCTGACCATGGTCGAGACCGAGCTGGCGCAGCGACAGGTGGCGCTGACGGTGTAACGTCGTGAGCGCGCTGATGCTGATCGCCCACCTCGGCCGGCGCCCCGAAGGGCCGGTGGGCGTGGGTTGGGATTTGCCGATCCCCCGCGGCGGATGATGACGCTAAGGCGAGTCCGCGCACGGCTGAACTGTGTCCTGCCGACCAAGTGTCCTGCCGACTAACGGTGCCGGTCGGGCAATGGCCTTGACCAGCCTGGCAATGCTGCGACGGGCCTGACGATCGCGGATCCTGAAGAAGTCCCGGACCAGGTGGAGGGTCTCCCGATCGTTCGTAGGCGACCCCGCTTTCCGCTCGCGGGACTTCAAGGACAGGGCGCCCGCGTCTTCGAAGAAAAACGAGATCGGAACATCCAGCACTCTCGAGACTTCGAACAGTTGAGTCGCGCCGATGCGATTGGCGCCGCGTTCGTACTTCTGGACCTGTTGGAAGCTCACCCCCATCGCGGCCCCGAGCCCGCTCTGGCTCATGCCGAGCTGGCTGCGCCGTTGGCGCAGACGCCTTCCGATATGGACATCGATTGGATGTGGATTTGGCATCTCGTTTCCTTGGCCGAGCATCACGCGGCTGATAGACGACACGCACGATGCGCAGCCTCGGAGAAACGACGTTCATCGTGTGAAGTTCCAATTCACAGGGCAATCGGCTTCCAGGGCGATCGACGCCACGTGCTGCGCCTCCGCAATCGTTGGCGCGGCATTAAGAAGCATCGGGCACGCCGTGTCATTCGACATTTCCGCGTGTTTTCAACTTGAACGCGCAACACTCGCCATTCGATGCGACCATGACGACGCAACGCGACCGTCATGACGGCACACCGCCGCAACCGACGAGATAGGTGCTTGCCATGCGACCCGCTGCCAACGGCCGGCGTGCGCACGCTAAACTGTGCCGTGAAGATGCAGCCGTAGTGGTCAACTGATCCGTGCGTAGTTTACCGGTCGCGTCAACGCGCTTTCGATAAGCGAGGGTTTTCGACAACCATGCCGCGCGACATGCGCTGCCGATGCGACTGGAAACAAGGTCAATCGATCACGACGACGCGCACGCCGGCGGCACCGATACGCCGGCAAGCGATCCATGAATCGCACGAGCGCGAAAGCGCGGCAACACAACAAGGCCAGCGACGGATGACGAAGTAGGTCGTGCATCACCCCTCACCGACGCAACGCCCTCGCGCACGACTCGGCAGAGAAGATTCATCTCGACGCCTCAACTGGGCGGCGCGCCGTTTATGAATTGCCGGCAAGAAGCTGGCCATCATCGTGCGCCGGCCACGAAAAAAGTGTCATCCAAAATGCCCAACAAGGATGCGTTCGCATTCGGCAACTGACGACGACTCTTTGCCGTTGGGTCACCGCCAGACAACAACCAAAAGGTGTGTCCATGAAAGCCATATCGATCGTCGTCATCGTCATCGCCTGTCTCGTCAGCGCGTGCTCTTCATCGCAACTACAGAGCGCCCGCGAACGAAGCGACAAGCAGGTCACCATCGCTTTTCTCGACGAGCAGATCGACCCCGGCACGAACCCCGCCAACTGGCACCAGATTCCCGCCACCAGTACGGCGAGGGACGGGACGCTGGTGGGGTCTTGCTGCGAACCGTGATCACGGCCGACGCAAGGAGCTGGCCAGCGCGAGCCCCTTCGATTGATCAGCTCCGTTCGCCGAACGTTGCATAAGGCTTGAATGCCGGCGCCTTCGTCGCGCTGGCGACCGCGCCATCACCAGCAAACAATAACCACAAGGTGTGTCCATGGAAGTTTTATCGATTCTCGCCATCGTCATCGCCGGTCTCGTCAGCGCGTGCTCTTCATCGCAACAACAGAGCTCCCGCGACCGAGGCGATGAGCAAGTCAACATGGCTCTGCCCAACGAGCAGCTCGGCTCCGACGTGAATTCCACCAACCGGCCGCAGAATGCTGCCGCTGGCGTGGTGCGGGACAAGACGCTGTCGGGGACTTCCGTGAAGTGGACCCGGAGTTTGGCACCACAGGGCTAGTTGGAGGCAGGGCTGTTCCGTACGGGCAGACGGAGCAGACCATGAGCCAGAGAAGCAGACGGATGCCTTCCTCGTCGGCGCCGTGCGGGAACGCCAGCCATCCCTCGCGGCCAGGCAGCTCGTCCCGTCGAGCCGAACCGGTCATCATGCTCGCTCTTCGGGCGACGAAGCCGTCGGAACGCGTGGTCGTGTGCTTGCCCTGAGTCACCCAAGGTCTTCGGCTTGGTTCCCTGGGGACTGCGCCCGCGACTGAGGCCGAATACGCGCGTCGATTGAACAAACTTGAATCGACTTCGCGCGTGGCGATAGCCAGTCGCATATTCCGTCGAACTTCTTTGCGCATCATCTGTCGATTTCGCAGCGCCGCGGCTTGTACGCGTAAGCCTGGGCTTGCATGGTTCGTCCTCCCGCAGGGGTGCGGGCACTGGGAATTTGGGTGCGGAAATTTTTGTTCAGCTTCAACGGCCGCGTCGCCGCGCAACCTATTGGGCTGTGTTGCTGGCGGTCGTGTTGGCCGATGCGGGCGCGTTCGGCGTCCTCGGTGGGTTCGAACTCTTCGACAGAGTGACGCCGGCCGTCGAGCGTCCGGGCCCGAGCCGGGCTCATATTTGGGGAGGGCCGCATATTCCATGGCAGGATCGCCCGATGTCGATGCTCACGTGGGCACGCGCTTGCGCCAGCGCCGCGTTCTCCTCGGCCTGAGCCAGGCCGGGCTGGGCAATGCGGTCGGCGTGACGTTCCAGCAAATCCACAAGTATGAGCACGGCGCCAGCACCATCAGCGCGAGCACGTTGTTCGAGTTCGCCAAGCTGCTCAACGTGCCGGTGTCCCACTTCTTTGACGAGATGCCGGCCGCGGCGCTATCGGAGCGTCCAGCCTCGCGTCGCGGCCAAGCCGCACGAGACAAGGTCGTCACACCGACCGAGCCGCAGGATCCTCTCATCAGACGCGAAACGCTCGAACTGGTGCAGGCCTACTACAAGATTCGCAGCGACCAAGTACGCAAGTGCGTCTTCGAACTGGTCAAGGCCGTCGGAGTGGCCAGCCAGGCGGCGCGGCGGGTCGAGCGCACGTGACGCCATGAGGAGAAGCCAGCATGCCGAACCCGAAGACGCGCCGCTACTCGATCGAGATCAAGGACCCCGACAACAAACCTGTGTTGTTCACGGCCGTCGATTGGACCGACGAACAACGGGTGATCGCCGTTGCCCAGATCATGCGGCTGTCCGGGCTACCGGCCGACAACTCGAAGGGCCTGCCCTGAGCGAGCCGAAGGGCCTGCCCTGAGCGTAGTCGAAGGGCCTGCCCTGCGCTCCACGGGATTGAGGGGCGGCTGTTCTGTTTTGAACAGTGCCGACGCCAAATCCCGATAAAATGCAGCACCCGATGGCCTGCCATGCCGGGGCTCGCAGGCGGCGCCGGGATACCTATCCACGGGGGCCATCGGATGAACGATCACCCGCAGGCGGATCCTGACTCTGGCTCGGCGGCGTCGCCTTGGGCTTGATCGCCCGGCCGGCAGCGGCTGGCGATCCATCGGCCGCCGGCCGCGCTGACGTCGCCGGCGCCGTGTGGGCAGCGGACCGGCAAGTCCGTCTTCCACTGTCACAACACGCCGCACGAGATGTCGGCATAATGCAGAACTTTCTCAATCTCGGCCCGGCACAAGCCCGTCACCAGCGTTGAAGCGGAGGACTCCATGCGCACCCGTATCATTCACCTCATCAATCCGAAGACGGATTCGCTGACGACCCGCCCGATCTATCTGAATAGAGCACTGTATTCCCCGCTGGCAGGCCTGCTCGCAGTCGCCGCATCCATTCCTCGCGATCAGTACGAGGTGGTGCTGACGGACGAGAACATCGAGACCATCGACTTTGATTTGAAAGCCGATCTCGTCGGCATTTCCGCCATGACGAGTTACGTCAACCGCGGCTATGAAATCGCCGATCGATTCCGCTCACAAGGAACCCCCGTCGTCATGGGTGGTGTGCACCCGAGCTTCATGCCGCAGGAAGCGCTCAAGCATTGCGATGCCGTCGTCATCGGCGAAGTCGAGCTCGTCATCGACCGGTTGCTCGATGATCTTGAAGAGGGGTCGATGCGCGGCACCTACAGGGCGGACAAGCTGCATCCGATGGCCGGGATGCCGATGCCGCGCTACGATCTCCTGAAGAAGCACCGCTACGTGAACCGCACGTTCGTCCAGACCTCGCGCGGCTGCCACCATGGCTGCACGTTCTGCGCCGAGCCGCTGATGAACGGCCTCAGATTCCGCTATCGGCCGGTCGACGAGGTGATTCACGAGATAGAGAACTGCGGTGCGCGTACCATCTCGATCAACGACGCCGACTTTTTCGGTACACCGGAGCGACCGAAGGAAGTGATGCGCGCGTTGCGGGGGCGCGGCATCCAATGGCAGGCCGGCGTCACCTCCAAACTTGCGCAGGATGACCGCATGCTTGAACTCGCGGCCGCAAGCGGCTGCACGATGCTGAGCATCGGCTTCGAGTCGATCTCGCGCGAGACGCTCAAGAGCGTGCACAAGCACGTCAATCAGCCGGACAGCTTCGCCGCCCTGGTGGAGAAGGTGCACTCCTACGGCATCATGGTGTTCGGCCTGTTCATGTTCGGCTTCGACGGCGACGATCGCTCGGTGTTCGACAACACCAGCCGCTTCAACATCGACGCCGACTACGACGCCTGTGCCTATTCGGCGCTGACGCCGTATCCGGGAACGCTCACCTGGTACGAAATGAGAAAGGCGAACCGCATCGTTTCCTACGACTGGACGAAGTACGACCAGGGCCACGTCGTCTATCGTCCGGCGCAGATGTCGGGACCCGAGCTCCGCGCCGGCCTGGAAGGCGCCTACGGCAATTTCTATTCGGCCTCTTCGATCGCCCGCCGGTTCCCGCTGCGCGGCGATCGGCACCGCGCGCAATGGCTGATCTACAATCTGTTCATGCGCCGGGCGACGCGGACCGACAACATCAGTCCGATCGTGCCGGCGACGGCGGAGCCCGACGTTGCGCCCATGCCGCCGATCCTGCCCGTCAAGCGCGAATGGCGTGAGGCCGTGCTCGAGGCCGCCGGCGGCGGGCCGGGGCCGCACATGAGCTGATCGGGCTTGCAAGGATCGACGCCGGCCGCTGCAGCGGTGTCGGCTGCCGCCGCCCGCTAGAGTGTGCCGCACATTCAGCCGGCACTGTTGACTCGTTTTTGACTGCCAGTGGTGCTGCCAATGGAATCCGCCGTGGGCGGCCGCTCGCCGGCGCCCGCCCGCAATAAACCGTGCCTCGCTGGAACAATGGAAATGCTTGGGCGTTGCCTACCGGAGACGTGACGGTTGGGACACCCATGGCGCGGGCGCTGGCCCTAGTGTGGGTAGCACCGTGGGGGCAGCACCAGAACAAAATGAGTCGGGCTCATGGCAAGCGGCGGGCCCAGTCGATCAGGCGATGGCCACCCGACGCCGTCCACCATCCTGGTGGTGGACGACGAAGCTCTCACTTGCCTTTCAGTCAGCGACTTTCATCGCGAACGCGGCTATCGCGTTCTGGAAGCGGTACGCGCAGAACAAGCCCAGGCGATTTTCGGGGCTGGCGAGCCCATCGAGCTATTGTTTTCGGATATCGACCTGGGCAGCGGCATGAACGGGTTCATGCTTGCCGCATGGGTCAGACAGAACTATCCGGCGGTTCAAATCGTCCTGACGTCCGGAATGGCGAGCATGGCGAAGGAGGCGGCCGATCTCTGCGATGCGCCGCTGCTGCCAAAGCCTTATTCCTGCTCGGCGCTCGAGGGTGACATCAAACGCCTGCTGGCTGCGTTCGGCCGGCCAGGCGGCTAAAGGTCCGGACGCATGCCCGCAGTTGGCGCTGGAGAACCTTGGTGAGCGAAGAAGAGCTGCCCGACGTTGCGCAAGAGCAGGAGATGCCCCTGCCGCGAGATTTGAGTGCTTCACTGCTGCTCGGAATATTCAGCTTGCTGGTTTTCTACACGCTCTATTTCACCAGCGAGATCGTAATCCCGATCGTCATGGCGTTCATCTTGTACCTGGTTCTGCAGCCGAGCATGCGCCTATTCGCCAAGATCCATGTTCCAAAGCCAATCGCGGCGCTCCTCATCATATCGGTCTTTTTCGGCGGATTGACCGGGTTAGCCGTCAGTCTCTCAGGTCCGGCGGCGGAGTGGATCGCGAAAGCGCCCCAAGGCGTGGCCCGTCTCGAGGAGCGTCTTTCCAGCGTCACCAGAATCACCAAGATGATCCAACAGGCTGGCAAGGAGGTCGAGAAGAAGATGGCTGACGATCAGGCGGCGCCGACCGTCAGCCTCCAGGGGCCGCTACTCACGACTTCCCTGTTCCATGCCCGCATTGTATCACGCCCGCGCGAGCAGCAAAGTGCCCCTCAAGGCCCGTAGATTTCAAACTGACCCACCACGGCAATTTACTTTTCGGAGGCCATTTTAAGAGCCCCGGCGCTAACCTCGCGCGTTGGTCATGTACGCAGCCAGCTTCGAAACAGGATCGTCCAGCGCTTCGAACTGATCGACGGCAGCACTCTTCGGAAGCGCGACGTACCGCGCGCGCCCGGTCGTCGTAAGCTGGAGGCTGCCACCGTTCTCCTCGACGAGGGACAGCGCCTTCAACCGCTTGAAGTCCAATTCCGAAAGATCGGCCGCCTTGCTTATCCCGAGCGCGACACGCCGTAGAGTGATTTCCTCGTTGGCGCTGAGCGGTGCGAGGCTTCCACGAGTCATCAAAACCCCCTTTCTCGGTGACCCAAAAATCCAAATTTTCCCGGCGGTCGATAAAAGTTTTGAATTCCTGATTTTCAAGGGACGCCCAAAACTTTTTTGCAAAAATTTCGGCGCAGCCCTGTCGGCCGCGGTTTAGGCGGCTCTGGCGACCAATGTTCGCTTTTTATTCTGATCGGCAGGATACAACCGCTGCGCGCCTTTCAGGAGGTCGCTGCTCTCAGGGTGCGAAACGTCACCGAAAAGCGAAGCTCTCCCACGGGGCGAATGCTGTGCTCCCAGTCACGCCGCGCGGGCCCGCGCAGCAGGTAGGCCGAGCGCGGCAGCAACTCGATCGAGCGGTGCTCCCAGCCATCCTCGTGACTGCAGCGGAGCCGGAGCGTGCACGGCGCCAAGAACGACACGGCTATGACATCCTCGAACATGGGCTTGTCGCGATGCCAGCCGATCGCCGCGCCTGGCGCATATTCGGTAACCAGGACCTGCTGCAGGCATCGCGCCGGCACCCCGGCGAATTCCGCCGCACGTTCGCGTAAGGGCATGAGCAGGCCGGGGATCTCGTCGCTTCGCTGCAGGGCTTGTCCGGCGTAGTCATAGCGCCAGCCGAACGACACGACCCGTCGCCGGGCGAGAAAGCCGCGGAAGGCGAAAGGCGTAAGAGGCAATAGCGCGAATCGCTCGGCCAATGCGCGCTCTTCGTCCGGCGATATCACCTCTTCCCGGTAGGCGAAGCCGTCCGGCCAAGGTTCGGCCGCCAGCAGCTCGCCTTGGCGTGCGCCAATCCCCACGACGGCGGCCGTATCGGCGCGCGTGGGCCTTCTCATCGCGTCCTCCTCCCTCGATGGCGACCCATCAACAGGCGAAGGATGCA
>Ga0308309_10002120_pt1 | contig 11799 bp, 7 predicted proteins | sample HubBroMetageWFT5_FD_192491 | JGI IMG/M metagenome (GOLD analysis project Ga0308309, IMG submission 192491) | Warmed and freeze-thawed soil microbial communities from the Hubbard Brook experimental Forest, New Hampshire - Hubbard Brook CCASE Soil... | ecosystem: Environmental > Terrestrial > Soil...
AAAAGATGTATAGATTATATATACTTATTTAGCATACATAAAAGCTACATTTAACAACCTTATACACTGGAAATTCTTATATTACAGCCTAAATTAGTAACAGTAAAGCTGCATAGGGTCTTCTCGTCTATCTAGAGGTAAACTGTATCTGCACAGTTATTCCAATTTCACTGAGCCAATCATCGAGACAGCTGTTGTATCGTTACATCATTCATGCAAGACCGCATTTAACGGCCAGGGTATTCCGCTACCTTAGGACCCTCATAGGTAAGGCCGCCGTTTATCGGGGTTTCCTTCAAAGCCTAACCTGTAAAAGCTAAGCAAATCCGTTACCCAGCCGACACAGGGCAGACATCACACTCAATATATCGATTAGTATCTTAGCAGAGTGCTTTGTTTTAATTAAACAGTCGTACAACACTATTCCATGCTTCCTCTTTTTAAAGTGATTATTTATATAACCAAATAAAAATGGCCCACCTTATCCCGAAGTTACGTGAGTCAATTTGCCGAGTTCCTTAATGATTGATTACTCAAACGCCTTCGTATTCTCTACTAGCTTACTTGCGGTAGTATTTAGGTACGGTGTTATTTAGGGATAATTTTTCCAGAACTAATTATACTAAAATTAGTTGTTTTTGAGACCCGTTTCCTCATCGAACTTCTTATCCTATCTCCATTGTTTCTTGTAAGGCTAAACCTTAAATATTTTAGTCATTTACATAAGCATATACTGACTGCTTTGTTTTGCTAAACGATTGTACTTAGCCCACAATTTAACTTATATATAACACTGATTCTTTGTATTTAATAGGAGTGATTACCCTTAGACAGATTTTTATCAGTTTTAGTGTAAATATTCCTCTAAGGTGGTAATATTTACACGTTGTATATAAGTTATTCAGTATAGTTATTGTGTTTTATTATTAAGTAGGATAATGTTACACTCCATGTTTTTTGTTTTAACCAATTCTTAGAGACCGTAAATTTTATTTAATACCATAAGCTTTAGGCGAGCAATTATTAATTTCTTTTTCGTTACTCATATCAGCATTATCACTTGAATTATCTATTTTTTATTCTTATAAAGAATAAATCTAAGGTTTATTCAATGTTCCGCTACCCTATATATATCATATATTTATTTATTTTTTCTATGTTTATATATAGACAAGGTTTCGGTATATTGTTTAGATCCGTTAAATTTTCGGTATGATCTCCTATTATATAAATCAGTGCTCTGTTACGAGATCTTCAAAAAATGGCCGCTTCTAAGCCTATTTCCTGATTGTATTCGGAGGCACATCCTTTATTTCACTTAACAATAATTTTGGAACCTTATTAACTCTTGTTTAGGGCTGTTTCCCTTTAGACATACAACCTTAGCGTTCTATGTCCGATTATTTAATATTCATCTTAACCCTTTCGAGTGCAAATACTCTCCGATAAAATCTTCACGATCCCCCGATGTATACAAGATATAATTTTAAGTTATAAATTGTTCGAGATCACAGTTCTGTACCTACTAAGATGTAAATTAAATTACCTACTTATATAGGTTTCGCGGAAAACCAGCTAAACTAGTCAGTTTTGTCTTTCACTAACTTACCATTATTCTTCGGATGTCTATACAACGACAACCCGTTCGGACTTTTATAATCCTGATAATGGTAAGATCACTAGTCTTCGGGTCTAATTTTAGATACTTATTTATTTTTTCATAATCGCTTTATCTAGGCAGTAATTGTTACTGCTCGCATCTAATATTAACTTGCTGACCCATTATGCAAAAGGTACGCTTTTATTATTTATTTAAATTTTACTTAAGCTGCTTATAAAACTACTATTAAACAAGTTCCCTCACGGTTACTATTTACTATCGCTTATAATACCATATTTAGCTTTAGAGGAAGGTTCCCCTTTATTCAAACAGATATACCATTTTACTTAAAAGCTATTCTACTTTAGTTCACATTAATAGTAGAATCTCGTTTGATTTATCTTCCTAAAGTTACTTAGATATTTCAGTTCACTTTGTTTATTATAAGATTTCTCTTAGTCATTTTACTTTGGTTTATAGCAATTTATTCATAATAGTTTCTTTTTATACTTGCCTTGATAAATATATATTTATCAAGAAATATTATATTCCTTATACTTGTTATACAGGACATAAAGTGTTCGGTTTGTAATAAATATAAGGTAAAATGGATGTTTTTTTTATATAATTTTTAACGTTATTAAATATATTAAAAATGTATTGTATAATCATTATCTATTTAATATTAACCTTGAAACTAGTTATTTACAAAAACTATTTGTTTTCAGTTTTTTATTTGAAAACTACTTGCTTGTCTACTATCTATTTTTAGTGCATTTTTACCTAACTCAAATACAAAACCTAACGTTAATATAAAAAAGAATACCAACATAATTATTAAACCGTATATACCATTAGAATATGCACTTACTATATATGGATATACTAATAATATTTCTAAATCAAATAGTAGGAATAATAATGCAAAGATAAAAAAGGAAATGCTGAATTGTGTTCTATTTTGACCTAAAAAAGAATGAAATCCACATTCAAATGCGCTATTTTTTTCTTGATAAGGGTTATGAGGTGATAATACTATATTAATTGTTAATAATATTAACGCTAATATAAATATAAATATAAAAAAAAATGTTAAACTTGTCATATTATATATATAAATTAAGGGATAAAAAGTAAATCTAAAAGTAAAATATAGTGAAAATTTAAGTGAGTAAAAAGTTATTTTTAATCAGATATGTATTATTAGCGTATATTACTTTTTATACATGTATTAACAAAAATAGGATATGAAAGCTTTAAATATATAAAAAGTTAATTATAATTTTTATAATTTGTTGCTAAATCTATTAAGCTATTCTCTAATAATGTTACAAATGGTATAATTATTATATAATGAGCAAAATATAGAGCTGTAGATATTTGACCAAATTCTATGAATGGTGATTCTACATGTTTAGCCCCTAATTGCATTAATATTAAGAAATTAGCTACAAATATAAAAAAGGCTATTTTACTTAATGGTCTGAATTGTATACCTCTTAATTTAGATAAATCGGTGAAAGGTAAAGATAATAATGCTAATATAGCAGAAAACATTGCTATTACACCTAGTAATTTATTAGGTATAGATCTTAATATAGCATAGAATGGTAGTAAATATCATTCTGGTACTATAGCAGGTGGTGTTTGCATAGGATTAGCCATAACATAATTTTCACTATCACCTAAAATATTAGGCATAAAAAACACAAATATAGATAAAACTATAATAAAGATAAATATTGTAATTAAATCTTTAAATATAAAGTATGGAGCAAAAGGTAATCTATCGTAGTTAGCTGATACTCCTAAAGGATTACCAGATCCTGCCGAATCATGTAACGCAATTAAGTGCATTAAAGCTAGGGCTGCTAGAACAAATGGTAAAACAAAATGTAAAGAAAAAAATCTGTTTAAAGTAGCATTATTAACACTGAAACCACCTCAAAGAAATTCTACTATATCTTGTCCAACTCAAGGTATGGCACTCATTAAATTAGTAATAACAGTTGCACCTCATAAAGACATTTGACCGTAAGGAAGAACATAACCCAAAAATGCTGTTGCCATCATTAATATGAAAATAACAGTTCCAATAGTTCATACTATTGTTCTTGGTGCTTTATAAGATCCATAGTATATACCTCTACCTATATGAAGATATACTATAAAGAAAAAAGCTGATGCTGTATTTGAGTGTAAGTAACGTATTAATCATCCATTATTTACATCTCTCATTATGTGTTCTACTGAATCAAATGCTTCTAATACATTAGGAGTATAATGCATACCTAATGTTACACCAGTTACTATTTGTATTACTAGACAAAATCCTAATAATGAACCAAAATTTCAAAGATAACTTATATTAGATGGTGTTGGTGAATCTACTACGTATGAATTTACCAGTTTTAATAAAGGGTAACTTTTTAATATTCTCATATGTATTTATATATATTAATATGTTATCTTTTTTATATAATTAAACCTTATTTTAGATTCTTATATTTTTAGTAAAAATTTGCTTTACTATATTTAAAAATTTTTTTTTGTATGTTTTAAAAAAATATTTACTATTTTTTTAAAACGTATAACAGATTAAGTTAGTTACATAGCTTTTATAACTGGTAAGTTAGTAGGTATAGTAAATGAACTTGCAAAAGTTATCCCGCCATAGTTAAAGGGTATATTTTGACCCCCGGGGATGAAAACTGAGAAACCAAGAACAGCACCCTCAGTACTGTAATAAAGGAAAGTTCCTTTATTATAAACAGTATTACCTTGGGGGTCAGTTACAACCATGTAAGCGCCGTTATTAGAGATATCTGGTATAATACCTCTAACTGATGAATATTGGTGAACCTTTGAAATATGTTGATAGGATAAATTGTTTAATCTGTCTATTTCTTGAAGATTAGTTGTAAAGGGTAATTGGTCGTTAACAATTTTCATATCTATATAACTATTCAAAGATCCGCAAGTGGTAGCATAAGGATAGCCAGGTGTAGTACAACTAGGATCATTATATTTGAAAACTTTGGTTGCATCTATTCATGTTCTAATAAATCGATAATTATAACCAGAATTATTATAATCTTGATAACTATATGTAACTAAAAGACCATCGTAACAAGTTATAGGAATATCTACAATTAAATTAGGCAAACAAATACCTAAAAAACCTAAACCCATAAAGAAAAACAATCTTTGTATAGTAAACTTATGAAATATATTATTTGTAAATACATTGTAATTTAGAATAGATTTATTATTATAATATAAATATATTTGAGTAATTAATACGGAAAAATACATGTAAGGTCCTAACATACAAAACTTAAAATATCATTTAAATCATACTATTTCTATTGGCAAATCCAAATAGTATATTAACAATGCATTGTTAATACATAATAACATAATAGTTGTTATTAATATAGCAATATATCCAATAATATTGTTAAAATCTTTAAATAATACACTTAACAAATCTTTAAAAAGATTTATAAAAATTTTTACTTTTTCTTTTATACCTAATGAATAATTAAATGTTTTATCTTGTTTTGTATTTATATAACATTTTATAAATAAATAAAGCGTAAAAGTAAAAAAAGGTAACAAAATAGATATTTCATATATATATCTTAACATTGTAGCTAAAATATATAATATTATTATTAATAATAAATATATTAAAGGATAAACTATTTTTATTTTTAAAAATAAAACCGGTATTATTCAAGTAACATAATTTATACTAGCAGGTTTTCTATTTATAGTATAAAAATCTTTGTAATTATAATTAATATTAACAAAAGCGAAGAGTATCAATAATAGTTCTAAATAATTATCAGGAGTTTTACCATAGTATAAAATAGAAATATAAAATATTAAACCTATTAAAATATATAACGCATAAGAAGTTACCACACCTGTACTTAAACTACCTATAGATTTACTTAAGTTTGTTAATCTTTTTTCTAAACCATATGGTCCCAATAACTCAATTGAACCTTTATCCATTACTTTAGTAGTTTGACCACCCAATTTAAGTATAATACCACTAATATATTTGTTATAAAAAAGTTCTATTAAAAACCTTTGATTAAAAAAGCTGAATATATTATAACCAATATTAGATAATTTAAATTTTATTACTAGCTTAGGATAAAATTCAGTAAATATTATGGATAGTAAACTTAAACTTATAGTGAAAAAGAAAGGGAGCAATTTAAATAAAACAGGTACAGCGAATTCAGTATCTAATACTATTTCATGTAAAGGATGAATAAATAAACTATTGTCTGAAAAAAAACCTGAACCTAAGCCTAAAAATATATCTTTAGTTAAATAACCAAAAAATATAGAGAATACAGCTAGTATTATTAAAGGAATACTCATAAATATATCTCCATCATGAGCGCCTTGACCTTGTTTATAATTTACTAAAGGTCCATTAGGGTTAGTTAAAAAAGTTAAGTATAAAACTTTAACAGAATATAAAGTAGTGAACATTGCACCTATAGTAGCAATGAAATAAACTATTATACTAGATAAGTGATATTGTCCATATGCTGATTCAAGTATAAAATCTTTAGAATAAAATCCTGTCATAAAAGGTATAGCTACTAAGCTAAGAGAAGCTATTAACATAACTGAGTATGTTAATGGTAAATAGGCTAATAAACCTCCATATTTTCTAAAATCTTGATTATCGGCTACTGCATGTATTATTGCACCTGCACCTAAAAAGAGTAAACCTTTATAAAAAGCATGATTAACTAAGTGAAATAGTGCTATATTATACGAAGATAAACCTACAGCTATTACCATCATACCTAATTGACTCATAGTGGAATAAGCTATAACTTTTTTTATATCTTGTTGAAATAGACCTATAAGAGAACTAAATACCGTAGTAATAGCACCTACTCATAAACATATAATTAAAACAGTGGAGCTGTATTCTATTAAAGGTGATGTACGCATTAATAAATACACACCTGCTGTTACCATAGTAGCTGCATGTATTAATGCGGAGACGGGTGTAGGACCTTCCATTGCCATAGGCAATCAAACATGTAAACCTACTTGAGAACTTTTAGCCATAGCACCTATTAATAAACATATACCGATAATAGTAATAACATTTTCGTTAAGATAAGGAGATAAGGAAAATACTGTATAATAATCTATATTACCAAATGATCATAAAATAGCAAACATACCTATTGTTAAACAACAATCACCTACTCTATTTGTTAGAAACGCGGACATAGAGCTTTGGTTTGCTGCTATTCTAGTAAATCAAAAACTTACTAAAAGATATGAACATATCCCTACACCTTCTCAACCAACAAACATTAATAGAAAGTTATTTGCTGTTACAAGTATTATCATCATGAAAGTAAATAAACTTAAATAACTAAAAAATCTTTGATTATGTGGATCATGACTCATATATCCTATAGAATATACGTGTACTAAAGAGGATATAATTAATACAGGTATTAACATAGAAACTGTTAATGAATCGAAATTGAATCCTCAAGATATATTAAGAGTTTCTGAGTCTATTCATTTAAAAAGATATATTGTAACAGGTATGTTATTTAAACCTACTTCTATAAATGTTATTACAGCTAAAAATGTTGCTATTATTACACAAGTACATGTAATTAATTGTGATCCGCTAACTCCGACTTTTCTACCAAAAAAGCCGGATACTATTGATCCTAATATTGGTAGCACTATTAAAGCTAGATACATTATTTATATTCTATTGCTATACTTCCTCTTAATCTATAAAAAGCTACTAATATACCTAAACCTATCGCAGACTCTGCTCCGGCAATAGCTATTATATAAATAGAAAAAGTTTGACCTAATATATCATCAAAGCTTAGTGAACTTATCAATATTAAAAGTGTTATAGATAATAACATTATTTCAATTGAAATAAGCATTAATATTATATTTTTCCTGTTTAAAACAAAGCCTAATATCCCTATTAAAAACAAGATTAGTGAAAATTTCATTATATATATTACAGATTAACTTATGAACTAAATAAAAAGCATAAAATACTTTATAAAAATAAATACAGTTATAAATGTATTTGCTTATACTTTTAAAATTGTTTAATTAAAATATTATATTTTAATTAAACAAGGAATAGGGAGGAATCGAACCTCTTCATAAGGATTTGCAGTCCAATGGTAAACCATCTACTACCTACTCCTTTAAATTTAAGGATATATTTATAACCTTAAATCTATTTAAAGTAAGATTTAAAAATATTTATATTTATTTAAAATATAAATTTACTAAATTTATATTCTATATAGTATTTAAATGCAAACGACTTTTTAATAAACGTACGAATCTAGGTAAAATATATTTAGTAAACATATATATTATTAATAAAAGTAAAGAAAAGTTAAATATAACTTGATTAACGAAAAAAAATGGTATTAATTGAGGCATATTTTTAAGATTCTAATATTATCATTAATATATCAATACCCTAAATGGGATATAATAAGGTATACTGATGAAATTAGGTATAATATTATATACAAATATATAATATTATTTAAATTAAATAAAAATTAGTAGGAATTAAAGATAAACTGTAGACTACGCAAGGTACTAATATAATAAATGCAATAACTATAGGTAATAATACAGTTCAACAATAAGACATTAGTTGGTCGAAACGAATTCTAGGTAAAGATGCTCTAGCTCAAATAAAAACGAAAATTAATAAACAGGATTTTATTCCTAGCATTAAACTAGAAATCAGACCATCTAATAATGTATTAATAAAGCTAATATTTGTTTCAGTATAAATATTTTTAAATAAATCTATATTAATAATATCAAAAAAAAAGAATCCATTTATTAAAAAATCTAATGAAAACATCTTCAAATAACCTCCTAAAAACAATATACTAGTAAATATACATATTAAAACTATGCTTGCATACTCTGCAAGAAAAAAGAATACAAAAATTACGGCTGAATGTTCTGTCATAAAACCACTAACCAATTCAGATTCTGCCTCAGCTAAATCAAATGGAGCTCTATTTGTTTCTGCTATACACCCTATAAAAAATACTATAAATATAGGTAATAAAGGTAAAACAAAAAAAACAACCTTTTGTGCTTCTACGTTAATAGTTAAATTTAGATTACCAGTTAATAAAACAACTATTAATATAGCAGAACTTAATATTAATTCATAACTGATTAACTGGGCAGTACTTCTTAATGAACCTAAAAAGGCATATTTTGAATTAGCTGATCAGCCAGCCAATAATATACCATATGTAGCTAGAGAAGAAACAACTAACATGTACAATATACCTAGATTTAAATCCGCTATAGTAAGACCAGGACCATAAGGTATTACTGCATAACCTAATAATGAAAAGATTAAAGTTATTATTGGGCCAAGAAAAAATAAAATTAAATTAGCTTGTGTTGGTCCTACATATTCTTTTAATAATAGTTTTAAGGCATCAGCAAATGCTTGTAATAAACCATAATATCCTACAATATTAGGACCTAATCTTCTTTGCATACTTGCCATTGTTTTTCTTTCTGCTATTGTTACAAATGCTACTGTTAATAATGCCGGTACTACTACAAGTATTACTTCTATTATTGCAATAAGTGATTGTATATTTAACATTTTTATTTATTCATTTTTTTTTATACATTATATATATGTGATTTTTAACTTTATAAACGTTTATTTAAAGTTTATAATCTATCCTATATATTTTTTGTATATATTTAATAAAATATTTATTAATTATTATTGAAAACTAGGTTATATGTAATAAGCTTTTTTAAGAACCTATTTGATCATATAATCAATATAAAAATTTACCTAATTTAACGGATTGTATTGATATTGGCATAGAACTGTGTAATATTCCACATATTTCTGAACATTGACCAAAATAAGTTCCTTCTCTATTTAAATATACAGATGATTGATTTAATCGTCCTGGATATGCATCACATTTTATACCTAATGCTGGACAAGCATATGAATGAATAACATCTGCACCAGCTACAACAAAACGTGTATGTGTTAATTCAGGTATAATTACACGATTATCTACTTCTAACATTCTCAGTTTTCCTAACTCTAGATCACTTTCAGGTACTATATATGAATCATACTCTACAAATTCTTCATCATTATTTGTAAAATCCGGATATTGGTAACTTCAATATCATTGATGACCTTCACCATAAATTACTAAGGATGGATCTATAACCTCATCCATTAAATAAAGTAATTTAAAGGAAGGAAAAGCTATTAATATTAGTATTAAGGCAGGCGTAATAGTTCAAATTAATTCTACCAATGTACCGTGATTCATGTATTTATTAGATATACGTGATTTAGTATAATTTAATATTATAGACACAAATATTCAAGTTACAGAAAACATAATTATTGCTAAGTAAAACATAATATTATTATGTAATTCTTCTAAAGCTTCCATTTGGGGAGTAGCATTATCTTGGAAAAATAAACCTCAAGGTTCAGGATTATCATATTTTGTTAAAAAGTTTTTGTACATAATTGGAAAACTATTTTCATTTAAAATAGTAGTGTCTAATTCAAAAAATAATAATTTATCACGGGGACTAGTCATATATTCATTATTAAAATGTTGTTCATTTTTTTAGGTTATTTATTTAGTTGTATTTGTTTAAGATATAAATATTTATTACAAATATTTAATTTAAAACATTATGCATAAATATATGTATATATATTTACTGTTATATACTAAGATCCTCAGTAATAAACAGAAATATATAAGAATAATCATACTACGTCTACGAAATGTCAATATAAAATAGCCGACTCAAAACCTAGATGATGATTTTCAGTTAAATGATAAGCTAATAAACGTCAGAAACCTACTGCTAAAAAAGCAGTACCTATCATAACATGTAAACCATGAAAGCCCGTACCAAAATAAAAACAAGATGAGTAAGTACCATCACTTATAGTAAAAGAAGATACTGTATACTCTATACCTTGAAGTGCTGTAAATACTATAGCTAATAATATTGTATAAATTAATCCATATAATGCTCCACTTCTATTACCTTGTATTAAAGAATGATGTGCATATGTAACTGTAACACCAGAAGATAATAGAATTATAGTATTAAGTAATGGTAATTCAAAAGGATTAATAGCTTGTATACCCATAGGAGGTCATTTTGCTCCTAATTCTATTGTAGGTGATAAAGCGCTATGGAAAAAAGCTCAAAATATAGCAAGGAAAAACAATGCTTCTGATACTATAAATAAACCAACTCCCATACTTAAACCACGTTGTACTGCTAATGTGTGATTTCCTATATAAGTACCTTCCGATATTACATCTCTAAATCATAAAGACATAGAATAAATAACACTTATAAGAGATATAAATAATAAATTAACACCTTTTTCAAAACCTTGAAAGCTTAATACTGCACTAAATGTAGTAGCTAATAAACAAAAACTTGTATTTAAAGGTCAAAGTGAAGGTGATACCAAATGAAAAGGATGAGCTTGAAACTGACTTCGAGTTAAGTTAGTCATATATTTATATTCATTTTAATAGTTACACTTTTAATAAATCTGTTTTAATTACAATGTTAATGATTTTATTAAACTAAATTATAATATAAAATCATAGGAAGTAATAATTTTATGTAAAAACATTGAACTTAGTATTAAAATTATATTAATATAAAAAATACTTTTAATTAAAATTAATAGTTTCACTTAAGGAACTGGCTAATAAACTACATAAATTTAAAGGTTCATTAGGCATTAATATGAAAAGTGTTACAGCTAATGTTAGTATAGCTATACTAATAGATAGATAGTTTGAAAGTGTAACTTCGACAAATAAATAAGATTTTTTATAATCAGTTTTATCAAAATATATTGTTTTTACAACATTCAAATAATAAACAGCACCTATTACACTAGTCAATATTGCAACTATAACCAATACAGTATTATTATTATCTAGAGCACTAGTTAGTACCATCTGTTTTCCAAAAAATCCTGCTAAAGGTGGTAAACCTACAAATGAAAACATACTAATTGCTAAACACAAGGCCAATACAGGATTAATAGAAAAATATCCCTTTAATTGACTAACTAG
>Ga0308309_10002123_pt1 | contig 11786 bp, 8 predicted proteins | sample HubBroMetageWFT5_FD_192491 | JGI IMG/M metagenome (GOLD analysis project Ga0308309, IMG submission 192491) | Warmed and freeze-thawed soil microbial communities from the Hubbard Brook experimental Forest, New Hampshire - Hubbard Brook CCASE Soil... | ecosystem: Environmental > Terrestrial > Soil...
CGGCGACCCGGTCCAGCGTATTTGTGCTTTTGCTGAGGCGTTCGATCTCCGCCGCCTTCTCCGGGGGAGTAATGCCCGAGTCCGGTGATCGAGTGAAATGCACGTGGTCGTCTTCTTCTATTTCAGGCGGCGCATAGTTTGCCGCCATTTGCTGGATTGCCGAATCGGGGTCGGCGGCGAGACTGGCCATTAATTCTTGGACCGATGGTTCGTTGTACATCGCCAGTATCGTCAGAGCATATGCGCGCAAAGAATTGTCGGTCTGTTCGCGAAAGAATTTCAGCAGCGCGTCGACTGCAAACTCTTCTATCGGTTTGCCTCCATACCGGTTATAGCCTTCGGCGGGCGTCAGCAGAATTTCGGCGGTACCGGCAACGTCCTTGTCCTTATCCGCCAGGCGCCCGGCGATAATCTGCGCGTTCTTCTGCGCTTCCTCGCGAGACTTTGGTTCGTTCTCGGGCGGAATCGCGAGGCCCCACAAAGCTGCCCGCCGCGTGCAGGGATTTTCGGCCTGGGTTTGTTCGCGCAAGATCGCGCGAGCCGGCGCTCCGCCGAGGATGGCGGTCTCTCCGGCCCACTGAAGGAAACTTTTTTCGCCGACGTTGGCGGCACAGTTTTTTGCGGAGGCGGCCATAAGTGCGCGTGTGCCATCGGAACCGAGCACCGCGAATACTTCGCTGCCGAGGCCGTCGTATTTTTGAGCAAGCGAGAGAAGTGGCTCGATTTCACGGGGGTCCGGGTGTTCGATGAGCACTTTCACTAGGCGGTTGGCGAGTTCATTGTCGGCCGTTTGTAACGCAGAGATAACTTTTGGAACCACCACGTCCTTCGGGAGAGCTTCCAGGCCGCGCAAGGACTCGCCGCGGATGCTTGGATCGGGATCGGATAAGCTTTTGATGAGCTGTTCGGGTGTGGTTTGTTTTTGGGCGGCGACGGTGGCCGCGTAACCGAGGAACAGGGTGGAGAAAAGCAGCAGAGCTGAGATTGGGCGGGATCGATCCATGACTCCTCCGTGCGCAACGAACACATCCAGTTTGGTGCTAAAGAGGAGGGAGCACGGGAGCTACCTTCGGGAGGCGTTACGTAAGTGATTCTTAACTAGGCGGATACAGAAACCGGTATGTCAGGTTGGAAGAGTGTCCGTGTCAACGGAGCAACAGCGCCGGGTCTCAGGGGCACAGCCGTGGAACCAACACAAGAAGGGCGGCGTAAAGCGGCCCCCACAAGGGACTAAGAGATATTCGGAGCGAAAGGCGATCAGCCTTTGAAGATGAGATTGCGGAAGGCGTAGAAGAGCAAGCCCGAGATAGTCATCGCAGCAGGCAGCGTGAGCACCCAAGCCAGCAACAGATTGCGCACCGTGGACATTTGCAAGCCAGACTTGTTGGCAAGCATGGTGCCGGCAACGCCGGAGGACAAGACGTGAGTGGTGCTGACCGGCAGGCCCAATCCATCCGCCGCGCCAATCGTAGCCATGGCGGTAAGCTCCGCGGCTGCGCCTTGGGCATACGTGAGGTGGTTCTTGCCGATTTTCTCCCCAACGGTGACTACGATGCGCTTCCAGCCAATCATCGTGCCCAGTCCTAGGGCGAGCGCCACCGCGACCTTGACCCATAGTGGAATGAAACGGGTGGCTTGATCGACGTGCTTCTTATAGTTTTTCAGGATCGCGACGTCACCCGCGGCGAGTGCCGGTTTGCCGGATTTCGCCATGATGCGAAGCGCTTCACTGACCACATACATGTCATTTCGGAAGTTCCGAACATGCTGGCGGGGCACTGCTGCCAGCTGCTTGAACTGGGCCATTTCCGTCCCGATATCGTTGATAAGGACGCGAAGCGCCAGCATGGTGCTGGGCTTGAATTCTTTGGTGCGAATGAAGTCCGTGACTTCCTCACGAGGATCGCCCACGACAGCAGCCGGAGAGACGTACTTATCCAAAGTTTCGGCCGCTTGGTGGGAGACTGCGACAAAGTCCTGGCTTTGGCTTGCCGTGACGGCGTGGTTCAACGCGTAGGTGGTAGGAACCGTGCCGATCAGGATCAGCATGATGAGTCCCATGCCCTTCTGACCGTCGTTCGAACCGTGAAAAAAACTGACGCCGGTGCAGGTGAAGATCAGCAGCGCGCGAATCCACAGCGGTGGTGGCTCGGTCCCGGATGGAGCTTCATAAAGGCGCTTGTCTTTAATGATGGCTTTCATCAACAGAAAAACACTGGCTGCCAGTACGAAGCCAAAAATAGGAGAAAGCAGAAGCGAACGGCCGACGTTGGCTGCCTGGGCCCAATCCACACCGCTGGTCCCGGTTCTGGGAGACATCAACTGGTTAGCGATACCAACTCCGATGATGGAACCGATCAGCGTATGCGAACTGGATGCCGGCAGGCCCAGTGCCCACGTTCCCAAATTCCAGATGATTGCAGCGAAGAGCAAAGCAAAGACCATGGCGAATCCAGCGCTGCCGCCGACTTGTAGAATCAGTTCCACTGGCAATAGCGAAACGATACCGAAGGCCACGGCACCCGTGGATGTGACGACGCCTAGGAAGTTCCAGAAGCCGGACCAGACCACCGCGATGTTTGGATCGAGAGAGTGCGTGTAGATTACGGTGGCGACGGCGTTAGCGGTGTCGTGGAAACCGTTCACAAATTCGAAGGCCAGAGCAACGAGGAGCGCGAAGCCGAGCAAAATGTACGGCCATGCGGAGCCGAGGATTACATCTCCCAAGTCGCGCGCGATACTCGTGCCGATGAAGATAAGGCCGCCGAGCAGCACCAGGACAAAAATAATGCTTCCCGTGCGGCCGGGCCCACGACTCATCTTCTCGTGAAGTGCACTCGGTTGTGCTGCAGGTGCCGCCGGCGCGGTCGCGACGCTCGCCATAGAAATCCTTTCGACGCACAGGGGACTGTGCAGTTCCTCTTGCAATAGTTTTAGAGGGCGACTTGTTATACGTAGGGATTGTTACGGAAAGATGAACATCAGAATACACGTCCAAGTTGAAAGAACCATTTCTGATGGCCGGTGTCACCGACGCTTCCGCCGATGAAAACCGGGCCGAGTGCGGTTTCCGCCAGCAGACCGGCGGCGCCATCCGCGGAAAGCTTGGGCACGCCGGGAAGCGGATCACCGTACATCTTAGCGACTTCCAGATAGCCGGACAGATATACCTGGCGCCCGACAAACGTCGGAAGTGTAAAGATTTTGTGGAGATATCCGGGGCGAACGAGGAAATATTGGTTTCCCTCCAATTCGTTGAGACCATAGGCGCTTAGTCGGCCTACTCCGCCCAAGAAAAATTGTGGAACGCCGGTCTGGTTTTTCCCGAAGGTTGAGCCGCCTTCGGCGATCAAATAGATTGAACCCCGTTCGGACACCGGCTGGAAGTACTGGGTCAGCAGCGTTAGCGAAGGGAATTTCTCGGATGCGCCCGGATAACTATCGAAATAATTGAATTGCTCGCGCAGATAGAAGCCACGCGTGGGGATTACGGCTTCGTTGGTGTGATCGAGGGTGAATTTCTGGTGAAAGGCGCCTACGCGTCCGTTGACCGGCTCAAAATCCGGAGTGCCCAGGCGAAGGTAAGCGTCGAGGTAACCAACGCCGTAACCGGCGCGTATTTCGCTGAAGCGATCAAAACTATAACCAAGATCCATGCCACCCAAGACGTTGTCCAAGCGATAATCCGCGCGAGGATCGCTTTTGAAATAAATCCTGAACGTCTGCTGGCTGGCATTGACGTAAGGCGCAAAAAAAACACGGCCAAGTGGATGGAACGGCCGATACAGTTCGGTAGCGACCGAATAGGTCTGGCCGACTGTGAAATCCGTCCGCCACTCCGAACGATAGCCGGCGACGTCTATGAACGTAAGCCGGGCGCCCATGGTAAAAGTCACGTCGTCGGTTTGTGTTCCATCCACGACGAAGCTTGGCTGGAGCAGCGGCGGCGCGTAACTCTTCTCGTGCACTTCGATAAGCAGGCCGTCGTGTCCGTTCTCTTGGATGAAGGTGTAGGTCAAACTTTCATAGCGGCCGGTGCCCGACAAGCGAGTCAGAATTCCATCGAGCTCGCGCACGCGGATGGCCTTGCCAACAAAAGGACTTAGATAATCTTCGATGTTGGTGGTGCCATCCTTGTCGGTGCCCACAACCTTCACAAACATCGGGGTAGGGACTTTGGTGCGTTCGCGCGATGCCTTTTGCGCCTGATAATCTTTCCACGCAGCGTCATCGAGAGAATAGGTGCTGAGGAGTTGCGATTTTTCCTGTGCGGCCTCGTAACCGCGCTTGATAAGAGCCGCGGATTTTTCATAGTCGGAAGTGGAAAAGTCCTCGACGTTGACGCGGACAATCAGGTCCGCTCCCTCCATTCCGCGGAGTTCGGTGGCTGCGAGAATCAGTTCGACCGACCTCCCAAGCACGCCGAACGCGGACTGGATATCCTTTGCGTTGGCTGGAGACACCTGCAGGTGCACGGCGATGACAATGTCGGCGCCCATTTTTCGAACCACGTCCGTGGGAAGGTTGTTGACGAGGCCACCGTCAACGAAGATCTCGTTGCCCTGCCGCACGGGCGCGAAAACGCCCGGGATAGAAATAGTGGCTCGCATGGCGTCCGAGAGCGAGCCGTCCTGAAAAACGTGCGCGGTGCCAGAAACCAGTTCCGTGGAGACGCAGCGAAAGGGAATCGGCAAATCATTGAACGAGGCGAGTTCGGCGTAAGGGAGCGTTTCCCGATCGAGCATCAGATTAATTTGATGGCCGGAGTTCAGGCCCGGAGGCAGAGTCGCTCCCTCGCGCAATCCAATCTGGATGGAGTTGGGAACTTCGCGGGCATCTTGTTTGCGGCGGAACGATAGCGCCGGATACGGCGTGCCACCACCCAAAAGGAGCGACCAATCCGATGTTTGGACGATAGCGCTAAGGTCATCCGCACTTTTTCCTGTGGCGTACAAACCTCCGACGAGCCCCCCCATGCTGGTGCCGGCTAAATAATCAATCGGTATATGGTGCTCTTCAAACCATTTCAGGACGCCGATGTGCGCCAGACCCAGTGCCCCGCCACCTTCGAGAGCGACGCCTATGCTCAGCCTGCGCTTAGGAATGGATGTCTTGTCGGCGGACGATGTGCTGGTCTTGGGTTCTTCCGCGTGCTGTTGCGCAGCTGCCGGAGCAGAAGATAGAAGTACAGCAGCAAGAAAGCAGGAAAGGCGCATGGAGTTACCCCTTGGGAGATGGCTGGGCGAAGCCTGGAGAAACCTCAACAGTGTTACCTAGGCAGTTTGTAGTGGCAAGAGACTTGGTGCGCCTGGAAGAAGTAAAATGGTTAGTGGATGTGGGCCGCGCGCGGTGGTAAAGCGGTAACAAGAAAGCCGCGGCGGATTTCGTATGGGGTAACAGAATGGCCGAAACTCAAGAAAAGCAAAAACTGGATACGATGCACCATGTGGCCGTTTCCGTTTCGAACGTGAAAGAAACGGTCGATTGGTATACCAAGCATTTTGATTGCAAGGTGAACTATCAGGACGAGACCTGGGCGCTCGTTGAGTTTGCCAATATAAGCCTGGCATTTGTAATTCCGAATCAGCATCCGCCACACTTTGCGGTGCTGGGTGATCCGGCCGAGTATGGCGAGCCGAGCAAGCATCGCGACGGCACGCGTTCCATTTACTTGAAGGATCCTGCCGGAAATAATGTCGAGATCCTGGCGTTGCAATAGAGCGCACTGCTTCAAACGCTGGCGCCACAACCTAACCTGTTAATGCACCCCGACCCTCCAACCAGAGTGCGAGCGACGCGATGGGAGCTCACTCCCATGACCGTGTGATCATTCAGTCTTGCTCGTCTCCGGAGGCGTCGGGAAGCGTTCTTGAATCCACGCTTCCCACAGCGGAGTCTCGCGGCCGACGGTCCCGGCAGCCTGATCGCCGTAGAGGTAGAAGTTTAGCGTGACCATGCTCTGGCCGCCGAAGTTGACGGCGCCAAGGGAGGCCGTGCCTGGCCCCGGCTTGTCGAGCCGCAGCAGGGCGTTGTACGGACTCTGGCTCACGTGTTCCACGACGCCGCTGAGTGGGGGGACGCCCGACGGGGCGGTCCAGCGCTGCCCGGCGCTCACGCCTTTCAGCGCCAATGCCGCGGTCAGCGTTTCCCAGGCTTCCGCTTCGGTTCCCTCGGCGGGAGCCATCCACTGCATCATCGCGGAGCGTTGACCGCGGAAGTGCGTGAGGTAGATCCGCAGGATGCGGAAGAAACCAGGCCAGCCGGATTCGGTGCCTTCCAACTGATTGTCCCAGTCGTCCGTGCTGGCGAAGAGGCTATGCACCACGCGGACGATGCAGGTACCTCCCGCGCGCGCTTCGACGGTCCACTCGTCCGCGATGATCGGCGAGCCCGGGGCCCAGCCAGGGGCCTCGGCGGCAAACATCCGTGGCGGATCCCATTTCGTCACGGCGGAACTGGACTCCATGCCCGGGCCAAAGTTCAACGTCACCGCAACGGGCTTCCCGTCGCGCTCCTCGAACTCAGTCGGTACGAACCAGGACGAAATACCCGGCCCGGTCGCGATGGCCTGCCAGACTTCCTCCGGTGTGCCGGGGACCTCGACTTCGACCTGGACGTAACGGCGTCCGGAGGGTTCTTTCTTGACGCTCATGTTGGCTCCTTGGGATCGGATTTCTGCGGCAGAGGGTGCGCCACGACCACCAGGCGATGCGCACGGCCTCCGGGGGCGGATTCATCGTGGTATTTCGAAACCAGTTTCGTGATGGCCTCGGTGAGTTCGTTACTGAAAGCCGCCCGGTCCGTCGCCGACCGGAAGCGAACCTCGGTATCCACCGCCAGGGTCGCCAGGCGTTTGCCCGTCTCTTTCGCACGACGTACAAGATCGCCCACCTCGCAGACGACCCGTGCGCCTAGCGCGATGAGATAGCTCGCGGACAGTCTATCGATTTCCCGATTCGGATCCGCGGGGACCGAACCCAGGGCGCTCGGCGAAACGACGTAGGAAGCGGCCGTCGCTATGAGCAGTCGTTCCGTCAGCCCGCCCCACTTGCGCTCCTGGGCCAGCCGTACCAGCCCGTGCGCCTCCAGCGCGTGTAGGTGGTAATTGACTTTCTGCCGAGCCAGGCCAACCCGTGCGGCCAACGTCGCCGCCGAGGCGGGCACCACTAGCTCGGAGAGGAGTCGACTCCGCATGGGCTCCAAAGCGACCGTCGCCGCTGCCGGATCATCGATGACTTGAATGTCGAGCACGACGGAGAAGCTAGCATTGACAACTTTTATTGTCAAGGATGATTCAATGCTTTTTCTTACGAATTCAGAGTCGACGTCATGCTGCAGAGTCGTAGTGTTGCGGCGAGGTCTTCTCCTCTGCCCGACGGTGTCGACGTGACGAAACGGAGCTAGACATTCGCTTCCTCCTCGGGATGCCGCTTTCTGTGAGCCAACGCAACACCACTCAGCACGAGCGCGCCTCCAAGTATTTGCGATGTTGTGAGCTCCTCCCCAAGAAAAATCGTGGCCATGACGGCTGTTAGCGGTCCCTGCGTGAGCAAGCTCACCGAGGTGATCGTGGCGGGAAGATGGCCCAGGGCGAATGTGAGGAACAGATATCCTCCCAACTGGGAAACCAGGCCCAGTCCGAGCAGAGCCCACCACGTGCGCGCATTCGGCACTAGCAAGGATGTTCGCAACACAAGATTGATCAGCAAAAGTGCGATCGTACTGGAGAAGATTGCCAGGCGCAGGAAGGACAGAGTGCCGATCGTTTCGCGGACCTTTTCCGTCGCGAGCAGATAGACGGCAAAACAAGCGGCCGCGCCAAGCGACATCACGTCGCCCATCCCAAATTTCATGTGATGCGTCAGGTCTGCCCAGACGATGACTGAGGTGCCGCCCAGGGCGAGAGCCAGACCGAGCCAGAATGATGATTCAGGACGGCGCCGAAAAATGAGCCAGGTCAGAACGCCTACGAAGATCGGAGCGTTGTTGCCCAGGAGAGTGGCGTTGGCAGCGGAGGTTTGTAGGATGGCGGAGTTGTACAGCGCCAGGTCGAAGGCAAAGAACAGTCCGCCGACGGCGATGATAGCCAAACTGCGGCGATCCAGGCGATTAGGGTCGCGATGAAACGCGTAGGTTGGGAGCAACAAGATGGCCGGAATTAGCAGGCGATAGAAGGCAGACGCAGGGCCGGGCATGTCCGTCCAGCGCACGAAAATGGCCGACCAGGCGATGCAAACGATCCCCCCGACCAGCGCCAAATACGCGAGGAATTTGGAGGAATGCTTCGTACCCGCAGGGATGGCTGACTGCGTTTCATTTATACCGGGCATGTGGGCGCATTGCGGCTTGCAGGCTCCGGCAGGAGTATTGCACAAGTAGGACCGGAGAGCAGGGAACGCATGGGACGGCTAGGAAGGGCGTACCATTGCGGCAACGTGCTTCGACCTTTAGGGTTAATGATGGGAGCCGTGTTGGGGGCCGGCGTCGGAATGAACAGGAGTATGCAAAATGAGTTCGACGAACGAGCAAAGCAAGACGCCCCTGCAGCCGGACCAGCATCTGGTCCACACGCCTGACCTGAAAACCGACCACAAGACAAACGGGAAGCCTGAAGAAGTCAGCGCTCTACGCTGGGCATTTCGATTCTTGCGTTGGAGCACGTATCTAGCGGCATCAGTCACCCTCGCGCTGTTATTGCACAAGTCAACGCCCCCTCCCGTACAGGCTTCAGCGCAGGCAGCTGCGCGGGCGGAAGGAAAAATTGAACAGGTGGAAGAGGCGCGTTCTCAAGGGCAGACGGCAACGCTTCGGCTCGATGAATCGGAGCTGAATTCCTATCTTGCCAACCACCTGGATTTGGCAAAAGACAGTCCACAAGCCGCACCCGCCGAGGGCGATGCACCTTCAGCGCAGGACGTGGAGCAAATGCGTTCCTCTGTTCGCGATGTGAAGATCCAAATGGAAAACGATAAGGTGAAGGCCTACGTCATTTTTGATGTTCACGGGAAAGACATGACCCTGCAACTGGAAGGCAGACTAGGAGCGGAAAACGGGTTTCTGCGATTTGCGCCGGTGAGCGGACAGATCGGATCGCTGCCGATTCCCCAGTCCACACTGGAAACAGCGGTGCGTAAGATGATGGAGTCGCCGGAGAATCGCGAGAAGCTGCGGCTTCCCGGGGATATTGCTGATCTGAAGATTGAAAACGGCGAACTCGTTGCGGTCTATCAGTAATAATTGAAAATAATTGGAACCTCACGCATGAACTAGAGCATCGCCTGTTCGAGGCGACCCCGAATTCCACTCAACCAGAGTTATCGTCGTAGAGTCATTCGAAAGACATTTCCGCCCGCAGATCGTGCAACCCTACTGAAAAAGTGTAAAGAAGCCAATGGGCGGGTATACTACGCCGTTTGGGAGCCGTGCGAGGAGTCCGGATGAACGAAGACGTGCGGGATAAAGAACTTGGCATGGGCCGCGAGATCACCCGGCGGGATTTTCTGAATGGCGTGGCGATTGGTGCAGGCGCAAGTCTGGTGAGTGTAAGCTTTGCGGCAGAACAGTTGCTTGCTGCGGCGGTGCTCGATGAACCCGTGAAGCAGGATGCTCCTGGGTATTATCCCCCTGCGAAAACCGGCATGCGAGGCAATCACGAAGGCAGCTTCGCGTATGCGCATCGGATGCGCGACGGCGAAAGTCCGGATGCGATGGGCGAGCCGACGCAAACCGGCGAGACCTACGACCTGGTGGTTGTGGGTGGCGGAATCAGCGGTCTAACCGCGGCGCATCAATTTCGCAAGAAAGCAGGCAAAAACGCGAAAATCCTTATTCTCGATAATCACGATGATTTCGGTGGTCATGCCAAGCGCAACGAATTTCAGGCTGGCGGGCGCATGCTGCTCAGCTACGGAGGGACGCAGTCGATCGAGAGTCCGGGAAGTTACAGCGCGCAAGCACAAGCGTTGCTGAAAGAGATTGGGATTGAAACCGAGAAGTTTTACAAAGCGTACGACCAAAAGTTCTACTCCAAATTGGGCACCGGAACTTTTTTCGATAAGGAGACCTTTGGTGAAGACCGGCTGGTTACCGGGATGAACACGACGCCTTGGCCGGAGTTTCTTGCCAAGAGTCCGCTGCCGGAAGCTGTGCGCAAAGATATTGCTCGAGTTTGTACGGAAAAGAAAGACTATCTGAAAGGGCTAACGCTGGAGCAGAAAAAAGCCAAACTGGAGAAAATCAGCTACGAGAAATATCTGACGGATGATTGTAGTTTGCTGCCGGAAGCACTGCCGTTTTTTCAGACCTTCACGCACGATTTATTTTGCGTTGGCATTGAAGCGGTCCCGGCATTTGCATGCTACGAAGCGGGAGACGATTACGGCTCATTTTCTTACGCAGGGTTCGATGGGCTGGGATTTCCGCCGCGGGAGAAGGAAGAACCCTACATCTTTCATTTTCCGGATGGCAACGCATCGGTTGCGCGGCTGCTAGTGCGTTCGCTGAACCCGCAAGCCATGCCGGGCTCCACGATGGAGGATATAGTCACCGCGAGGGCCGATTATTCGGAACTGGACCGCGCGGGAAACGCCGTGCGGATCCGGCTGAACAGCACGGTGATTCAAGTCGCGCACGACGGCTCCCGAGATGTCGCAAAAGCGGTGAAGATTTCCTATGTGCGCGACGGAAGAACCTTTCAAGTGAAAGGGAATTGCTGCATTTTGGCCTGCTACAACGTAATGATTCCATACATTTGCCCGGAATTGCCTGCCGCACAGAAAGAGTCGCTCTCTTACATGGTCAAAGCGCCGCTCGTGTACACGCATGTAGCATTGCGCAATTGGACGGCATTCCAAAAACTGGGAATCCATCACATCGTTGCGCCGGGGAGCTATCACACGTACACCGCGCTGGATTTTCCTGTCGATCTTGGCGCCTACAAGTTTTCGCGGAAGCCGGAAGAACCTGCGGTGTTATTCATGCTGCGAACGCCGTGCAAGCCAGGATTGCCGGTGAAGGATCAGAATCGCGCAGGCCGCGTGGAGTTGCTGCAAACGCCTTTCAATAAATTTGAACGCAACATTCGGGACCAGCTTACGCGAATGCTAGGAAGCGCGGGTTTTGATCCCGCCAGCGACATTGAAGCAATCACCGTGAACCGCTGGGCGCATGGATATGCGTTCACGCCGTTCGGGCTGGAAGAACCGGACTGGAAAGACGGCGATCAGCCCTGGGTAAAGGGAAGAAAGCCATTCGGGAAAATTGGCATCGCCAACTCCGATGCCGGAGCCAGTGCGTATACGGATGTGGCCATGGATCAGGCGTTTCGCGCCGTAAACGAGCTGCTTGGATAGTTTTCCCTTTTAATCCGGCTGAACGCAATGACGGAACGTGTCGGGCGCGAATTGGGAAGGGAATTGGCTCCGGGACCTGGACTCGAACCAGGATAGCCAGATTCAAAGTCTGGAGTCCTACCGATTAGACGATCCCGGAGCAGTGAACAACTTTATTAGTGTACTTGAGAGCCCCGCGCTGACAAAGAGCAGGCACCGCCCTGGATTTCAGAAAAACGTAGCAGGCTCCCGCGGCCACGACAGCGCAGAAGAGAACGAAGAGAAGCGCTCCGGCAGAAACGTTGCTCGCACAACATGCGGCGTCGCAGCGATTCTGCTAAGCTCGTAAGGTTCTGTTGCACTGCGGAGAGGTGTCCGAGTGGTTTAAGGAGCACGCTTGGAAAGCGTGTGTAGGTTAACCCCTACCGTGGGTTCGAATCCCACCCTCTCCGCCAT
>Ga0308309_10002124_pt1 | contig 11784 bp, 9 predicted proteins | sample HubBroMetageWFT5_FD_192491 | JGI IMG/M metagenome (GOLD analysis project Ga0308309, IMG submission 192491) | Warmed and freeze-thawed soil microbial communities from the Hubbard Brook experimental Forest, New Hampshire - Hubbard Brook CCASE Soil... | ecosystem: Environmental > Terrestrial > Soil...
ATCGCAAACTCTGGATCCAGCGCATAGGCGCAGCCGCCCGCAACAACGGCCTGACCTACGGCCAGCTAATCCACGGCCTAAAAGCTGCAGGCGTCTCGCTAGATCGCAAAATCCTAGCGGACATTGCGGTCAAAGATGCCGCCGCCTTCACAAGCCTGGTAGCCAGCGCAAAAGCCGCCGCGCCGCCCCAAGCCAAAAAGGCGTAGCCTCTCAAAACTCTGTAGGGGCGGGGCTTGCCCCGCCCGGGTTTTGCATCCGATGCGCGCCGCGTTTGGCTTACAACCGCGTGCTATTTTTCCGTAGGGGCACGGCACGCCGTGCTCGTCCGTTGTAATGTACGTTGCAAATATGCCGAACATCGAAAATTCAAGCGGCAAAAGCCTGACGGATCTCGGCGCAACCTCCGCCGCGAAAATCACGGATCAGTTCGCTGAAATCCGCTCACGCTTCGATCTCGAATCCAACACCATCCACGATGAATCCGCCTGGAAGACTTTCCGCGACAACTGGCTAGGCCGCAAATCCGGCGTCCTAGCCCAAATCACCGACAACTGGCTGAAACCTGCTTCGCCCGGTCTTAAACGCGCGGTAGGCGCTGGCCTGAACGAACTTCGCGCCCATGTCGAATCCCAAATCGAATCCCGCCGGCAAGCCATCGAATCCGGCGCCGACCAATCCGCCCGCGCGCACGAACACGTCGACCTCTCTCTCCCCGGCGTCACACGCCCCATCGGCTCGCATCATCTAATCCGCCAAGTCTTCCAGGATATCGAAGACATCTTCGTTTCCATCGGTTTCTCCGTAGTCGAAGGCCCCGAAATCGAAACGCCCTACTACAATTTCGAAGCCCTAAACATCCCCGAATTCCATCCCGTCCGCGACGACATGGACACTTTCTACCTCGATCTGCCAAAAGGTGCCCCAACGCCGCTGCTCCTCCGCACGCACACGTCGCCGATGCAAATCCGCACCATGGAAAAACAGAAGCCTCCCGTCCGCGTCATCGTTCCTGGCAAGGTCTACCGTCGCGACAATCCCGACGCCACGCATTCCTTCATCTTCCATCAAGTCGAGGGCCTCGCCGTCGATTCCGACATCACTTTCTGCGACTTCACCGGCACGATCGAGTATTTCGTGAAACAATTCTTCGGCCCCGGGGTGAAGACCCGCTTCCGCCCCAGCTATTTCCCATTCACCGAACCGAGCGTCGAATTCGACGTCTCCTGCATCTTCTGCGGCGGTAGTGGCACAGCCGCAGGCGGCGGCACCTGCTCCAAGTGCAAAGGCGCAGGCTGGATCGAACTCTTCGGCGCCGGCATGGTCGACCCCGCCGTCTACGGTTTCGTCAACTACGACGCCAAGAAAGTCAGCGGCTTCGCCTTCGGCATGGGCATCGACCGCCTGGCCATGCTGAAATACCAAATTGACGACATCCAAGTCTTCTTCCAAAACGACGTCCGCTTCCTGAAGCAATTCTCATGAAAACGAAGCGTACTTGGAAGCGAGGCATTGCAGCACAGGAGATAGAAGGAGTTTCGTTTTTTCGAATTTCGAGTTTCGAGTTTCGGCTATGACCTTCACCGACGCCAAACAACGTTTCTCCGCCCGCGTAGCCGACTATCTCCGCTATCGCCCCGGCTACCCCTCTGCGATTCGCGATGTCCTTCGCGCCGAATGCGGCCTCAAATCCGGCCACATCATTGCCGACATCGGCTCCGGCACCGGTTTCCTAAGCGAACTCTTCTTGAAAAACGGCAATCGCGTCTTCGGCGTCGAGCCCAACGAAGCGATGCGGCTGGCAGGCGAAGAATATCTCGCCTCCTACGATGGCTTCGTCAGCATCAACGGCTCCGCGGAAACCACTACTCTCGATGATGCCAACGTGGATTTTGTAACAGCTGGCCAAGCTTTCCACTGGTTCGATCAAAACGCTGCCCGCGCCGAATTCATTCGTATCCTCAAGCCCGCCGGCTGGGTCGTCGTCATTTGGAACGAGCGGCTCACGGACACAACTCCCTTTGTCCGCGAGTATGAGGACTTGCTTCGAAAGTTCGGCACGGACTACGCCAGCGTGAAAGAAAGCTATCCTAACGAGCAGCACATGCGCGATTTTTTTGGCGCTGGCGCTTACTCCTCGCACACGCTGCCGAACTTCCAGGAATTTGATTTCGATGGAGTCGCCGGCCGCCTGCGCAGCAGTTCGTTTATCCCGACACAAGACCATCCGAATTTCGCGCCCATGATGGCCGAACTGCAAAGAATTTTTGACGCCCACAACCAGGATGGCCGCGTGCGCCTCGAATACACCACGCACATCTACTTCGGCCGGTTGAATTCTCCGGTGGCGACCAGGGACTGGAACCTCGCATGAAGGTCGTCTACAACTGGCTAAAAGAATTCGTCGACGTCACCGCTTCGCCCAGCGATGTCGCCTCGCGCTTGGCTCTCTCCGGCACCAACATCGGCAGCGTAGAAAACGGCCCGCACGGCGCCATCATCGATGCAGAAGTGGGCTCTAACCGCCCCGATTGTCTGGGCCATTACGGGATCGCGCGCGAACTCAGCGCCGTCTATAAACTCCCGCTGAAGCCCCTCTCTCCGAAGCCTGCAGAAAGCGCAACAAAAGCGTCCGACGCCGTAAAAGTCGAAATCCAATCTCCCGAACTCTGCGGCCGCTTCACCGCACGCGTCATTCGCGGCGCAAAGATCCAGCCATCGCCAAAATGGTTGAAAGACCGCCTCGAAGCCAGCGGCGTCGCCAGCATCAGCAACGTAGTCGACATCTCCAATTACGTCATGCTCGAGCTCGGCCACCCGCTTCACACGTACGACTACGACAAAGTCCGCGATCACCGTATCGGCGTCCGCCGCGCAAAGCCCGGCGAAAAAACCCGCACCCTCGACGGCCTCGAGCGCACACTCGATTCCTCGCTTTCGGTCGTCTTCGACGGCGACGGATCTCGCGCCGTTGGCATCGGCGGCGTCATGGGCGGCGCCGAAACCGAAATCTCTTTCTCTACAAAAAATATCCTCATCGAATGCGCCTGGTTCGAACCAATCGCCGTTCGCAAAGCCGCCCGCTTCCTGAAGCTCCACACCGAAGCCTCCACCCGCTTCGGCCGCGGCGCCGATCCCGAAACTGCCGAACTCGCCTCCCGCCGCGCCGCCGAGCTCATCCTGCAACTCGCCGGTGGCGAGCTGCTTGCTGGCGTCGTCGATGTCTATCCAGGCAAGCGCGCACCGAAAAAAATTCAACTGACGCGCACGGAACTTCTTCGTGTGATGGGCGCGGATGTTCCTGATAAGGAAATCGAAGCCATCCTCGGCGCGCTGGGCTTCGCTCCTGTCAGAATCGACCAGAATCGCGGTGCCGCAGGCTCGCTTCTGGCCGCGTGGGAATGCACCCAACCTTCCTGGCGCGCCGAAGTCGAGCGCGAAATCGATCTGATCGAAGAAGTCGCGCGCATCTACGGCCTCGATAAATTTCCGCCGCGCCTGCCCGCCGCGCGCCAGGGCGCTCAGCGTCTGCCGAAATTCGAACCCGAACTGCGCGTCCGCGAACGCCTTATCGGCCTCGGCTACCGCGAAATTTTGACGATTCCTCACGTAGCCGAAGAACGCGACACACTTTTCCGTCCTGAAGGCGTCGCGGGCGCGCGCCTTTCGAATCCGCTCTCGGAAGAAGCCGGGGTCCTCCGTTCGAACGGCTTAGTCACCATGGCCGCCGCCCTCGAATGGAATCTCAACCACGGCCAGCGCAACGTCCGCCTCTTCGAAATCGGCCGCAGCTATCGCCTCGAAAGAAGCGCCTCCGTCGAAACGCCAATCCTCACGATCGGCGCAACAGGCGAAGCCCGCGAAAAAGGCATCTACGAAACTGCCCGCGAATACGAGTTCGCCGATCTGAAAGGCGATCTCGACGCCGTCGGCGCGCTCGCGGGCGGATTCGAATGGAAGCAAGGCGGAGCCGCGTGGACGCACGCCGCTCGCCGCGGCACAATTCAATTCCATTCCAACAATCCAAACACTGTCATTCTGAGCGAAGCGAAGAATCCAGGCTTGATTGCTGCCGCAAGAACAAGTTCAAATCCGGGCTCGCTGGGCGTCGCCGGCCAACTCGCGCGCCGCGTAGCCGAAAAATTCAAATTGCGCCAGGACATTTTCCTCGCGGAAATTCAGCTCGACCCTCTGTACGCGCAGATTCGCGCGGCGAAAGAAGCGCGGCGTTACGAGCCGGTTCCGCGTTTCCCCGCTGTCGAGCGCGATTTTTCCTTGCTGCTGACCGACGGCACTCCGTTTTCGGGAGTCGTCAAAACGATTCGTTCGCTCAACATCAGTGAAATTACATCGATCGATGCGGCCGACCTCTTCCGCGGGAAAAATGTGCCCGCCGGAAAATATTCGCTGCTCGTGCGCGTGACGTTCCAGAGCCGCGAAGCCACGCTGACCGACGCGCAAATCGGCGATTTCTCCGCCAAAATTGTTTCCGCCCTCGAGAAAAATCTAGGCGCGCAGCTCCGCGCCAGTTGAAACGACCGCCCTTGAAGACGCTACGCCAACTTTGTAGTGGCGCAGCATGCTGCGCCACTACAAGCTAGATGTGATATCTTCGGCAGGGCGGTAACAGACTCCATGAGCGCACCAGTAAAAGTCGAAATCTTCGGACAGATGTACGCGATTCGCGGCGACTTGGATGAAGCGTATGTCCATAAGCTCGGGCAGTACGTCGACGAGAAAATGCAGGCGATCGCGCTAGCAACGGCGACGGTGGACACCCAAAAAGTTGCCGTGCTCGCTGCGCTGGCCATTGCCGACGAACTTCACAGCATCCAGAAAGACCGCGGCGACCGCGAAGAGTTGATGCGCGAACAAGCCGAGCGCTGCCTAACCCTCGTCGAGCGGGCGTTGAAGCAAACCGCCTAGACAGCTTGCTCCAGTGGTCGGCGGTTTCATTTCGTCTTTCCAAATCCGAGAGTAAGAAAGTGATCGCTGGACGGCGATTCGGAATGCCATCCCTCCGCTAATCCTGGAAATTTCGCTTCGATCGCGCGAATGATTTCCATCGTTTCCGCGTAATCCACGAAGGGTAGGATACATTGCGCGCTCCGAGCGGTTACAGCGTAAAGCCCGCTATGCCGACCTGTTATGTCCCGGAATTCGAGCCGCCGAACATCGCCGGTGCAGACAATCCGGGTTATCCTGCTTCCTCTTCGACCAAAGTTGCCTTTTGCCACGAATTCAACATTTGTGGCGCGCAGCTCAGCAACCGAGCCTCTTACGCTGACGAATGCGCCCATCGCGACAACGAGCGCTATGACCCAGCTCCAATTCCCGATAAAACTGTCGGTTATGAATAGCGCCATAACTGCAAAAAAGGCAGAAATGAAGATCCTTCCCCAAAGCTTCATGTCTTTCCGGACGCATACGCGAAGACCACTTCTCAGCTGGGTGATTTCGTAGTTTGCGCTCATGATTTTTTCATTGCGACCATTGGGTGGGGGTGCGGTCCCAGCGGCGTTTGCGGAGTTCGGCGTGGAGTGGCGGGGGCAGGGGGCCTTTGGCGCTGGCGGCGAGGTTGGATTCGACGTGATGCGATTTGCGCATGCCGGGAATGATCGTGGCGACGTCTTTGTTGTTGAGAATGAAGCGGAGGGCCATTTCCGGCATGGTCATGCCGTCCTTGAGAAGAGGTTTGAGAGCGTCGGCGTGGGCCACGCTGCTCTTGAGATTTTCGGCGACGAAATAGGTGTTGCGCCAATCGCCTTTTGGCCACGTGCTGTCTAGCGTGAGAGTTCCGGCGAGCGAGCCTTCATCGAACGGGACGCGTGCGATGACAGCGACGTCTTTTTCGCGGCACGCGGGAAATAGTTCGTCCTCGGGATTCTGGTCGAAAATGTTGTAAATGACTTGGACAGCGTCGACGAGGCCGGCGCGCACAGCGCGAATGCCGTTCCACGGCTCCCAGCGGTTGAGGCTAATGCCGACGACGCGGACTTTGCCGCTGCTGCGCAGGTTTTCGATGGCCCGCGGCAAGCGCTCGTCGTCGAGCCACTTGTCTTCCCAAGTGTGAAATTGAATAAGATCGAGCGTTTCGACACCAACGTTAGCGAGACTTTTTTCGACGTATTCGACGATGTAATCGGGCGGAAAGCAATCGTCGAGAGAAAATTCGCGGCGGCTCGGCCAGCGGCGGTTTTTTGGCGGAATTTTTGTGGCGACGTAAAGTTTTTTGTCGGGCCCGCCCACGGCGGCGTTGCCCTTATTGGCTCGCAGAATTTTCCCTAGAAGCTGTTCGCTATGGCCGTCGCCATAAGCCCACGCGGTGTCGAAAAAGTTGCAGCCGAGATCGATCGAGCGCTGGAGTGACGCGAGCGATTCTTTATCTTCCGAGCCGGTCCATCCGGCCATACCCCACATCCCATACCCAATCTCGCTGACGTTCCATCCGGTGCGGCCGAAGCGGCGGTAGTTCATTGTCTGCTCTCCTGGAGTAGCGGCCTATTATACGCAGCAGGCCCCCCAGCTCGCGATCCCGGCAAACAAAACTGTCCACAAGACAAAATTAATTCAAAGAGAGATAATGCCTTCATCTCGGACGGAGTTCTTGCCCGGAGGCAATAATGCCTTGCTTTCCGCGCATGGTTTTATTCTTGCCGTGAATTTTTGACGGGGGCCCACGGCTCATATCTTGAGTGCTCGCTTTCCGGAGCGGGGTTTTTCGTGGTGTAGTCTTTTCGGAGTCGTAAGGTTTGACCTCTTCACCTCAGCCAGGTCCGCGGAAGGCGGAGCGCCTTCTTCTGGTTCTCTTTCTGCTTTCTCTCCCCATGCTCAATCCCTGGGTTCGCGGTGACGGCGTCGGCTACTACGCCTACGCGCGCGCTCCGCTAATCCAGCACAATCTTGATTTCACCGCCGATTATCAGCAGGCTAACGCAAGCTTCCGCGAAAATCGCCTCGACAAGAACGGCCAGCCGATCGCTGAATTTCGCACCCGCACGGGCCATCTTGAAAATCATTTCACCGTCGGCCCCGCTATTCTCTGGACTCCTTTTCTGCTCGTTGCGCACGCCGGCGTTCTGCTCGCCCGCTCCATGGGGTCGGCGATTCCCGCGGACGGCTTCTCCACGCCCTACCGCATCGCCATGGCGCTGGCCACGGCGTTCTACGGTTTTCTCGGTTTGCTGATTTCGTTCCGCATCGCCCGCAAATATGTCGCGGAAACCTGGGCGTTGCTCGCCACGCTGGCGATCTGGTGGGCCAGTTCGCTTGCGGTTTACATGTACTTCAATCCCTCATGGTCCCACGCGCACTCGGCTTTTGTTGTCGCTCTTTTTTTGTGGTACTGGCACGAAACGCGCGACGCTCGCACGCTGAAGCAGTGGATTTTGCTGGGGGCCATTGCGGGGTTGATGCTCGACGTCTACTACGCCAACGTTATGCTCTTCGTCATTCTGCCGTTTGAAGCGGCGCGCGAGTACGGCGCCGCGATGCGAAAAGCCGCGCCCGGCACTCCCAGCGTTTCGCAACTGTTGGCGCGGCACGCCGCTTTCGCCGTCGCGCTTCTCTTATGCATGCTCCCCACATTCATCGCACACCGCATCATTTATGGAAGTATGCTCGAAACGGGCTACATTCCCATCAGCCAGTGGTTTTGGCGGTCGCCGTATCTTTTCTCCGTTCTGTTTTCCTCGAATCACGGTTTGCTTTCGTGGACGCCGATTCTTCTCTTCGCTTTCATCGGCCTCGTGGCCTTCTGGCGGAGCGTGCCGCGCGTGGGCGGAGCCTTTCTGGTGGCGGTGATCGCGTTTTATTACTTCATCGCGTCGTATCCGGATTGGGCGGGAATTTCTTCTTATGGAAGCCGCTTTTTTGTTTCGCTTACCCCGCTTTTTATTCTGGGGCTGGGCGTTTTTCTGGATCGCTTCACGCGCATCTTTCGATCGCCGCACGCCACACTCGCCACCGCGTGCGTTTTTCTCGCCTGCTTTGTTTTCTGGAACGCCGGCCTGATGTTTCAGTGGGGCACGCACCTCATTCCCGCGCGCGGTCCGGTTTCTTTTCCAGAAATAACCCGAAACCAATTCCTCGTTGTGCCGCGCCAGATTACGGCGCAGCTCGAAAGGTATTTGTTTGGCCGCAAAGCCATGATGCAGCAGATCGAGCAGCGCGACCTCGAGCAGCTCAAACAAAATCCCCCTCCCCCTGATTCTCCTCTCCCCTGACCTCCTTTCCCTGATCCTTCTTTCGTTCTGGCATTTCTGCTGCGCCAGCCACGCCGTGCGGGGCATCGCGAGCGGCATACATCTCTGCTACTCTACCCAAGGGATCTTCCAACTCTCTTGGAGATGCACTAAGACTTGATGGCTTCGGTCACCGCACCCGCTTCGCCGCTTCCGGTGCAGCACGCCGCGCCGGCCACCGTGCGCATTGAACCGCCGCGCGGGTGGCTCGATCTGCGCTTATCGGAAGTGTGGGCGTATCGCGAACTGCTCTATTTTTTCGTGTGGCGCGATGTAAAGGTCCGCTACAAACAAACGGCGATCGGGGTGGCCTGGGTGGTGCTGCAGCCGCTGCTGACCATGGGGGTTTTTACGCTTTTTTTCGGGCGGCTTGCGAAGCTGCCGTCGGACGGGCTGGCGTATCCCGTTTTTTATTTTTGCGCGCTGGTGCCGTGGAATTATTTCGCGACGGCGCTGCAGTCCTGCACGTCCGTCGTGGTCGATAACCAGCGCGTTATCACTAAAGTTTTTTTCCCGCGCCTGGTGCTTCCGCTTTCGGCTGTCGTTTCCGGCTTGATGGACTTCGCCATTGGCTTCGTGGTGATGTCCATCGTGCTGGCCGCTTACGGCATACGCCCCGGGGTGGCCGCGCTTTGGCTGCCGGTGTTTCTGCTGCTCGCGGTGCTGACCGCGCTGGGCGTGGGGTTATGGATGTCAGCGCTGAATGCGCTTTATCGCGACGTTCGTTATGTGGTGCCGTTTCTGATCCAGTTCTGGATGTTTGCTTCGCCGGTGGCGTACCCCTCCTCGCTGGTGCCGCAGCGGTGGCGGTGGCTGTATGGGTTGAACCCCATGGCGGGGGTGATTGACGGGTTCCGGTGGGCGCTGACGGGGCATGGACAGCCGCCGGGGCCGTTGTTGCTGGCATCGACGGCGGCGGTGGTGGTGGTGTTTGTGGGCGGGTTGTTTTTTTTCCAGCGGATGGAGGGAGCGATTGCGGATCGGGTGTGAGGCAGGAAATAAGGAAGTAACGAAGTAACGAGGAAATGAAATAGGAAGCAAGCGGAACGGGTTCCGGGTACCCCCACCCCCGGTGTTTTGGCGAAAGAGTTCGGAAGTGATTGAGGAGAAAAGAGTTGACGGATTGCAGAGTGCAAAAGAGTGCGTAAGAGCATGAAAACAAAGGAAGTGTAAGACCAATGGAATGATATTGATATTGATGTGTGCGCTTGGGGCGAGCCGGGGCAACCATAACCACCCCCCGGGGGTTTACATAAGTGTTGATTCTGGAGGATTTGAAGTTGTTTAGAATGAACACTTATATAAGTTTTCATTCTAAAGGCGTTGCGGGTTCGGTGAGATGAATCGAGGAAGGCAGGGAGCAAGCTGAGTGGCTTGTCGAATGGGCGGGAACAATTTGCCGATCCACAACGATAATGCACGGGACATAGTGGCACATAGTTACTGACTTGTCAAGTAAAATCGCATATAGAAAATCATAGGTTTTGCAACGTACTGAAAAAACGAAGGATGAGCTAAAAAGACAGGATGAGCGGAGCGGTGATACAAGGGGAGGGGCTGGGGAAGGGGGCGGGCAGTTCGCTGCCCGCGAGTCTTTCTGGCCGTATTCCGGAACTCGATGGTCTTCGCGGCATGGCCATCCTGCTGGTCATCGTTTGCCATTACATTGGTAATGCCGACCATGCCCCGCTCGGATCGTGGATTCATCGCACGCTCAGCGCGCTCACCGTCGGGTGGAGTGGCGTTGACCTTTTCTTCGTGCTTTCCGGATTTCTCATCGGGGGCATACTGCTCGACGCCCGGAACTCTCCGCATTACTTCCGCGCCTTCTACATGCGCCGCGTCTTCCGCATTCTCCCCCTTTACTACGCCTGGACCCTACTCTTCGGCGTGCTCACCGTTGGGGCGCTGTGGCTGGCACCTGGCCGCACTCCTCTTACCTCGCGCGATCTACTGCAGATGCCGCTTCATCTTTTGTTTTTACAGAATATCTGGATCGGCATGGCGCCATGGCCATGGATCTGGTTTGTCGTCACCTGGTCCCTTGCTGTGGAGGAACAGTTTTATCTCGTCGTGCCTCTTCTAATCCGTTTTGTTTCGCTGCGGACGCTTGTGCCGCTCCTGCTCGCCATCATTTGCGCGGCGCCCGTCCTGCGTTTCGCCATCTACCGCTGGACCGGCAATCCATTTACCGCCTCATTTCCGATGCCAAGCCGTGCGGACGCCCTTTCTTGGGGAATTCTCCTGGCTGTGGCGTGGCGTCAGGCTGCTTTCCGAGCCTTCCTTGAAAGCCGGCAGCCGCTCTTGAGGGGTTTCCTGTGTGTTTTGTTTTGCGGTGTCGCTGCATTGTTATGGTGGCTTGCCCATCCACCCGCGTTGATCACGCTGACCATTGGCATCAGCTGGCTGGCCGCCTTCTACAGTTGCCTTGTGCTAGTCGTACTCTCCCAGACTGGGGGTCTTCTCGCCGCGGTCATGCGCTGGCCGTTGTTGCGCAGCCTGGGCGTCGTTTCCTATTGCGTCTACATTCTTCACGACACTTTCAATCAGATCGCGCATCGCCTTCTGTTGCATGCTGGCCCCCAGGTTTACGATCTGCGCGGAGTCGGCGTCACACTGCTAGCGCTCGCCTTGACCGTCGCCGTCGCTGCCCTATCGTGGCGCTTTTTCGAAAAGCCACTCATCCGCCGCGGTCACAGTTATTCTTATAGTGGTGCAGCTATAGAAATCCCTCATCGGGACTTTCTAGTGGGTGCGATTGAAGGACGAGGATGAGCGGAGCAGTGATACAGGGGGAGGGGCTGGGGAAGCGGTACCGGCGCGGGGTGGCGGCTGATCCGGGGCTGCGGCATGCGCTGGACCGGTTCGTGAAGTCGCCGCTGGCGGCATTCCGGCGGAAAAAGGAAGAGACGTTTTGGGCATTGAAGGACGTGTCGCTGCAAGTGAATGAAGGGGAAATACTTGGGCTGATCGGGCGGAACGGGGCGGGGAAGACGACGCTGTTGAAGATTCTGTCGCGGATTACGAAACCGACGACGGGGTGGGCGGAGATTCACGGGCGCGTCGGGTCGCTGCTGGAAGTGGGGACGGGGTTTCATCCGGAGTTGACGGGGCGGGAGAATGCGTTCCTCAGCGGGGCGATTCTGGGGATGAGTAAGCGGGAGATCGAGCGCAAGTTCGATGAGATTGTGGCGTTCGCGGAGCTGGAAAAGTTTATCGATACGCCGGTGAAGCACTATTCGAGCGGGATGTACGTGCGGCTGGCGTTTGCCGTGGCGGCGCATCTGGAGCCGGAGATTCTGCTGGTGGATGAAGTGCTCGCGGTGGGGGATATTAATTTTCAGAAGAAATGCCTCGGCAAAATGGGGGATGTCGCGCGTGCCGGCCGCACCATTGTTCTCGTTTCCCACCAGCTCAACCAGATTCGTCGCCTGGCGCGTCGTGCGGTGTGGATTGACAGCGGCGAAATCCGCCGGGACGGCGTCGCCCATGAGGTCGTCTCTGCTTATGAGGACGCTATGGCGCGTGGCGAAAAAGGCGACGG
>Ga0308309_10002125_pt1 | contig 11784 bp, 8 predicted proteins | sample HubBroMetageWFT5_FD_192491 | JGI IMG/M metagenome (GOLD analysis project Ga0308309, IMG submission 192491) | Warmed and freeze-thawed soil microbial communities from the Hubbard Brook experimental Forest, New Hampshire - Hubbard Brook CCASE Soil... | ecosystem: Environmental > Terrestrial > Soil...
CGTGCAAACAGCGAAACAGGGCTAGAGGGATTGATCGCAATAACTTCGCTTGGCTTGTCGTGGGGTAATTGGAAGCTGATGCGCTGGCCCGCAGCTCTGCGTCTTGACACTCCGCGGAGCGAACCTTTAGCATCAAAAGATTGTCTCGGGCCGGTTTAGCTCAGAGGTAGAGCGAGGGTCTCATAATCCTTCGTGCACTCCCGTTCTGTGCGGTTTTAAAGGCTTTACTTCGGTAATAATCGGAGATATTTGGGGGTATTGGGGCCGATTTAGGGGTTTTGGGACCTGTTTTGGGGCCTACTTTTGGGACCTAGCACTTGCCTTTTTGATCTTCTTCCACCTAGCTTTCTGAGCACGACTGATTGCTTCCCTGGCCGCCGAATTGTGGCTGTATTTTTTCCTGCCTCGTTCAAATCCAGTGCGGGCTTCGTAGATCGACGCATCCAAACCGCGCAAGTTTCGTAGCGCCTTGCCGATCGTTCGCAATCGCTTTTTTAGTGCCTTCTGTTCACGTTTCAGGCTCGCCACAACGCCAGTAATCTCGCTCATTGCGGCAGCCTATACCGGGCGAATTGGTGCGTCAAGGGACGCCGCATCCGTCATTTTAGGATCCAGTGAACAAACCCATACACCGAGAAACCGATAACGCCGGCACACCCGAAGATTTTGGCCCACGCGCGCAGAATATCCTCCGAAAGTTCACTAATTCCGGAGATGCGGCGTCGTGATATGGCAATCGTGGTGGAATTCACGCTGGGAAACTTACGGGAGGACCGCATTGGCTTCTCCTTCTGACTCACATTAAATCCGAAAGTTTCCCGGTTGGCCGGAGTCTGTAGAGACCACTCAGTTCGTCGGGATCAAAAACGTAGAGCGGCTGACCATCAGGAGACTTCCCTTTCCGATACCCGCTTCCTGGTTTGCAGAGCCTTGTAAGAGTTGTGTGAAGCAGGGCTAACGGATTTGAGTATTGGCTGATGTTTATGCCCCGGTTTGCGAGCGCATTCATTACATCCGTTGCGGTCATTCCGATTTTAGGCAACATCTGAAGCGTTTGTGCGCAAAGCTCAGGAAGGCTAGCCGTGGGAGCGATGCCGTCATCAGCGGCAAGCGATTCAAGCGCGCGGATAGACTCTTCCAATTGCGCAATTCTTCGGGTCACATATGCCAACTCGGCCCGTCGTTGTTCCAGTTCCTGCCGTGCGCCTTCGTAAGGAGCCTTGTAGGGATTCGTGTAGATGTAGGGCATGACCTGACTGTACAACACTGCGTGCAATGAGTCGAGACTATATGTTGCACGTCTTTAACACATAAAACAAAGCACTTACATGTAATAAGCTCATGCTGGCTAGTGACGCTTGCGCCACCTTCGGAAATCGGTCCTGATGTTGTAGCACTCATGCAGAACGATTCTCACCACTCCAAGAATCATTATCAGGAGTAGTCCGATCTTTAGGACAACAGCCTCGGGGTCAGGCATCTACTTGCTCCCCTGTCTGCATGTTCGCGTTTTCATCACCCTGGCCTTCCTTCCGCAACACTAGCCTACGGAAAGGGACCCCTGCAACTGGACGCGCGACCATGCGGAGTACGGGGGCGACGACCAGTACGTCGGCGATGATGTACGTCAGGGATGATCTTGGACGTGAAAAATCTAAATCATTCCGTATGTTGGCAATTCAGGCTTCGGCATGTACACCGGAATTTCCAGACCCTTTTACGGCGGCGATAGTACAAAACATCTCTACACTCGCCTGGGCCGAGGCGCACCGGCGTTTATTGCTCGTTGATTCAAGAGCATGAACTCGTAAAAAATAGGACTTCAACTCGTAAAAAATAGGCTTGACACTCGTAAAATATACTGATAGGGTTGGGGTTACGGATAGAGGACCTTGTATGGCTAAGAAGCACCCCCGCAGTACGGAGATACGACAATTTATCCTGCGCGAAGTCGCAGAAGGAACTGAGGATATCCCGGCGATCACGGCAGAGAAATTTGACCTGAAGCTTCCAGCGGTCAATTTTCACTTGCGACAACTGCGAGCCGAAAATGTTTTGGAGGCCTCTGGTAACACCAGTGGCCGGACATACAGTTTAAAGACGCTAAACGAGTGGAGGAAAACCTACCAGAGCGGACCTCCTGTTGCTGAAGATGTCGCCTGGAACGAAACGAGGCCGAATCTGGGAACTCTCCCTGAAAACGTACTGAGCATCTGGAACGGCGGTTTTACCGAGATGTTCAACAATGCCATCGAGCACTCGGAAGGGACTCGAATTATAGTTCACGTTCGAACGACGGCGATAAATTCGGAAGTGATGATCCTTGACGATGGAATCGGAATCTTCAGGAAGATCCAACGGGCTCTGAATCTCGCCGACCCACGACATGCAATTCTCGAACTGTCGAAAGGCAAATTTACGACCGACCCGGAACACCATTCAGGCGAAGGAATTTTCTTTACATCCCGTATGTTCGATTCGTTTAGCATTTTGTCCGGAGGACTTTTTTTCTCTCACAAAATACGAGGTAATTGGGACTGGCTATTACAGCAAGAGACTCAAAACAGCGGAACCGGAGTGTGGATGCAAATAGCCAACGACTCTACCCGAACTCCGAAAGAGGTGTACGAGCAATTCGCAGGTCCGGACAACAATTACAACTTTGAGAAAACCATTGTGCCGGTGAGATTGGCTCAGTACAAAGATTTGCTCGTTTCAAGGTCACAAGCAAAAAGAGTTCTGGCGGGTCTGGAGAAATTCAAGATTGTTTCCTTCAATTTTGAAGGCGTCGAATCCGTCGGTCAAGCGTTTGCTGACGAAATCTTCCGTGTATTTGCAGCGGCGCATCCGGGAATTGAAGTCAATTATACGCACGCAAACGCATATGTGCGCGGCATGATTCATCGAGCGCAACAGTCGGCGGCCGACACGAACACTTCCGCGAACCTCCTCGCCAATGGTACGTAACACCCGACTCCGTCACGTTTTTCTAGATCTTTTCTTGGCGTTGGACTGACCCCGCAGAAATTCCTTCCGGCATATCGTGAGGATTCGTTTGGCCGCTGAATTGGCGGGCTTGAGTTCGCGTGTTGTCAACTCGTAGACGCGGGCGAATTTCAGACAGCCAAGCATTGTTTCCCAGGGGGTGATCCCAGCCGCATTTGTAGAAATCGTCCCGAACGTCGCGGGCCGTATCATCTTCATTTGACCGCTCCGGCTGGTGGGAATCAGTATCTCTTCGTATAGTGGAGAAATGAACCGACTTTGGTTGCTCTTGCTTTGTGCAATTGTTCTGGCACTCTGCGGGGTTGTCTATCTTGCTTGTGTATCCTGGGGAAAGATGGGACCCAAGAGACGGATTGCGAGTCTTTTACTCCTCGCGCCAGATTTTCTGATTGTTGTATGCATCGTCGTGTCGGCGTTGTGCGGTCATCCTCCTCAGGGATCGCGTTGTTTCAATAGACAGTTTATATGCGCCGTTCTACTGGTATTCATTCTGCCGCTTCCGGCTTTGGTCGGTACGCTGGTGGCACTTGGAATGTTTATACGCGCTCGGACTGGCTCATAGGGGCTATTGAGGCGAGGGCGGTGTCGGACTTCACACCGTTGTCCATGTGGTTCGTGCGGGAATTTTCAGCGGCACGAATGACAACCGGAGGCTTGGCTGACAAACTCACAACTCGGCCTTGCCAGTTTTGCGGTCGGCCGACGCCGGTCAAGCTGGATACTCGTCACAAGCCGCCGATTCCTACTATCATCAATCCATTCTGCAAAAATCCGGCATTGACTTCAAATTGATCCTTGAAAGCATGTCGGATTTGGTTGCGTATAGCAGTTCTAAAAAAGACTCCAAGGCTCTTTCAGAAACCCTGCGTGAATCAGAATTGAAGTCCGCTCTAGAAAATAAGGATTTTGCCGAGAAGTTTGAACGATTCAAATGTTATGCGGCTCGGAAGGAGCAACAGAGTACCGTCCGCTCAACATTTGTACCGAGCTATCTATAAGGTAGACGGAGGCGGTAGAGGTCGAGTCTTTGACTGTCATCGCTATAAGCGTGAACAGGAGACGGTCAAAGATAGTGAAATGGTCATGTCTACTTTCCCAGTCAAGTAGGCGCAGTGAGGACCTGGAAGACCTCACACCTTGATTTTCAGGGTGATGAGGTGTTCAATGGCTTCACGAAAAGCTGTCCTTTCCATGCCGGCACAAGCGCCGGTATCACGTATCGAACCCGAACCAATCCTGACGATTGAAGACATCGCCACTCGTCTGAAGTTCAAAAACACTTCCACTGTTTACGAACTGACCCGCAAGAGGAACAGGCGGCCGATGCCTGCGATGAGAGCGGGTAAGGTGTTGCGTTTTTATTGGTCAGAAGTTGAGCAATGGTTGCGCGGGGAGGATGTCGCGTAGGGAAGTGGTGCCACCGCCCAGATTTGAACTGGGGACCCCCGCGTTATGAGTGCGGTGCTCTAACCACTGAGCTACGGTGGCACCGTCAAGCTTTAATACCGTAACGTGTTTTCGCCACCTGTTCAAGTTTCTTTAAACCTTCTCGGCTCGTTTCTGGTCGGGCAACACGTAGAACGCCATAGTGGTAGACACGTCGGCGTGCCGTAATATGCCCTGGATTTCTTTTCCGTCCACGCCAGCCTCATTCAAACGAGTGCCCAATCCCCGTCGAAAGGCCTGCCAGCCAAACCATGCGCCATTGATATGCTGGGGGATGTCGCGGCGGGACAGGTTGTGCAAGTTGATCGGTCGCAGAAGTTTTTCGCCTCTAAAGATCCAGGTTCCGTACTGCCCACGATACTGCTATGAGGTTATCGTCGGGCGTCTTCGACCGAATGTGGGAACTCCGGCTCAACTCGACGAGGGGACAGTTTCCGTTTAAATCCGACGCATGGTGGGCCTGGACCGACATGGAAGGGGCCGTACTCCACCGTTCCTGAAGTGCCAACGCGCGGGCAACCAGTAGAACGTGGGTTTCGTTCTTCTCCGCAAGTGCGGTATGCAAGCACTGCTTCGCTGGAGCGCGTGACCCGATTGCGCAGGCGATGGCCGCACAAAGGTACGCTAAGATGCATGCAAAGCAAGTTCAGACTTCCAGGTTGTCCCAGTTGTAGGGTCGATTTGCGGATGAGTTCGCTCAACTATCAGTGCGGCGATATCCGAAGTCGGGACAATCATGAGCAGTAAATAGCGCAAAAACGCGTGTCGCTGAGAACAGTGAAAAGAACAGTGAAGAACTGATTTCGAACGCCGGACGAAATCAGCCGGTTTGGACGAGTAATCGGAACATCTCATGGCGCGTTTCGACTCCGCGCAGAATCAAAGACTTAGAAGCCGTGAGGATGCTGCGGCAAAAACCCTACCTTCAATGTCTCCGCAACTCGCTGAAAGGGCACGACCCGCGCGCGAGGTTTTAGATGCGGCAAAAGGAGTTGTTTCTTTCCTATAGGTCCCTTGCCCAAAATCCTCACTTCCCAACCGCCTCCAAGCGATTGATTCCATTCGCTCCAAAATCACGACGCCGAGTGCCCAGAATCAGCTGTTTGTGGGCACTGGGCCCGATGAGATTGAGGCACTTAGAATCTTGCTAGCGGGCGCGACAGACACGAGAATTTTGAGCAAGAATGATGAAACGTCGCTGCTTCGCGGTTTCTCTTGCGTTGTTCGCTCTTTTGATTCTGCGGCTCGGCATGCGCAAAGATTTCTTTCGGCGAAAGCGCTATCGCTCCAGTCGCCAACCCGCTCGTCTTTAGAAATTGACGTCTCGACTTCTCAACGTCTCTTATCAGTTCTCCCGAATCCTCAAAAGCGGTCGCAGTGGTTATTAGGCGTGCCGGTGCGTGCACGCATGCTTTGTAGCGCAAGGGATAGAGCCCGCAGTTAGTTGCTTAGAAACTATAGCGAAATGCAAACTGAAATGTGCGGGGCCCGTTCAATTGATTTATGGATTCGAGTGTCTTGAATCCTGAATTCGGCACAAGGAAGCAGGTCTGGTTGAGCGTCGCGCCATCTCCGCAGTTTGACCCAACCGGATTGTACTGGGTCTGGACGATTCCCGCACCAGCTTGCACAAAAAAGTTTGGATGGTTAAAAAGATTAAATACCTGCGCTTGAATCTGAATTGTCTGGTGCTCGGTAATGTGAAACGCGCGGGTCAAACCGAGGTCAATTTCGTTGATCCAAGGCCCATAGAAGGAGTTGTAGCCAGTCCCTGGGACCGGGCCGGCGCCAGCAATACCTGCGGCCGTGTTGCCCGTCGATTCATTGATTGCGCTGTCGTTCAGGGTGTTGTTTCCGCTGGAGCCGCAACTCGCGAGATTAGGACCGGTGCAAGAACTAGACAGCAGACCCGTATATGGCCTTCCGGAATTAAATTGCATTACGGTACTAACCGTCCAATCGGAAAACAGATGTCGCCCGATGTCACTTGATAACCCCGACGCGTCAGGAGCATATACAGCCGCCACAGACAGCCGGTGGCGCTGATCGAGCAGCGTTGGACCATGCGTGTTGGTCAGATCGAATTGGTTGTTAAAGTCCGCTCCGCCCTGCGTTCCTTTTGAAAAGGTGTAGGAAGTCATCACAGAGAGTCCGTGGGCTGCGCGCCTCTGAATCTGTACATAGAGAGAATTGTAATTGTTCACGCCGGGGCTGATGAGCGCATTGATCTGGCCTACCGCCGAGGTTATGCGACCCTCGGCTAGCAGTCCACTATCAAGATTGGGACCAGTGAACGTGGGTCCTGTGCAAACGGCCGGGGAGGGATCCGGCGACGGGGCACCTTGCCCAACACCCGCGGGACAGACGGTGTAAGTGGTCATACCCGTGGGCACCACCAGATTCTTGTCAAAGGCGCTCGAAGCGAGCAGATGCACGCCGTGCGTCCACATGGTTCCGACGGTGACCGTGGTATTGGAGATCAGCTCGCGCTGAATTTCCAGGCTGGACTCTAGAATATACGGAGTCCGAAAGCTGGGATCCACGATTGATAGGTTGGACGACGCGCCGAATGCAGTCGTGCTCGTGAGCGAGTTCGGGAAAACGGGAGTTTGCTGGTTAGGCGCTAGGGTTGAATCGAATGGAACGAAGGTAGTGGCCTGCTGCGAGGCCAGACCGTTAGAGATTACCGAGTTTTCGTAGTTGATGCCGTCAAAAATTTCGCGAAACATCCCGAATCCACCGCGGATCACCGTCTTCGAGAACGGTTGGTAGGCAAAACCAATCCGCGGCGCAAGGCGGTTGTACTGATTGGGGAATTGCCCTGTCAATTGGGCGATGAGCGGATCACCCGTGGTCGTATTCGCTCTCGGTTGCGGGAAAACCTGGAAATCCTCGCGTAGACCGAGATCGAGTGTGAGATTCTTGAGCACCTGAAACTTATCCTGAACGTAAAAACCGTAATAGGGGAAGGTGAACGGGAACGTCGGAGTTCCCGTCGCTTGCGTGAAGAAGTTGTACCGCCCTAGGGCAAAACCCATCGGATTGGAGAATGCGAACGTTCCGTCGAAATTTCCAGGAAAGAAGTCGCTTACGTGTGTCCGGTTGAAGTCAAAGCCAAAATTCAGCGTGTGTCGACCGGTGATGTAGGTCACGTGGTCATTGATCTCCCACTGGGACTCTTTGTTGTCACCCTGCGAGAAGGTAGGGTTGCCGAGTTCGAAGAAATTCGGTGAAAAAAATTCTATCTGGCCTAGCGTTGGAGAGGTGAGACCCGAAGGCGTACCGATCTGTTGGTCGTGCAAGTAACTCACCGAGACGTCATTGAGGAATGACGTCCTGAAGGTGTGCGTCCAGTGTACGCTGGCGTGGTGGTCGCGGACGAAGTTATTGGGAAGAGCTTCGGCACCAAAAGTGGCAACCGGATTAAACGTAATCTCGCCACCGGGCGAATTGAACCGGCTATAGTTGTATACGAAAGTCACATGGTCGGCTGAGTCGGCTTGCCAATCAACCTTCGGGAAAAACGACAGATTGTCCGCACGACGCGCCCGCTGAGTCAGGTTGCGGTCGATCGCGCCAAGTGCGTTCGAAACCTGCTGCAGGTAGGCGGAAAAATTTGGATCGGCCGGTAGGGGCGGAGCGGAAAAACTTCCGGGGACGGGATACATGGCGTTCGAAGCGGGTAACGCTGTCCCATTTGGGACACCGAAATTCGTCTGTAGATTGTTGGGATCGCTAAGACCACTGAAAGAGGAATTAATCACTGAGATTGGTTGCTTGCGACGTTGCTGCTCGTAATCGAAATAGAACCACGCCTTGTGGTGGACGATCGGCCCGGCTAGATCTGCCCCAAACTGCTGGAGCACGTCGAGTGGCCGAGGTACTCCGTTCGCTTTATCGATCGCGTCGTTTGCATTTCCAACTCCTGAATTACGATTGTAATAGAACGCATTGCCGTGCCAGGAATCCGTGCCCGACTTGGTGACGGTATTAACGAATCCTGCGCCCGCACCTCCATAAGCCGCGTTATACGGATTGTCGGTTACTTGAAATTCCTGAATGGACTGTTCCCCGAAGACGTAAGGGACGCGCGTCCGCCCGCGCGCTTCGCCAAAATAGTTACTGCTCGCGCTCGCTCCGTCCACAGTAAAAGAATTCGAACCGTTACCGTTCGCATAGCCGGAATCGGCTCCGCCTTGCTGGCCTGCCATGCTCACCAATCCGAAATCGCCGTCCGCGTTCGCATTGGGGGTGAGCAGTACAAAGTCAGTGTAGCGGCGGCCGCTAAGTGGCAGATTCTCAATCAAGTTTTGATTCACTACGGTACTTACTGTTGATTCTGTCGTCCTTAACAGCGGCGCCTCAGCCGTAACTGTGACCAATTGCGTGAGGTCGCCGACTTGCAGGGTTGCGCTTGCGGCGGCGTTTTGCCCGACTTGCACCACGATATCGTTGATCTTTGTCGTCTTGAAGCCAGTCTGGCTAACGCTTAGATTGTAGGCACCGACGGGCAGCGATTGAAAACTGTAAAAACCCGTGCCATTTGTCTTACTGCTCAGCTTGACCCTCGCTGCGACGTTCTCCGCCGTTACCGTGGCTCCGACGACCGTTGCGCCCGTCACATCCGTCACTTGGCCCGAAATCGAACCGGTCGAAATCGCATTTTGAGCCCTCGCCCCGATTGAACACAGAATCAGCGATACCCACAAGATGACTAAAGTCGATAATTTTTTCATTTTTGATTCCCCCGCGGAATGAAGAGTTGCGAGTGCCCTGGCCTTAGCTTCCCTTCGGAATCTCAGGTTGGCAGATAGTGCGTTGATCGACAAGTCCGGTACCCACGTCCGCTTGGGGAAAAACTACACCGCCGCCGGGAGAGGGTCAAGCTGAGAACCGAGGCGTTTTATCTCCGGGCCGCTGCCGTGATCTGCGTTCCACCGCGCCAGCGTGGGGGGCGCTATCTTCCGGAATAGACTTAAGCGACAGAAGTGCGGGTCTTTGTGAGTTCGACGTTTCTGGACTTGCAGGACTCGCGCGCGGACGTCTCCCGGCGATTGCGTGAAACTTTCGGCGCACAGCTTAATCACGATGGAGACGTTCGGCAGCGATGAGGCCGAACCCAGGATTTCTTCCGTCCGGCGCGTCAGGGAATGCGACGTATTCGTGGGGATCTACGCGAGAAGGTACGGAACGGTAGACCCGGAGAGCGGTAAATCGATCACCGAGCTTGAACTTGAAGAGGCGGAACGGGCCCACAGCGCGGGGAACGTACGGGCAATTCTGCTGTATGTCTTGAAAGACCAAGCTCCGTGGCCGGCGCAGTACGTGGATGCCGATCCGGCGTCGGAGGATAAGCTCGGGGATGGGAATTTGTGCGGCCAATGTCTTGACTGGTGGACTTCAGTGGCTGGCACTCGCTACGAAGCGGAAGGCATCCTCGACCGTCTTGAGCTCGGCCTTCGATCCCAGCGCGTTCGATTCGACTTTCGCGAATTGATAGCGGCGGCGCGGAGAGAAATTGGCCGGATCGAAAGTGCCTGGTGCGAAGTGAAAAATCCAGACGTACTGGTGATGGGCTCTATCCGCATCGGATCCCGACATTAGTTCGGTATCCTCGGGCGTCAGTGCCTTGAAATCCGAAAATCCTTCCGCCTGATGCACCGGCGTGGGCATGGTCGCGCTGAAAAAATCAACGTCGTGCGTGAAAATAATCACGAAATCCACTTTCGAAACATCGGGCGCCGGGCAGACGTTAGCAAAAAGCTTCTTGCGATTTTGCGCGATCCATTTCATCTGGCTGGGCGCCAGACCGTACGCGGAAAAATAATTTTGGCAAGCCGGGTCCGCGCTTTCGTTCTCCGGCTGCGCAGCGGGCATGTCGTTAGGATCGTCGAGCTTCACAGAACTCGCCAACGGCTTGACCGAGCGTGTGGCGGTCGCACCTGCGGATGGCGTCGCCGCCGACGAAGTTGCACCGGCGGCTCCTGAGTGATTGGCAGGCGCATCAGCAGCTGGTTTCGCCGCAGGCTCCGCAAGCGGCGCAGGAGCTGTAACCGGATTCATTTCCGCGAAGGTAGCAGATGGCGCAACAGGCTCGCCCGAATTTTGCTTCTTATCGTTAGTATTTTGCGCCTGGACTGCGCTGACCGATTCAACGTTCACGGCCGCGTCCTTACGATTTTCAATGGACGGAAGCGCGGCGAACAAACTGTCATGCACGTAACCCTCGACGCCGTTGTGCGCGCGAATTCGTACGTAGTCCTGCACGCGCCCGATAATTTCGACTTCTTCGCCGCACTTCAGCTTCGTTTCGACGCCGCGCGTACTTAATGAATCCCACACGGAGATTTGATCCTGCTGCGAAACACACCAGACGGTGGCGGTGTGGGCCGAGCCAGGACCTGCAAGAAGAAAGACAATCAGTACGCCAGCGAGGATCAAGAAGAATCGCACGGTTCGGTTCATTTGGCCCTCCCAATTCCCGTTGCCACAAAAAAATCCTCCGAGCAGTCCAGCACTCGCGGCGAAGCGAGCAACTGTCCGATCGTGCGGCGAAGGGACCGGTCCCAGCGACGAGGCCGAGAATCGCGCTACAGCGAAGATGCAATTCGCAAAAAGAATTCCAGAAGATAATAGCGTGCAGCTCTGGGACTTCTTGCGTTGGCGTGCCCGAAGCTTGTTGCTCGGATGCCGGGTGGAAGCGTACGCGCAGAGAGGGGTGTAGCCAAGTACCGTTTACTACAGTACCCGGTCACTAGAGGTACCGGTACACCGCGTTTCCAGTCATGTAAGGAGCCGACGTTGTAATGCAATCATTTGTCCCGTCCTGGGAAAGTGGCCACATTGGGGCCACAAAACCCGCCCCTCAGTTGGCGTTTTCGAGTGCTGAGTAGGGAGAAGGGCAACCGAATCAGCGGGACTTATAAGATTTACCGCAAATTCGATCTCGCCCCTCCGCTAGCACAGTAATATTCAGTAATGATTGGAGAGATGTGGGAGTCCGCAACGCCGCATAAACACGGTCGATTTGAAGATTCACTGTGATTTCGAGTCCCACAGCCGGCACCACAGTTCTATCGGTAATAAACCCACGATCTCAGAAGTTCGATTAGATCTTCGACCCAAAACCACCGCCAAGGCGTCGCCCTAGATGGTGCTCTCCGACGCAGATGTTGGTGGCTCGAAGCTCGTCGGTCTGTGCACATTGAAAGGCGGGCGCAGCAAGCTGTTAGCCCTTACGATGGCAGCACCAGGAGCGGGCGAGACGCCGGTACTACTGACTGCGAATTACTGCGGCGAGGGTGGGGTGGGCGGGATGTGTTCTTCTAGGTA
>Ga0308309_10002127_pt1 | contig 11783 bp, 15 predicted proteins | sample HubBroMetageWFT5_FD_192491 | JGI IMG/M metagenome (GOLD analysis project Ga0308309, IMG submission 192491) | Warmed and freeze-thawed soil microbial communities from the Hubbard Brook experimental Forest, New Hampshire - Hubbard Brook CCASE Soil... | ecosystem: Environmental > Terrestrial >...
TGCCGGCACCGCAAAGGCGCCGGCCAGGCCCAGAACGGCGACGAAGGGCCCGTGCTGCAACGACATCAGCACAGTCGCCGCGGCCGTGAGGGCGAGCAGCGGGAAGGCCAGTGCGGGCGCCAGCAGCCCATAGAGCTGATAGGCGGCGTAGAGGCTCGCGAAGATTGTCGCCGCGCCTGCGGCGGCAAGCGCCGGGGAGACGTTGGACGGGCGCCGCTCGGCGGGTTCACCCCACACGATCCACTCCGCGCCGGCCCACAGGGCGAGCCCGAGCAGCACGCCGAGGGCGACGCGAACCGCCGGTGTCAGGAGGCCGTAATCGATCGACAATTTGACGAGAAAGGCACCGCCCAGCGCCAACGCGACACCGCCCAACCACACCAGCCAGTTCTCGACCAGGATCTCCTCCCAGCCCTTTCCGGCAGGAGCCGGCGGCAGAGGTGCGGCGATTTGGGCGGGAAAGGGGGTCGTCTCGTCGACCGTTTCTTCGGGCAATGGCGCCTCGGGTATTGGCACTTCGGACACGCCCGCCGACAGATCCTCCAATCGGGACAGCCGCTGATCGAGATCCTCGACGCTAGCCTTCAGGGTGAGGATAGTCGCGGTCAGCGCGCGAGTACGGAAAAACGCCCTTGCCGCCAAAACCGGAGCAGCGATGACGCACAAGCTGAGCAGCCAGTCCATGCGAGCCCTCCCGAGGTTCCCGCCGGCTTGGCGGATGGCTCATTCGCCGGATCATCATATATAAAGTGAACGTTCACTTACAAATGGAAAGTGATGCCACGATCGGCGGGAGTGAAAACAAAGGTGGAGCGCGCAGCGGTGGAACTGTTTGCCGCCAACGGCTTCGACGGGGTGTCGATCGCTGACATTGCCACGGCGGCTGGCGTGTCACAGGGCGCCCTCTACCGCCATTACCCGAGCAAAGAAGAACTCGCCTGGGCGCTATTCTCGACCGCCTATCTGCGCACCGGTGAGGAGCTCGATCGGATCCGCACCCGCGAAGCCGAGTTCGAGGCCGCCGTGAGGGCAATGATCGCGCATTTCTGCGCCCTTTTCGACGAAGATCCGGCACTGTTCCGCTTCATGCTCCTCACCCAGCACGGCTTTCTGCCGCGGATTCCGAGCGGCTCCCGCACCCCGGTCGATGCCATAGCCGACCTCGTCAGCGACGCCGTTGCGAAAAACCGGCTGAAGCCGGTCGATCCGGCGCTGGGTGCCGCAGTCATCATGGGCGTCATTCTGCAGTCCGCCACCTTCCATATTTACGGGCGTATCGGCGGATCTTTGGGAGCTCGGGCGCCGGCGTTGGCGCGCGCGGCAATCGCCGCGGTGGCGGCCCTTACCCATTGACGGCGGGGCATTCAGAGACGGGTAGACAACCAGATCGCGACGCGCGAGCCGGTCTTGACCACCGCACCGATCAGGTCATAGCCCGGGCTCTCCTCGGCCCCTTGCGCGATCGCGAGGTCGCGATGCGCGATCTCGTCGTCGCGAAACGACAGGATCGTCTCCCGAAGGGCCGGATCCTCCTCAGCGAGCCTTGCGGCCTGAGCTTGGTAATGCTCGTCGATTACTTCCTCGACCGCGACCGTGCATGCCATCACAGCCTGCTCGCCCAGCAGCGCGGTCGCGGCGCCGAGCGCATATCCGGCAACATTCCATAGCGGGTGTAGCAATGTCGGCCGCACGCGCCTTTCTTTCAACAATGTCTCGAACCGGGCGAGATGGCGCTTCTCGGCCTCGGCCATCTGCCGGATCACTCCCGCGGCGCGACCGCGTCCGAGCACATCCAGCTGCCCTTCATAGATGCGGGTCGCGCCGTACTCGCCGGCGTGATCGACGCGCAGCATGCGCGCGAGCTCCTCCTCGGAAGGACGGTCTCCCGGCAATCTCATGCCGTTCCTCGGCGTAATCCGGCACGCTCCAGGGGTTTGCGCGATTGCCGAAAGGCCGCGAGACAGCAGCCCATCATGATCAGGGACGCAAGTAGGTTCCAGCCGGCGAGCGAAATGCCCGCCAGCGACCATGCCGGCTCGTCGCAGCGCACCGGCTGTTGACGCAGGATTTGCGCCTTCAAGGCCTCGAGCGTATCGGCCGCGGTGGCGGCCCCGCTGCAAGCGGTCGGGCCGGCGAACCAATGCTGCTCGACACCGACATGATAAAAGGCCAGCCCGCTGCTTACCACGAAGACGAAGGCGAGCAGCAGCGCCACCCAGGGCAAGGCCGTCCGGCTGGCAACCATCGTCGCGACAAACGAGATCACGATCGCCACCCCCCACGGCCAGCGCTGCAACAGGCACAGCTCGCAAGGGGCGAGCCCGCCCCAATATTGCGACACGAGCGCTCCGCCGAGCGCAACAGCGCTCGCCGCTAGCACAAACGCCGGAAAGGCACGGGTCGCCGCGGTCATGCCCTCAGAGATAGCGCAGCACGAAGAACCCGCCAACGAGGGCGGCCGCTACGGCGCTTGTCACCAGCATCAGCCGCCGTTCGATGAAGTCACGGACCGGCTCGCCGAAACGCCACAACAGAGCGGCCAGCAGGAAAAATCTGAGACTGCGGGAGACAACCGAGGCCAGGGTGAACGCGAGCAGGTTAAATTCCGCGACCCCGCTCGCGATCGTCACGAGCTTGAACGGGATCGGCGTCAACCCCTTCAGGATGATGATCCAGGCGCCCCACTCCGCGAACCCCGCCTTCAGGGCCTCGTATTTGTCCATCGCGTGATAAAATTCGAGCACCGGCCGACCCACCGCGTCGAACAGGAAATAGCCGATCGCGTAGCCGACAAAGCCGCCGAGCACCGAGGTAATCGTGCAGACGGTAGCGATCAACCAGGCGCGGCGCGGCTGCGCCAAGATCATCGGCACGAGCAGGAAGTCCGGCGGTAGCGGCAGGAACGAGCTTTCGGCAAAGGAGATCGCCGCCAGGGCCATCATCGCGTGCCGGCTGGCGGCGAGGGCGAGCGTCCGGGAATATAGATAATTGAGCATGACTTAGGGGTCAGGAACCAACAGTCGCGGTAGGGATGGCGATCCCCTCGTACAGCTCGGACATAGAGATCTGGAGGTCGACCGAAGCTAAAAACAGAGTTGCTTCAGCGCCGCGGACGACCTGGATGCCCCAACGATCGTTCTCCCGTCTATAAAGCTCGGCATGATGGCTATCGGCATCGATAAGCATGATCTCGCGGACGCTCTCCATGGTTTGATAGACGGGAAGTTTTAGTCGCCGATCGGTTGGCTCGGTGCTCGGAGACAAGATCTCGACAATAAGGATCGGATTGACCATCGCCTGCCGGCCGGGCTCGTTGCGCTCGCAAGTGACGGCAATATCGGGGACATAATACGAAGCGGCACGATCGGGGCGTACCACTCCGGGCTCGATCTGAGCATTGCACGGCCGCCGGCCTGCGAGGGCCAAGTCGATCCGGGAGCCGAGCCGCAAGGCCAGGATGCGATACGCCTCTGCCGGCGGGGCCATTGCCACCGGAAAGCCGTCTATCAGCTCGTAGCGCGTGTCGGTCCCGTCGTCCCAACGGAGGAACTCCTCGAGGGTCATATTTCTGAGCGCCGGTTCGGCCATTTCTAACCTCCGCGCGTAAATATAGCTATTCGGCCGCGGCGAGACCGGACGAGCGGGCCGGGTCGAGGAACCCACCGGACTGCCGCCGCCATAAGCGCGCATAGGTGCCGCCGGCAGCGAGCAATTCGGTGTGGGTGCCTTCCTCGACGATATTGCCTTCGTCGAGCACGACGAGCTGGTCGAGGCGCGCGATCGTCGACAGCCGGTGCGCGATCGCGATGACCGTGCGGCCCTTCATCAGCCCGTCGAGTTGCTCCTGGATCGCCGCCTCGATCTCCGAATCGAGCGCCGAGGTGGCCTCGTCGAGCACCAGGATCGGCGCGTCTTTGAGGATCACGCGGGCGAGCGCAATGCGTTGACGCTGGCCGCCCGATAATTTGACGCCGCGCTCGCCGACATGCGCGTCGAAACCGCGACGGCCGTACCAATCTTCGAGCCCCTCGATGAATTCGAGAGCATGCGCCTGGGCCGCGGCGCGGCGCACCTCCCACTCGCTCGCTTGCGGCCGGCCGTAGCGGATATTGTCGCGGATCGAACGGTGCAAGAGAGAAGTGTCTTGCGTCACCATCGCGATCTGGGCGCGCAGGCTTTCCTGGGTCACCGTCGCGATATCCTGCCCGTCGATTAGAATCCTGCCTCGTTCGAGGTCGTAGAAGCGCAGCAAGAGGTTGACGAGGGTCGATTTGCCGGCGCCCGAGGGTCCGACCAAGCCGACCCGCTCACCGGGCGCGACGGCGAGATCGACGCCATGCAGGACGCCTCTTGCGGTGCCATAACCGAAGCGCACGCCTTCGAACCGCACCGCCCCGCGCTCGACCTGCAGGGCGACCGCATCGGGCCGGTCCGGCAGCTGGCGCGGCACGGCGATCGAGCGCATGCCCTCCTGCACGACGCCGATGTTCTCGAAGATCGTCGTCACGTTCTGCGCCACCCAGCCGGCAATGGCCGCAATGTGCCAGGTCAGCGGCAATGCCATTGCGACGGTGCCGACCGGGATATGGCCGATGTTCCAAAGCCAGATCGTGATGACGGCGGTGCCGACGACCAAGCTCGCGTTTAGGGCAGCAAGGGTCAGCCCGAGCGTCGTTGTCAGCCGCAGCTGCTCATGGAACGCCTCGGTCAGATCGTCCATCGCGGCGCGCACGAATTCGTCCTCGTCGCGCGGCCGCGCGAACAGTTTGACGGTCTGGATGTTCGTGTAGCTGTCGACGACTCGGCCGGTCAGCGCCGAGCGCGTCTCAGACATGCGTCGCGAGCGGGTGCGCAGCCGCGGCACGAAATAGCGTAACAGCGCCGCGTAGCCGGAGAACCACAGCAGCACCGGTAATGCCAGGCGCACGTCGTTCGACGCCATCAGCGCTATCGCGCCACCGCCATAGACAAAGATGTACCAGACCGCATTGGTCGCCGAGACGACGCTCTCGCGCAAGGACGGGCCGGTCTGCATGACGCGCTGCGCGATGCGGCCGGCGAAGTCGTTCTGGAAGAACGCCCAGCTTTGTCGCACGACGTGCCAATGGCTCTGCCAACGAATGAGGTTGGAGAAGCCGGGGATGATCCCCTGGTTGGTAATCAAATTCTGCAGCAGCAGCGCCGCCGGCCGCGCCACCAGTAGGACGAACGCCATGCCGACGAGCTGCGGCCAATTATCGTGCAGCAGCGATCCCGGGGCGTGGGCAGAGACCAACGTCACCACGCGGCCGATAAACACTGGGATCGTCGTGTCGAGAATCGCCACGATAAAGCCGGCGACAAAGAGGGCGGCAACCAGATGCCGCGCCTGCCGGGCGTAATGCCAATAAAACGCCCCGAGCCCGGCCGGCGGCGCTGTCCCGGTCGGAACGGCCGTGGGCTCCAAGAGGCCTTCGAAAAACCGAAAAACATGCATGATTTTGACGATTATCCCCACACTATGGCGGCGTTCCGCGGCAGGTCTGCTGAAGGCATACCGTCGTAACCGCAAATTCTCTTTGCCGATGGAAAGCGGCGCACACCGCAAGTGTATCGCGATTCCATCTGATTTTCACGGCTGACGCCACCGCTTCGGCCGCTCGAGGTGCGCAATCGCCCGCGCTGCCGTTTCCGGGCCGTCGCGAAAAGCGGCCGTCGCAGGATTTGTTGACGGTCCGGGGCAGGCCGATTTTCGAGGATCAGAACGCCGACATGCTCGATCCTGGGCAAAAGTAACCCGCCCTATCAACCGCACCGGGTTGCTCCGGTTCCCGCCGTCGCCTTGATCTCCCGATCCGGCGCGATCGGTCGGATACCACAATTGTCTCGAAATCGAGAAATGGTACTTGCCTAAGTTTTTATTTTCTTATAGTTCCAAGTGGGTTCTGCGGCTCATAGTGTGAGCGCGGTTAATTTTGGTTAATCTTAACATTTCTGCCGGAATTTCTGTGGAAAGCACCTTCGGACTGCGGGGACGGTGACAGTTGCTTCCGGATGATGCTGTGGCGCTGTTCCAGCGGCTCGGGATCGACGTCCGGTCGATCTCCGCCAAGGAGTTCACGGCGGCCTATTTTGCGCTGGCCAAGCGCTACCACCCCGACCGCGGCAACCAGCAAACCCATGAGCTGATGGCCAACATCAACGCCGCCCGGACAGCCATTTTGAAGTGCCGCCGAGTGGGTTGAGCCTTGCCGCCAAACCGATCGAATTGCATTACTAAATAAAAATAGGACAAATTCGGAGGGTCGAAGGTCCATCCTCATTCACCTGTCGGTCATGAAACAATGTTTGATCCTCCACTTCCCCAACCGGGTTTTGGAGGAGAAAGAGGCCTACCCGCCGAGAAACTTCTTCGTCCAACCCTTGTATTCGGCGTCCCGCGTCGCTTTCGCCATGAATTCGGGAGAGGGCGCGCCGTTCAGATCCTTGGGCTTAACCCCGTCGCGCAGGGCCTTCAAGGTATCGTGGACGGCCTGGGCCGCCGCCATGATCGGCTGATGGCCTTGCAATGCGACGCGCGTCCGCCGACTGGCCAGGTAATCGAGGTCGGACAACTCCGGCGCGCCACCGCCGATGATGATCGGGATGTCGATCGCCGCGGCCGCCGCGTCGAGCTGCGTGCGGTCCTTGACGCCGACAAAGAAGAACGCGTCGACGCCTGCCGCGGCGTAGGCCTTGGCGCGGGCGAGGGCGTCTTCGGTGCTGGTCGACCCCATCGCGATGGTTCGCCCGACAATGATCAGATCAGGGTCCTGCCGCGCGGAGAGCGCGGCACGCATCCTGCCGACGCCTTCCTCGATCGAGGTCAATCCTCGGCCGGCCGGGCCGTAGGGCCGCGGCAGCACGGTGTCCTCGATGGTCAGCGCCGATACTCCAGCGGTTTCCAGCTCCTGCACCGTGCGCATGACATTGAGCGCATTGCCATAGCCGTGATCGGCGTCGACGAGCAGCGGCATGTCGAAGGCGCGGTTGATGCGGTAGGCCTGCCCGGCGAACTCGCTCAGGGTAATAAGGATCAGGTCAGGCCCGCCGAGCACCGTCAGCGACGCGGTGGAGCCCGCGAACATGCCCACTTCGAAGCCCAGATCCTGGGCGATCCGCGCCGACAGCGGGTCGAATACCGAGGCCGGATGGTAGCAGCGATCCCCTTTGAGGATGGCCCGCAAACGCCGCCGCCGATCGGTCCAGTTCATCGCCTTCCTCTCCCTCGGTTTGTTTCCCGACCTGCCTCACCGCGGCGGAGCGGCCGACAAAGAGGATGCCGCAATCGCCGGAAATGGCAAGTCGTGCGGCGGTCGTTCCGGCCTGCTGTGCGCTCAGTCCATCCCGGATACGGAGACCGGCTCGATCTCGTACATGACCCGAACCTCGCCGGGCTGGCGGAACGGGTACGTATCTTTGCCGAGGTATTTTTTCGCTAATGAATCGGTATGCGCGTCCGCGCCTTGCTCGACGGCCCGTCTGACGCGGCCGCGTATCTGGATGTAGCGGTAGGCGTTGTCGGGATCCATGATCGCCAGCGCGACCGGCGCCCCCGGCCGCATCGTGCGAGACTTGACCCGGCCCTTGGCCGTGTTCACGCGGATCACCCCGTCGGTGTAATCGAACCATACCGGGGTCACCTGAGGAGATCCGTCCGCCATAATCGTGGCCAAATTGGCAAAAGCCTTCTTTTGCTGCAGCAAGTCGAGATAATTTTCGGGAATGACGGCCATTTGGCGGCCCCTTCTTGCGAGGAAAGTGTGTTCATCATAACGCCCAGCGGGTAAGTTCGATCCTGCGCCGATCAGCCATGGAATGGAATAGCGGCTTAGGGCAACCGCGCCGTTGCTACCGCTGCCAAATTTGGCTTACTTCGGGTTACGATCTCGTAAGTCGCGCAACGACCAAGATAGTTTGGTGGAGGATATACTTCGAACGGTCGAACAGTCTACAGTGCGCAAGGTCTATTTGCGCATCCTGCCCTTTGTGATCCTGACCTATTTCTTCTGCTATCTCGACCGCATCAATGTCGGCTTCGTGGCGCTGACAATGAACAAGGATACTGGTCTCGACCCCGCGTGGTACGGGATGGCTTCGGGCGCGTTCTTCTGGGGCTATGTTCTATTCGAGGTGCCGAGCAAAATCATCCTCGAAAAGGTCAGGAGCGCCTTTTGATCATGATCACCTGGGTCATCATTTCGGGGTGCACAGCCTTCGCTGTGGGTCCGTACAGCTTCATGGCGATACGCTTTTTGCTCGGTCTGGCAGAAGCCGGACTGTTTCCGGGCTTCGTGCTCTATTTCACCTATTGGTTTCCGGACAGGCATCGCGCCCGGATCAATTCCGGCTTCACTCTCGCGCTGCCGATCGCGGTGGCGACCGGAGCGCCTATTTCGACCGCGCTGCTGGGGCTCGATGGGTTATGGGCCTCAAGGGGTGGCAGGTCATGTACATCTTGGAGGCAATCCCCACCGTACTTGTTGGCGTCGCGGTGTTCTTTTACTTGACCGACCGGCCGCGCGAGACGCGCTGGCTCCATTCCGATGAGCGCGAATGGCTCGACGGGAGGATGGCCCACGAGCGCCGCCAGATCGAGGCCCATCACGGCTTTGGCGTGCTGCGCGCCTTCTATGATCCGAAGGTTCTGTTGCTGTCGCTCAATTATATCGGCATCGTCACCGCGAGCCTCGGCATGCTCCTGTTCCTGCCGCAGGTCATCAAGGAACTCGGGGTCAGCTACATGCAGGTCGGCTGGCTGACGATGATCCCCTACATTTGCGGTGCGATCAGCATGGTGTTTTGCGGCTGGCTGTCGGACCGCATCGGCGACCGGCGCTGGAGCCTGTTCACGACGTGCGTTATCTCGACGGTCGGGCTGATTGTCGCCGGGCTGACGATCGGCACCTGATGGGCGCTGGTTGGCATCACGGTCGCCGCGATCGGGTTCTACGGAACCAAGGGTCCATTCTGGTCGATGCCGACGATGTTCCTGACCGGTGACGCCGCCGCCGGCATCGCCTGGATCAACTCGCTTGGCAATCTCGGCGGGTTTTTTGGCCCCACGCTCGTCGGTTGGGCCAAGAACCTGACCGGCAGCTTCGCTGGCGGGCTCTATGCCCTCGCCCTATGCGCGCTCGGCTCCGCCGTGATATCGCCGTTCTGGCTGCACATCCCGCGCCGCGTCGTCCCGGGCGAGGTGGCAGTCCTGGCCGAGTAACATCAGCGGTCTTTTCCCGCATCCGGGCGCCCGTCATGCGGTCACGGAAGGCGTGCCGGCGACCCAGGTAGCGAATACGTCGACCGCCTCGGGGTCGAGTGCCACCAGGTCGGCGCGGTAGCCCGGCGCGAGGCGCCCGAGCCAGCCGTCGATGCCCAAGAAGGCCGCAGGGGCTGTGGTTGCGAGTCGTAATGCCTCGGCGAGCGGCAGATCGAGGAGTCGCACGCAGTTTCGGACTGCGCTCGCCATATCGAGGACGGAACCGGCGAGCGTACCTTCCGCTTTTGTACACCTGCCGGCGCGCACCGTGATCTCCTGACCGTATAGCCGGAAGCTTGTAGAGCTGGCGCCGACCGGCGGCATCGCGTCCGTCACCAGCATCGGCTGGCCCGCGCCGCGCAGCGCCAGCCGGAGCATCGCGGGAGCGACATGCTCGCCGTCGACTATCATCCCGAACCACGCCCCGGGCTCCTCGAGTGCGGCTGCGATCGGCCCCGGTTCGCGGCTCGCCAGTGGCCGCATCGCGTTGAAGAGATGCGTGAAGCCGGTCAGCCCTTCGGAGAGCGCGGCACGGGTTTGCGCATAGGTCGCCATCGAATGACCGAGCGACACCCGAACCCCCGCTCCCGCCAGCTGCGTGATGAAGCCCTCCGGCACCTGCTCGGGCGCCAGGGTGACGAGGGTCACGCCGTTGCGCAGCGGCGCCAGCAGATCGAGGTCGCCCGGCTCCGCACGCCGGAGCATGCTCCGATCGTGCACGCCGGCCTTGTCCGGGGACAGAAACGGCCCCTCGTAATGAAGCCCGATCACGCTCGGATCGACTGCCGCCACGGCCTCTATGGCTTTGCGGACTGCCCGCATCCTTTCGGGCGTGTCGCTGAGCAGTGTCGGCAGCATCGCGGTTGTGCCGAACCGCCGATGCGCCGCCGCGATGGCGGCTGTTCCGGGCGGGCTCGGGTCGTCGTTGAACAGCACGTCTCCGCCGCCGTTCACCTGAGTATCGATGAATCCGGGAACCAGCCAAGCGCCCGTCGGCAAATTGCGGTGGGGTATCGCCGCCGGCAGCTCGTTCCGGCACATGACAGCGCGGATGCGCGAGCCTTCGATCACCACCGCGCAATCGTGGCGGAGCATTGTGCCGTCAAACACGTGGTCGGCTGCGACCGCGAACTCCATTTCGCATTAACACTCAATAGCTATCTTAAAGTGCAACGTGCCCTGAGCCCAACCGATGGAAACCGAACGTCACAGCCCCCGCTATAGCGCAATCGAGACCTGGGGTCCCAGCGACATCATGGAGGCGATGATCGAGGGCCAGTTCACTGCGGTCGCCGCTGTGCGGGCCGCCCGCCCGGCGGTCGAGGAGGCTGCGCTCGCGATCGAGCCACGGCTGCGCGACGGTGGCCGTCTCGCTTACGCCGGCGCCGGCACCTCCGGACGCCTCGCCGTTCAGGACGGCGCAGAGCTGATGCCGACCTTCAGCTGGCCGCAGGAACGATTGCTGTTGCTGATCGCGGGCGGCCGCGACGCGCTGGTGCAATCCGTCGAGGGCGCCGAAGACGGGAGCGAAGAGGCGATCCGACTGGTGCGGCGCTATGAAATAGAGACGCGCGATGTGCTGATCGCCGTTGCCGCGAGCGGGACGACGCCGTTCACCCTCGCTTGCCTGCGCGAGGCAAAACAGCGCGGAGCCCTGACCATTGCGATCGCCAACAACCGGGACACGCCGCTGCTCGCCGAAGCCGGACATCCGATATGGCTCGACACCGGCCCGGAGCCGATCGCCGGGTCGACCCGCATGAAGGCCGGCACCGCCCAGCGGATCGCACTCAATTTGTTGTCGTCGCTTGTGATGATTCGGCTCGGCCGGGTCTACCGCGGCCTGATGGTCGACCTCAAAGCCGTCAACAAGAAGCTGATCCGGCGCAGCGAAAAGATCCTGCTGGAGCTTTCGGGCCGCAGCCGCGAGGAGGTGCACGACGCACTCCACCGGGCGGAAGGCAACGTCAAGACCGCGCTCTTGCTGCTCGAAGGTTGCGACCTCGCCGAAGCCGCAAGGATGTTGGACCAGTCGGGCGGTCACCTGGGCACCGCGAAAGCTCTGATCGAGACTCGCAGGGGCGCGAAGAAGCAGACCTGAGAGGACCGACCCCGCCCTCCTGAGCCCCCACCCTTCCCTCCCCCGCTGGTGTCCGCTGGTGGGGAGGGTTAGGGCTGGGGTGAGGGGCATCGTGATTGCGCGCAAATGCAATAGAATGTCCGTGAAATGGACGGACTGCGACAGACATCCGATAATGCGGAACGCGCCTTCTGGTCTTGGCTTGGCTTCTGGCTGCAGATCCTCGTTTTGGGCGTGCTCGCGATCGTCGGCGCGTTTGCCGCCAGCGCCGCTGGCCGGCCCGGCGACTACACCTGCGGCATGGCGCTGAGCCTCGGGGCCATCGCGCTTGCCTTTTTGCGGCTGAAGCGCCGGCTCGACGGCAACGGATCCGGCTGGGGCGATGCTTGCTCGTCGGCGACATGTGGAACCTGGCGCTCGTGATCC